>Ga0065714_10064547_pt1 | contig 38140 bp, 24 predicted proteins | sample MisRhiReplicate2_FD_59101 | JGI IMG/M metagenome (GOLD analysis project Ga0065714, IMG submission 59101) | Miscanthus rhizosphere microbial communities from Kellogg Biological Station, MSU, sample Rhizosphere Soil Replicate 2: eDNA_1 v2... | ecosystem: Host-associated > Plants > Roots >... | reverse complement strand
AGGCTGCTACAACGCCTACATTTTATATAGCACTAATAATGTAAAGTTGGATTGCGGAAAAAAGCCCTAATCAGCATAATAGTGCAATCCACTTTACATAATCTTTTACTTTCCATAACCCTTGCCCAATGCTCCTGCGGTCTCGTACAAAATCCCATCTCCACCGCCAACGATACTATCAAAGAACGAAAAGGCGTGAACGTTCTGCACCACTTCGTAATCTTTACCGACTACGCCCAAAACCTGATTGGTATCGGTGCGGAGCGTGGCAAAATAATCGGGAACTTCAATTTCAGTATGCGCCAACAAATCGGGTTCATCCTCCTGTGGTTGTCCGTTATCAACCGTAAACAACCGACGTTTTTCGACCGTATAGTTTAAACCTGCGTGTTTGATGGCTTCCGCACTTGTCGGATAGTCCTCTATGATCGTGCCCAGACTGTGCCACGCTTTTTGCTTCACACTAAAAAAGCTATGCTTTTCGGTCTTGCTATTATAATTTATGTTGTGTGCCATGATTGATATTTTTAACATTTCTAACCCTTGATAATAAAATCTCCGTTTCCAGTACATTGATATTTGCCGTATCGCTAAGGGTCATTTTCGATTGGGTCTCTATCTCGTGTACGATATCTGATAGCTGTTTATGGTCTGCGTGGACTGCCACACGTACCATGATAAAAATCGTTTCGTATTTCATCTTTTTTGGATATGTTGTTTTTTGAACTTGTCGAGCTGCTGATAAAAGGCTTTCGCATTTTTCTCCTCGAATTCTACCCCGTAGCCAGTCCAGTACAATTGGTCTAAAAATTCTATAAATGCTTCAAGCATGATTTATTGATTTGATTGAGAAATTAACCGCCCCCGGCTCGGGAGCGGTTGTTTGGTTACTTGATAGGGAAATGAATATTCCCCTCAATTTCGGCAAGCTTATCGATACATAGTTTATTTACCATCGTTGCAACGGCATTGATGATAAAAGGGTTCTTGGTTGTAAACTCTCTGCCTTTATCATCCTCTATGGTCAATTCGCAACGCTGAAAATGGTTGCTTTCGGTTTCGTCTGCATCATCTTTTTGCAACACTTCAAATTCCTCCAATGTGGTAATGGTTTCCAATAATTTGCCCCTTTGGTTGATACGGCGGTTGAGTTCTAATGCAAATTTTATCGTAGCATCCAAATTCATCTGTGGCTTTTGCTCCTGCAATTGCTCTTTCAACTCCATTTTTGTCGGCTCCGCCTTAGCTGGTTCGGGCGTAACGATCTGTTTTGTCGCTTCCTTACTGGTTTCAGCGGGTTTCACGGCTACCGCTTCGCCCTTTGGCTCTTCCTTAGCTTCAATTTTGTTGGCATCCTTTAAGGGTACTGACGGACGGATTGCCCCTTTTTCTGTTGCTTTGTTAACTGTTATTGCGCTGTCTATTCCGCTTCCGATTACTGTTGTTTTCATGATTTCTAAATTTTAATCTGTGTTCAATGATTATTTCTATTATCTGCCCAAAAAGGGCGGTTCTCGCTATGTCCTGCGATCTGACCGTCAAGGCGGTCGGTGCTGTGGGTGGGCTTCTGCCATTAGTTCTGCTCATGCGTTTTTCTCCTTTAAAAATTCTGTCGGCTGAAGCCTCCTGCCTTTTTGTTAAAAGCCCTCACTTGATACAATCCAATAGGCAGGCAAGACTTTGCCGAAAAAAAAACCTCGTGAGCGCAGCGAGCAGGGAAGATTTTTTTCGAGCAAACCCGAAGGGCTTGGTCTTGACTAGGCTAGTGGATTGTTCAGAAATTTTGGCACAAAAAGGTTTGGTAGTAATTTTGGGTACGTGAAAAGGTCTTAATATCTATACTTATCGAAAAAAACTTACGATTATAATATCCAAGATTAGAACAGATGACTTCAAATGGTAAAATAAACTTGCTTTGTTATAGTTTGAGGAAGCTAGTTGGAATATTTGAATCCGATCGTAGAAATGATTCTTAATTTACTTCTTGTATTGAATAATTATTTGAATTTTTGCATCCATTTCATTATATTCAATTAACGTTTTTTATTACATCTTTAAAACTTGCAATTCAATGGCACGCGCAGATCTTTTATTAAAATTAGTTAAAGCTGGTACTACTGGAGATAAAGGACTATTTAATAAGGTCGTTGAATCTTTAATTGCGGAGGAAAAGAGCAAACAACATCATGTAGTTGCCAATCAACTTGAGGATATTTTAAGGTCAGAAATATCAGAGAAAGGCAGAAGTTATAGCAATTCGCAAAAATCTTTAATGGATGAAAAATTAGAAAGTTTTCTATTTCGAATTTATCCAAAGAGAGGTTTAGACGATATAGTGCTTGAAGGTGATAATCGCAAAGTTATTGACGAATTGGTGAATGAGCATCATAGGAGTGATCTATTGAGGTCTTATAATCTTGAACCTAGAAATAGAATTCTTTTAGCTGGTGCACCAGGTAATGGGAAGACATCTCTAGCTGAAGCAATAGCTCAATCATTAATGGTGCCGTTCTATGTAATCAGATACGATGGAATAATCGGCAGCTATTTGGGAGAGACTGCGTCTAGGTTAAAAGCGATGTTTGATTTCATTAGAACACAAGAGTGCGTGCTCTTCTTTGATGAGTTTGATGCTATAGGTAAAGAACGGGGGGACACTCATGAAACTGGCGAGATAAAGCGCGTAGTAAGTTCATTGCTTCTTCAAATTGACCGTTTGCCAAGCTATGTAGTTGTAGTGGCAGCTACCAACCATGCGGAATTGCTTGATAGAGCAGTTTGGCGAAGATTTCAAATAAGAATGGAATTAGAGAAGCCTAGCAAATTGATGATTGAGAAATGGCTTAAAAAATTTGAATCTCAAGTCAAATACAGCTTACAACATTCTCATAAAGCCGTTGCAGGTAAATTAGAAGGACTAAGTTTTTCCGAAATCGAAGAGTTTGTCCTTGATATACAGCGAAAATATATATTATCTCTACCCGAAGTAGACGTCAAAAAAATAGTAAACGAATCGCTATACCAAATATCTAATAAGTACCAATTACGAAATGGCTAAAAAACCGCTCTTAATCTTCCCAAAAGCTGCGCCTGGTTCAAGGGATACATTACCACCTTTTACAGGAAACATACGTTATCCTGACAAGGAAAAACAAGTCCAAAATCTAAACAATCGCATAACTGAACTCGAGAGAGTGCTCGAAAACCAAACAGCATATCTTGGTCTTAATCCTGCAAATTTAGTTGCTGAAATGATCTTGGTGTTGGAAGTGGCGGGAGATTTAAAGGACTTTTTTAGTGCCGTGACATCAACTCCAGGAATGGAGTTTTTAGGAGAACTACAATCCGAGATCGAATCCGACGATGATTTTTTCACAGTTGATAAGAATGGCGTGAGGACCGATAAAAAATTTGGTTCGCGACTGTTTTTAACAATGACAAATCAAACTGCGTTAAGAGAATTGCGATCCTATTGGGAAGAATATAAGAAAGAAAGAGATGAACAAAACTTCAGACGAGGAACGAGCAAATTTAGAATTCTCTTTGAGAAGTTGAAGGATTTGAGGCCATACAGCATTGCAGATCGTATTTATGATACTGGACTTCAGGAATATATTGATGAAATGAGGCTTTTGGAAGTCGACCCACTTAGGTTTGAGGTCGAATTGGCGTATAAAAACAATAAAGTAAACGATGACCGCGCCTATAATGAAGTTTATGAGTTATTATCGCAGAATAACGGTCGTATTATTGAAGAATCTAGGGTTCTGCTTCCTGAAATTGCATATCACGCTTTCATTGCGGAGGCTCCAATAAGCTCGTTTGATGATTTATCTGAAAATACAAACATCACCTTTCTAAAGTCGCAGCAGATTCTATTTTTTAGACCAGTCGGGCAAACAATTTTTGATTTATCTGAAGAACACGAGTTGTTAGATTATGTTAGTCCACGAGAAAGAAATGAAATCGGAAATAGCCCTTCTATCGCTTTACTTGATGGTTTGCCTCTTGAAAATCATGACCTACTAAGCGGAAGACTGATTGTTGATGATCCAGATGATTTTTCAAGGAATTATCAGGGTAATCATAGAGTCCACGGTACGGCGATGGCATCGCTGATTATTAATGGTGATTTAACAGAAGAAGATACTCCATTAACACGACCAATATATGTACGTCCTATACTAAAAACAAGTGCAAATAATCAGGACGGAGGTGAATTTTTGCCAGATAATAAGTTGCCTGTAGATTTAATACATCGTGCGGTAAAGAGAATGTTTGAAGGTGAAGGTATAATCAGGCCGACCGCAAGTAATGTAAAAATTATTAATTTTTCAATTGGAGATCCGTTTCGTCCCTTTCATAAGAATATAAGTACTTGGGCGAAGCTAATTGACTGGTTATCTTTTAAATATAATGTATTATTTGTTATTAGCGCAGGTAACAAGACTGATGATCTTGAACTCGACATAAATCACAATGATTTCGATGTAGCTAGTGCTGAAGAAATCCAGGCTGCAACTTTAAGAAGTATTGTTGATGGAAACTACGATCGAAAAATACTCACACCAGCAGAATCTATCAATTCAATTACAGTTGGTGCTTCTCACCATGATAGTTGTGCACCATTCAATTATCCACATAGGAAAAATTTGATTAGCAATCAGTTTCTGCTTAGTCCAATTAGCAGAATCGGCTTTGGTTACAATAATTCTATAAAACCTGACATCTTAATGCCAGGTGGAAGGAAACTTTTTAGGAAACCAGTCATACAATCTACAGTAGGAAAAACGAAGCTAACTTTGGAAAGTAGTCAATCCTTATCGCTTGTCCCGGGAAATTTGACGGCGCTTCCTGGTATGCAGGGAGAATCTCAAAAGGTTGGTTATTTATCTGGAACTAGTAATTCAGCAGCGTTAACAACTCGCTTAGGTGCAAAATTATATGAAATGTTGCTCGAATTGAATGCAGAACTTGCAGTGGGGCAAAAAATACCAATTGAATATTTTACCGTTGTTTTAAAGGCATTACTTGTGCACAGCTCAAGTTGGGGTGAGGCACAAAGTCTTTTATCAAGTGTTATAAGTAATCAGCCAGGTGTCACGGGAAATACAGTTAAAAGACATTTATTTCCATATCTTGGTTATGGTTGCATTGATCCTGACAGAATTCTATATTGTACAGACCATAGAATAACCTTGATTGGATTTGGGAAATTGACATGTAGACCCGGACAGGATGCACATACGTATTCTTTTCCTCTACCGCCCTCTTTAGCAGGTATTAATATAGATAAAAAATTAGCTATTACATTAGCTTGGATAAGTCCAATTAATTTCAAGACTGCACAATATAGAAAGGCACATCTATTTTTTGACAACCTAGACGGCAACGGACATTTAACTTTGAAAAGAGATAGTCATGACTATAGGCTTGGCAAGAAAGGGACTGTACAGCATGATATTTTGACTGGAGGTTACGCAGATGTTTTCCAAGATGGGGACAATATTAACATCAAAGTAAGTTGTAGAAATGATGCTTCTGGCCTCTCGGTTAATGAATCAGTGCGATATGCGCTGACTGTTACTTTAGAGATAAAGGAAAATGTCCATACAATGATTTACGAAGAAGTGAAATTAAGATTACAGGAAAGAGTTCAGGAAAGAGTGTAAAAAACCTGATCGAATACGATCAGGTTTAATTCTGGGTTATTTACCTCGAATTCTTTTTCTCAGTAACCTTCTTTACGGATTCCTGCTACAAGAACCTTTAAATACTGCATAGCCTCACGTACCAGAGTATCTGTCGCACATTAGCTTTGTTGTAGAATTTGTCAGCATCTGCTTCGATTGAAGCTACTAATTCTTTTACTTTTTCGAATTTTTACATGTTTTTTTAATTTTTTATGTTCAATGAATTAGTTTACACTTTGATAGAACGAATATATCATTTTTCGGTCTACATTGTCATTTCCTGGCCTTGGGAAACATCTCTTTGCTTGCCCTGTTCCATTTTCTTACTGAATGAATTGCTGACCTCAAGACCTGTCTCCTTTAGAAACTTGTTCACGCTTTTCGGGTTTACCATCCTCAAGATAAAAGTTTAGTTTGCCATAGCGGACTGCTGTTTCCAGAAACATCTTGTTTTCCTGTCCATCCTTAAATACAGTAATCAATAAAAAAACGGTGGTTTTAACTTCCAACTAGATTATAAAATTTCATCAGTCACCGGAAGATTAATGAAATATCTAGCATTTGATCAGCAAATGTTTGCCTGATTTATTCAATTTATATTCAAGGGCATAGAAAAGAAAATGCAGTTTTTTTGCTGTAAACAGCAATATATAAATACAGATACCGTAGTCAAGATTTCCATTTAACTTATTTTTTTCAATTTTTTTTATTTTTTCTCATTTCTTATTAATTTTATTCCAGAGATAATAACCTAGAAATTATGAAAACTACATTTTTAGCCATTATTTTTAGCTTTGGCATGATATCAAGCCATAACAACCTCACTCCCTACCTTGGAAAATGGTGTAATACATCGAGTACTTCCTCGATCAAAGAGGTTTTGTTTTTTCCAGATCACAATGTCAAGTTCTCCAACCAGACATCTTCAATGCTTCAGAAATACTCACTATCATCTTCTGAAGGAACAGACAAAAGGTTTACCGGTTATTTTGAAATTATCAATTTCGGAAAAATAGCAAAGAAAAGTGCGGTAGAATTAATTTTTTTGGAAGACCATATTATTCAACTTCAGATAGACGGCAAAAAGCTCATTTTAAAAAAACACTAGTATTTAAGGGTAAAATTGACCTGTGCAAAAATGAGGTGATCCGAAACCCATAACAGACTAGGTATGGGTATTTCCGATATTAGTTAATAGGCGTCGGCCGCGACGTTCGGAGCATAAAAGGGAATACTGTCCAATTTGTAAAGGCCTTTTTCTTTATCAATTACTATAGCCCACATGGTCTCGATGGTTTCTTCATCAAGGACATCACTGTGAAATTGGAAAAGTATTTTTTCATATTCTTCTTCTTCCATTATTTAATAAATTTTATCTCCTTTTAGAAGAAACCAATAGATCCCCTGCCTCAATATTAAGATATACAGCTACCTCAAACAATTTTTTAATTGAGGGTTGAGCTGAATTTGTGCACCAACTAGAAACAGTTTCTGGTGCTATCTTTAAAGCATCTGCCAAATCCTTGTTTGTTTTTCCATTTTCGGCCAGTACCGCTTTAATGCGATTATAGATTATTTTACTCATATTGAACGATGTAAAACAAATATAATATTTGAAAAATAATGAAATTCGCTGTTTAATAAATGTATTAAGTCAATATTAAAATGTTTTTATATTTTTAATTGACGTTTTACATTATTATTTATATATTTGATGAAAGTTATTATAAATTTAAAAATTATATTTTTGTAATTCTAGAAGTGAAAATTAGGATTGCATACGAGCCTCGCAGCTAAATCTGGTAAATTTAATCTCAGCGAGCGTAAGTGTAGCATCCACCACCCTATAAATCAATAGGGCTGGTGCTCGCTTATGTATGTTGTTGAGATCCATTCCGAAAGGTTTGGCGGTTTACCAGAACCAAGCTGCAATGTACTGAGTGAGTTGCCAGCCCTATTTTTAAGATTAGGCATCCACTTGTTGAGGCTTATTTAATGTTAAAATTAAATGAGATCAAAATGGAGCCATCAAAATTATCATCAGAAGCCGAACACGTTGTCCATTTCAGGGAATTTATCTATCGGCTCGTCCAGAAGTTCGAACCATTAAAGATCTTGAGCTTTTCGCAGAATAGTTACACGCATTATTCCCAGGGTTGTTTTAACGATAATCAAAGTCATTTTAAATGTGATTATTGCCTGCTGGCAATTACCGAAACTGCAACCCGAATAGATTATGAAATGCAGGATTTTGCCAACACCTATTATCAGAATGGAACGATTACTGTGATCTCCCATAGCAGGCAATCGATTATTGAAGCGGTACAGCAAAACAGCCGCTTTTTTATCGGTGTGCTTCGCTATGGGAAACTGTTTTATAGTAAGGATGGGCTGTTAGATAGCGAGCCGATACCTGGATTCGTCCCCAAAAAGGGCGCAATCAAGGCAATAAGACATTATGAACACCGCATACCGCTGGCCGACGGATTTCTGATGTGCGCATCCGAATGTTTGGAGAAGGAACAGTTTGGGATTTGTGCCTTTATGCTCCATCAGGCCGTAGAACAAACTTGTATCTGTTTGGTGCGGGTTCATATTGCTTACCGTTCGGAGTTCCATAATCTTTACCGCCTGCTCCGTTTGTGTACCAGCTTTTCTGAAAAGCCTTTGCAACTTTTCCTGTCCACTCCCGAAGATGAAAGGCTGTTTGATATCATGGCAAAAAGTTATTCTGGTTCCCGTTATAAAGATGATTTTACAGTTTCCCGGCAAGATGCGGAGTCTCTCTATCAAAGGGTTGCTTCTTTTCTGTTGTTGGCAAAAGTGATGTGCAATAAAAAAATAGAACTGCTGGCCAAATCGGCATCAGACTATGCAGCCTTAAAAAACGCTGAACATGTACAGATCGAAAAAGTATTACAGACCAATATGTGAAACCATGAAGAAGCATACAAATAAAACATCGGATAACAGGATCGTTTATCTTGAAAGCGATGAAATAACAGATCCGATAAAAGTGGTACACGAGTTTTTTAGTCACGCATGGTTGCCCGATCATTTAAAGATGCTGAAACACTGGCGAAACGATGCAGCTTTTGAATCTGACGAACCAAAAAAATGTAGTCCTGCCTTCCTGATTTATCATTACGAACTGATTATAAAGCTAATAGAAGCCGCCTGGCTCTTAAAGCAACACAAGCTTGGCAAGCTTGACTTCGATGATAAACAGGAAAGTGAATTGGTAAAATGCTACATCAAAACGGAAAAGAAGAAGCTAAGAGACTATCCCCAAAATCTGAGCATTCGGGAGATGGTAAAGCCTTCATTTGTACTCAAGAAAATGTTCAGGATTTATCAACTGGACGGTTACAAAAAAATCCTGCACACATGGCTTCACAATGCGCTAAGCACCTCTTTCGTGGAAGAAAGCCTTTCCAAATCTGAAGTAATCACAGTTTATGAACAATTGGTCAAACTGTTCGAGGCTACGTGGCTGATCAGGGAGCGAATGAAAGATCGCAATTAAAACCATATTTTCTGTGTCGATTGAACGAAGGCCTAACAGAAAGGTGATTAAATGTCCGTGTGATTTAGTTGATGTTAATTCCTATAGCCTTGAGTTCCTTTCGGATGCAGGTTAGTTCTTCCATGGGCGCATTCATGGTTACATCCCTATGCGTGCAGTTGATCTTTTCCCTTGTGATGAGTTTTCGGGCAAGTTCGCCCATGCTCTGTCAGGTGCTACCAGCAAGCAGATTTTCCAATCGCTGATAAGTCTCTTTGTTAACCCTTGTCCTGATGGGGTAATCAAAGTTTTTCCGTCGCTTATCGTTGTTTCTGTTGCTCATATTGGCACATATCAAAAGTTCATGCAGGCACGAGTTCCGAGTGCCTGCTCCGACCATAAGGGCGGCAAGATTTTTTTGTCCTGTGGACAAAAATACATCTTGCCAAACACTCGGGTGTTTGCACTTGGCCCATAGAACAGTGGTACTGAACTTGGATTTTTACTTGATTAATGGTTGTTGAAATTGTAGTATTTCGATCTGTTTTTGTAAAATTCAGTGGCGGGCACTTTTATTTTTCCCGTCGATCAGAGCTGCAACATCATCATATTTGTAGAACATCAATCCGCCAACTTTACTGAATTTAAGTTTTCCAGTGTCTCGAAGGCTCTGTAAAGTTCCGGGTGAGATGCTCAAAAGTTTGCGAACTTCATAGCTTTTCAGCCATTCCTTTTGCTCATTTGTTTTATGCAATTTTTGACCTGGTCTTCTTAATTCGGAAAACAGTTCCTGTTTAAACTGTTCTAGATCTTCTTTGGTTATAAATTCAATAGTTACCATATTGTGCTTTTTAAATCATAGCTCAAAATTGGGAATGACGAATGATAGTTTTTGGGTACCACTTGGGTAGTACCCAAAAATAAATAGGAATCTAATCTTGTGTTGGTATTGTAATGAATGGCTTGCCAGTAGGAAAACAGATTAATTTAAGAATTAAGATTACAAGTTTGATGCGTAAGATAATTATACTGCCTCCTCTTTTAACCTCCTTAGACTACTTATCTGTACTTGAAGTATATCGATATTGTATATTTAATTTCGTGTAGACATAAATATTAATAATTAAAACATTAAGAGCTGTGCACTTCCCCAAATTCAGACCAGTTAAAAGTAGAATTCTAGACCGAGCGCAGCTATTAGAAAACTATTAATTTTAATTGATGATATGAAAAGAATTAAGTTTACGGAAACCCAGATTGCAAAAGCAATCAAGGAACATTAGAGCGGCAAAAATATGCATGATCTCTGCAGAGAATTAGGAATAACCACTGGTGAAATCAGGTGAACCACTTCATAGGAGAGCTGAAAACTCCTTCATCATTGGATGCTTTTAAATCTGTAAACAGATACACCAAAAAGGCATTTTCTCCCATTGCAATTCAGATTTCTGAGGACATCACCATCGGATCATTTCCATCCATATTAATCCCGTTAAAAACATAATCAGTTCTCGCCCCGAAGTATACCTCGGCCTCTTTTAGATATTTCCCGGTTAGTAGCAGAAATAATAAAGCCCTGCAATTTTTAAACTGCCAAGCTTTGACAATGTTTTATATTAAGATCGTAGCGAGACGCTGAGACCAGAAAGAGACACGCTCACACCAACGGGGTATCTATGATATAACTTCAATATTAATTATAGGCGACTTATCTCTTAACTCCTCTATTAAATTATCCGTAATACGTTTCCCGTTCAGAGATCTTAGCTTTTCTATTATGGAAAGTTGCCTACTTTTTTCTTGGATCATTAAGGAATCATTGGCAATTTTAGCTTCAAGTCCTTTAAAGTTTGTATCAATATCATCTCGAACCTGAATGAACATATCGACTGTATCCCGAGCATAGCTTGCAACATCGGCAATATGATCAAGGTTTTGATCCAACATAAAATTTAGTGTACTATAAATTGAAGTGCAGGCGTCCAGAGCAAATGATACAAAAATCTCTGAATAATCTTCCGTATTTGGAGTTACAATATCAACAGCTTCTATATGCTGTTGAATTTCATTGCGACCGAAAAGGTTCTCAATGAATATATACTGATAAATTATATCTATGCAATCAAGAAGGACTTTGGGATTGCCCCAACCAAACCTTTCATGAAAGTATAGATAGTTCGGGTAGAGTCTTTCACATGTGAGTGCTGCAAACAAAAGCTGCTGCGTCACAGAAAGAAACTTCAATTTGTCTTTAATATCTTCTCTGTATATATCCATCTTATCTTACTAGTTTTTAACTGGTTTTACTGGAAGTACGGGCTTCAATGGTGTCACAGCCGCTACACCGTTTGCCTGAATGGTAAATGCACAGTTGAAGCATATGGGTCTGCTAGCACCTATACTCTCAATTTTAACATTATTTGCTTTTGCATAGTTTAGTACCGTCACTTCTGCGTGGCCTGCTCCCTTTGCCTCAACTTCACCAGATTGAAGCGCGGCTCTTTGTGAAGGACGTAACCTTGCCTCGCTAGAGCCAACAACTCTCACCGCATTTCCAGATGCATCTGTACCCTCTCCAACTGCTATTGTTGTTCTTCTCTGCGTAGCAGCGGGAACTTCAGTGTGTATTTCGGTGGCTCTTTGACCCAAAGATACTGGTTCTGGAATTTCAACGGACAAACCACGGTTAGTTCTCATTTTTAATGTTCCTGGAACTGACTGAGAAGCTACAAGTGAGGCATTACCAATATATTCAAATAGTGCTTCGCCGTTGGTAAACTTTGAATCTTTCGTGTCATAGTTATATGCCATCAAAAATGAAGCTCTAGCTGTGTTGCTCAAGTCTTTACCTGCTGGAGCATTCCACCAACTTTTAATAGACTTCCATAATCCTTCTCCTGGCCACATCCCATCAGGATCTACAAATCTAATGGGATCACTAAATGTGTAAGTGTATGGTGACCACCGTCTACCTTTCTCAGCCATTGGATCCACCACGTTCCACCTTCCGATCACCGGATCATAGAACCTTGCGCCGTAATCATATTGTCCTAGTTCTTCCTGCAACTCCTTGCCATTGTAAAGATACTTGTTAAGCCCTGCTTTTGCAACAGGTTCTTTTCTCAATCCAAAAGCAAAATAATCATCGCGTTGCAGCACTTCCAGTTGGTTGGTAGTTGGGTTCTTATAAAAAGTGACCCTTACATTTCCCAAATGATCGCTCAGGTTATATTCATAACTGTAGCTGTTTCCACTTCTGCGGGCTAAGCCCTCTTCGGTTTGGATAAAGTCGATACTGTTATTGGTATACTGGATGCCATCAATATAATTGGTAATGGTGCCACCCGCCTGTTTCTGCAGTTTTTCACCAGCAGCATTATAAGTATAGTTAACATTCGGACCTGCAATAGAAACAGGCAGATTCAGATAATTATAATCAATGTTGGTAATGCCTCTGGCTGTATTGGTTTTCTGGTTGCCGTTAACATCATAGCTATAAGTACCGTTGGTAAAACCACTGATTGCTGTTAATCTGTTACCATCGTAACCGCTGTAATTGTTCATTCCAAGATTACCCCTGGCCAAACTGGTAATATTGCCCATTACATCGTAACTAATGGTTTCGCCCAGGTCGTTGCCTGCAGTTGCATTGGTCAGTCTGTTTAGCTTGTCATAACTATAAGTAAAGGCATTTGCCGTACCGTTGGTATAATTCTGGCCGGAGATGTTGCCATTAAACTGTGGCAGGCTGCCATCGTTATACTTCAGTTCCATGCTAAACTGATCGGAAGTGCTGTTCTTCATCCAGCCGCGCTCGTTATAGGCAAAAGTAGTGGCCTGGCTATCATTGTGTAGATTCTTTTTGCTCAGTTGACCGATCTCATTGTATTCGAGGTGGTTAAGTGCAATATCTCCCTGGTTGTTGATGTTTTCAAAAGTGGCGATCTTGCGGCCTACGTGATCATACTCGTAGCGGTTGGCAATGGTGGTCACCGTACTACCTACCGTATGGGTATGCGTGCTGGCTTTCAGGCTGCCATCAAAGTTCCACGTATTGTCTACCACATCGGCACCGTTTAGGTGGTTGCTGCTTTTGCTCTGCAACACACGCCCTTCCAGGTCATAATAGTTGACCATAAGCAACATGGTACCCGTGCCCAGGTTCTTTACCTTGGTGCCCGTCAGCAGGCTTTTGGTGCGTGCCGCAGGAGCCTGGCCTGTTCCGGGCTGGCCAAAGGTATTGCCTGGAAAATCATAATCGTCGTAGTAGCTTACCGTCAGTACATTACCACCAGTTTGTGGAAAGGACTTACCATCATAATCTGCTCCGTTACGCGTTTCCCATAACGATTTCGAAACATCACCGTTGGCAATCTGCTGTGCCTGGTTGTCCAGTTCATCCTGTATCGCATTTTTCGATGTCCGCAATGGAACTATTGCATTATCGGCAGCAGTCCCTGCCTGTGCGTACAGGCCTGTAGCCACCGTTCGTCCAAAGGCATCGTATTTGGTATAGATCCATTCCTGCGGACTTTTGTTCCGCTGGTTCGCATCCTGGCTCATCACCACCTGATCGAGCTTGTTGTAGACCATAAACTCCCAGCCCTTGCCCGGGATCTTTTTCTCTGTCAGCCTTTTGCGCCCATCATAACGGTAACCATAGATAAACTGATTAAAAACCGTCTGGTTTTCATCAAAACTGCTGATCGGCGCAGATAGTCTGTCAGTATGCTCATTTACTGCAGGCGGCAGTACATAGCGCAGGTTACCCAGGTCATCGTACACATAATAAGTATTCAGGCTTTTGGCATCCGTTTCCCATAACCGTTTCAGCACCACACGCCCTTCAAAATCCTTAAATTCTTCGGTGGTGCCCATTTTTTGGTAGGCCGGAACCCAGTTCTCATCCATCATTATGGTTTTGTAGAGTTTGCCCGGCTGATAAACATCAGCTGTTGCACCGTTATCCGTACCATTGATCTTCCATAGTTTTACCTCATCCTGAACATTGGTGCCATAAACGGTTTTAAGGGTATGGCCAGAACTGATCTGCCAATCAGCACCCGGAGCACCCTGCTGCTGTATCCGGTTCAGCGGAGAAGCCTCAAATTGTGTTTCAGAAAACGCATAGTCAGTAGCTTTTACTCCTGCGGTAGGAAAACGAAAAAAGTCATACTGTTCTGTAATTGCCGAAGCACGGAAACTGCCCGTGGTTCCTGTTTGCGCCGCATAAGGCTGGTATTTAAATTGCTCGCGGCCAAAGGCATCATAGGCGACTGGCTGTACAAGATCCTTAAAACCAGGGCTGCCCTGAACCTGTACCGTTTGCAAAGGCCTACCCAATTCGTCAAAATACTGGATGGAATGGTTTTCTTCACATACATCGCGGCTGTTGCCCAGCGTGGCATCGGTAACCGGCTTTTTAAAGGTACGGGTAAGGATATAATTCTGGTTTGTGCTTGGCGTTGAAGACAGTGGCTGGCAATTGAGGTAGCTCAGACCCGTTGTAAAAATCCGCACAGGTCCCGTGGTATGGAAACCATCGGTCAAGGTTACACTTGTGGGAGCGCTGATCTCACTTTCGCCGTTGTAGACCGATACCACTTTTTGGGCAGAAGTTTGCCCCACAAGCAGTAACAGCGTTGCAACAGCGTAAAAATATTTTAGATGTTGTTTCATAAAAGAGCATTAGTTTTTATAAGGGTAATTAGTTTATTTTAAAATTTTGTCGTTCTGGTCTTTAATGGTTTTTAAACGCTGAAGGTATCATACTCGTAATAGATGGTCATGCCTTTTGCATCTAGTGATGAGATAATACTTGAAAAGCAGTGTATTTTGAGAGAAGCATTTACAATAGACGAGTACATTTTTTTTCGTTTAACCTCATCTAATATCTTTAAAAAAATAGAAATAGCAAAAGAACAGCAAACAAAAAAGAGAATAATGAGTTAATGATCAGTATTCTAAGCAAATACAATTAAACTTTAATTGCTCTGGAAAATAGCGTATTAAAAACATTTTAAAACGTAATACGTTCACTACAATAAGAGTTTAATAAGTTATAACTGTATTATATTAGATCATTTGAAGATGCTGAAATGCTCGCGAAACGACACAGCTCTTGAATCCAAGGAACCAAAAAAAATGAAGCCCAGCCTCCTTGTTTATCATTACGAACTGTCCATAAAGCTGGTTAAGCCGCCTTGCTCTTGCAGCACCACAAGCTTGCAACTAGAATTCGATAATAAACAGGAAAGTGGGAGACTCAATCAGTAAGTGCGAGCCTAACTCGAATGAGGAAATTGCGGCTGGAGCACAGCATATATTAAACGAAATTTAATGGGCTTTTTTGTTTCATAACTGCTGATGTTAGATGAAAAAAGCAACCTGTTTTTTTAAATACAATACCCAAGATGTTCTGAAGATACCCTCACATGGTATCTTTGAAGTTTTTTAAACTGGACGAATTAACGATGTTTTTTTTATATCAAGTTCTTGCATTTAATTAATTTAAGGAGTATTTTAGGAGCAGTTTTTCTATCCAGATTTATGCTCAAAATTACTTCAACCCTCAATTTATTCTGGCAACTTCTAAGTTGCTCAGTCATTTTCTATTTTAATATTATTTTAACGCTTACCATCTTATCGCTTCCTCTATGATCAATTGTTTTGCAATTACCGAAAAGGATAACCTTCTTATATCTGCTGTAGATTTACAAACACATTCCTTAACTAGATTAGTTGGTTTTTATCAAACTAATCTCGAAAAGTATATTGATATCATAGAGTTGTGTATTCAGCAAGTATTTATTTGCTAAACTCTCGTAAACGAATTTCAAGACTTTTCTGTTATAGTTATCGTGTTAGGTCTCAATCGTGTATCTGTTGCAAGATAATAGTATGAGTTATTAGGCATTATAAATGATGGCACTAGCTTTTATAGTTCAGTGATGTTCCTAAAGTCTTTTACGGTCAATCATAATCTTCATCTAAAAAATCAAAATAGCTCAAAAATGAATATAAAAAATCTTTCGATTATAGGATTAATCATGGCTTTTGCATTGTTTTCTAAAGCTCAGGAAACAATGCCGATAACTGCGCCGAAGGTGTTGCCAGCCTCACCACAAGCACAATTATACACCAGGTATGGCGAGATTCCGGTAAATTACAGCACGGGTGTTCCAAATATTACTATACCTATCTATACCCTAAAGGCTGGACAGTTTGAACTTCCGCTAAACATATCTTACCATGCAGCAGGAAATAAGGTAAATGACATAGCTTCTCCAGTTGGTTTAGGATGGGTTCTTAATGCTGGTGGTGTCATAGTTCAAAACATAGTAAATGGGATTGATTCAGAAACAAATGGATTCAGGTTTTCAAGTGTAAATGAGATGGACTCTACATTTGGGAGAGAACCTTATCACCCAGATGAAAGATTTTTGGCAAGCGCCAATGGTTCCACTTACCCTACCTTTGGTGATATTAGTTCAGATCGGTATACGTTTAATTTCAACGGTATGTCGGGAGTATTTAGATACAACATTGTAACAGGAAAATTAGAATGTTTGACTCATTTAGGTCTTAAAATTGAACGGGTTGATGGAATATTTAAGATAACAGATACAGAAGGTATAAATTGGATATTTTCTCAGAAAGCTAACTTAAGTTCTGGGGGGGCGAATTCAGTTCAACAGACGGCGATTGAATATTATCTGACTGAAATCAAATTTCCATGGTCTCCCAGTAGTATCACATTTAACTATAATTTATCGGAACCTTACCGTTCATACAACAGGTCCGAAAGTGTGATTAACGGTACCAGAAGACGTAACTATGAATGGGAGGAACTCTATAACCCGGTGTTTATATTACATAAACAATATGTATTACATTACGAAGATTATTATTTAAATCAGCGTAGTTCTTTACCATCTGGATATACTGAATTCAAATCTCCATTATTATCTAGTATAAAATGGAAGGATTTAGAGATTGCTTTTACCTATTCCAACAACCGAGCCGATCAAATGAAAGAAAGGCTAGCATCAATCAAAATCAGTTGCTCCACGGAAGAAAAAACAGTACACTTTAACAACGAGACTTATCTGGGTACAAATTCACAAAATTATAGGATGCTCCTCGCGGGTATGGAGATTGGACCTGAAAAGTACAAATTTTCGTATAATACCACTTCTCTTCCGGCCTATGCAAGCCCAAACCCAGGTGCAGGCTTTTATGAAGATTTCTGGGGGTTTTATAACGGCGCTCATGATCAATCCATACCGTTTTCCTGGACTACAGGTGCATTAGGTATTAATAACGCTTCAGTTAGAAGTTATCAGTCAATCAGGGAACCAAATGTACTGTTTGGAAAAGCAGGAATAATAGAGTCAATTACTTATCCGACAGGTGGCACTACAGTATTTGAATTTGAACAAAATAGAGGTGAAAATGTATATTGGGAAATTCCAGAAAAAACGAGTTCTATTAATGACTTTGGTGGATTGAGGATAAAAAAAATTAGTAATATTATCAATGGAAATGTTGCCAATTCAAAATATTATGAATATGAACAAGGTTCGACTACAACCCGTATAACCCCAGATCATTTTGTTAGAACCAGAAACGTTTACTTAGTTCCACCTGTTGAAGATCCATCAGGGCTTTATGATCCTAAAGATATTACCGTGTATCCGAACGATTTTGGATCTTCGGCGATAAATGGCTATCCAATTTCTGATAATAATGGTATCGGGTTTTATCAAAAAGTTACAGAATACAATGATGCTATCGAAAAAAAATCTGGAAAACGAGAATATATCTATTCTCCCGTGCAAATTAGAAATGCGGAAGCAATTCTCCAAAACAGCGACGGTGGGCATACCCCTGATTTAATTTTTACCAAGGATTATGCTTATCGCCAGAACGCTTACGAGCTAGTAAAGGAAAGCGAAAATATTTATCAAACAATTCCAGGCCAGGGCTTTCTAGCTGGAATTTTAGTTACTGAAGGAAATTCATTTACAGAACCATATCCTATATTATCCAGTATGTATCCGATTCGAGGCTATTTGAATGCACTAAAAGCTAAAGGATATGATTTTAATAGCAATTTCGAAATTAATGAAATCCGTGCAACAAAGTCTATTTCCCTGCTCAAACAAACGGTAACAAAATCGTTTTTTGGCAATGGAACGGTTGATGAAATCAGGTCCTATACTTATGATCCATTGTATCGTTCCGCTCAACCCAAGGAAATTAAAATGACAACTAGTGAGGGATTAGAGCAGTATGAAATAAATAAATATGCATATGACTTCAGCAACGACTTGGTATGTGATGAAATGACAACAAGAAACATGATATCGCCTATACTTGAAAAGACATTATTCAAATCTGGTAGCGTAATGGAAAAGGTTCGTACGGATTATCAGATATCTGGTAACTACATCCGTCCATGGAAAGTTTTTAAAGCGGTTGGATCTGGAGACTATGAACAGAGGATTACCTACAATAGATATGATGATGATGGCAATATATTGCATTGGACAAAAGATGGATTGATAAATACTAGTTACATCTGGAGTTACAATGGAAAATTTCCTGTTGCAGAAATAAAAAATACAACCTATAGTGATATTGAGAACGTGATAGGCCAGGGAAATCTTTCTACATTCAGGGTTCAAAGTCCAGACAGACTAGCTGTTGACAATTTCGTTTTACCATTGCGCAATGCTTTACCTATGAGCCTTATAACTTCTTATAGTTATACTCCATTAAGTGGATTAACAAGTACAACAGACCCCAAGGCATACCGTACAGAATTTAAATATGATGACTTTTTTAGATTGAAAAGTATAAATGATCACGACGGAAACATTGTATCAAACTATCAGTATAACTATAAACCAATAGAATCTCCTGCGACCTATTTGAATGCGCAAAAGTCGGGGACATTTACAAAAAATGACTGTCAACAAGGAAGAGTTCCAGATCAAGTTCAATATATTGTTCCGGCTGGAAAATATTCTTCAGTAGTGAGCCAGGCTCAGGCAGATGAAGCTGCAGAGTTAGATATTCAAACGAACGGACAAGCATACGCCAACACTAATGGGGCTTGCACAATTTCCAATCCTAATCCCAATAACGTATTTATCGTCATTGAAAATCACTGTGGGCAGGCTATTAATATTGTCCTTAAACGTGACGGAGCTACTGTAGGAACTCCGGTTGGAATTGCCAATGAGGGCTTTACAACATTTTCGTTGCCGAAGTCGACATCTGCTACGAGTCTTGTAATTCAGGTAAATTCGGGAGGACCAGTTACCTCATCGCAGATATCTCGGGATGATTGGGAAGACGCTGGAATGGTTGTTGGTAATCCAAATACTGTAGTTTTTAATAACCTTAATTTTTCAAGTGCATTTTCTTATACAATAAATCTATGGTAATAAAAAAACAATATTTAGCACTTTTTTTACTGTATTTTATCTTCGAATCATTTGCAGAAAAATAATAATTTCTAAGCCATAAGCGTTTAGTTTAAGATTTACTCTATTCAGCCCGAGGTAAAGGACTCGGGCATAATAGCCAAGCGGAAGATTTTACATGCATCCTCGAAAAATAATTCAGATTTTTTTCGTTGCAGGGTTCAAGTTCATATGCCTGTGATTTATTTTAATGAGGATAAAACCTGATGTAAAAACTGAAGAAATTTTTGAGGTCGATGATTTTACAAGAAAATATCTCTAATACTTCGTTTGGTTTTATTCTGAAGTCTGTTCCGTACCACTACGGAGCATTATCTATCATTGGCATTCCAAGAGGAAGAACAAGTTTATACGGCACCAATTTAATTGGGAATTTGCTAGCAAGTTAGTTAACTGCAATTATATCAGAAGAGCATCGGATGACAAGGGAAAATCCAAATATCCATTTTCCGTTAATAGCTTGTTGTTATTACTACAATAGATAATAATTTAACATTAATCATTTTTGCCATTATTTTTATTAAACAATTGAAATCATTATCTTTACCGTAACGAAAAATTGTTCTTTAAAGTTAGTCATATCGTATCAAAATAACTGGTGCCCAATTTGGTGCCCAATTAGAAATGACGATTCACTATTATTTATAACTTGCTCATTTAGTTCCGCTTGGATTATTAAGTTATTATCCCAGCGGGATCACACCAAAGACTATCAAAATGTATAAAACCCTGCAATCGCACGATTAGCAGGGTTTTTGCTTTTAGGAAATTGCCAAAAATCGCATGAATTCACGGATCAAGCAAAAAAGTTGGGGAGTTAAAAAGTGTATTTAATTTTGTACGACATTATTATTTTGGACATCTCAATATTATCATTAATACTACCAGAAGGTTTAACTAACTACTTTTAACTTGATAAGTTAGAGCTTTCTGAGGGTTCTTATCATATTTATCTTTTAGTTGGAGCAAGATCAAAGGTAACTTCTTTCACTTTTCTGCGCAAGCCTATCACAATCCGAGAGAGGAATTTGATAACCGAAATAAAAGCATTCAGAGGATGGAGAAATGTAAAATTCTTCTTATTCGCATTAGCTAAAATTTATGCCTAGAATTAATCACGAACTTTTTTGCTTATCAAAGTATAGAAATCGCACCAACTAAACTTAAAAACGATTTTATTAAAGGTGATGACCGTTATCTATCTATACAGTACCTGGTTCATGATCAATATTCCAATAAGTCCGATAACGGAAACCAGCGTTTCCATCAGCGACCAGGATAAAAATGTTTGTTTGATAGATAGCCCTAAATACTCTTTAAATAGCCAAAAAGAGGAGTCGTTTACGTGAGAACAAAACAGGCTTCCGGAACCCACAGCGAGTACCATTAAATTTGGATCGGCACCATGTGGCCCAATAAGCGGATAAACGATACCGGCAGCAGTCAGGCCAGCTACAGTAGCCGAACCCAGGCAAAGCCTTAATACAGCGGTAATTAACCAGGCCAATAATAAAGGCGGTAGCGTCAAATTTTGCAAAATTGCTGCAAGGCTGTTGCTTACGCCAGTTTCTACAAATACTTGTTTCAAAATACCTGCACTACCAATGATTAAAAGAATCATGGCGATATCTTTTGCGGCATCAACATAGATAACCATAATCTCAGTCAGCTTTTTGCCTAACCTTATTCCGAGGGTATAAGTTGCAATACAAATGGTTAATATCATGGCAATAATTGGGTCGCCGATAAAACTGGCAAAATTTACAATAGCGATATGATCACTACAGAACCTGCTGATCAAGGTGGTACCTAAAATGATTAGTACCGGTAACAATGCAGAAATTACACTATTGGTGATCCCCGGCAATTCATCATCGGACAATTCATCGGCCTGCAAGCTAACCGTCGGCTTAGATTGCATATTTTTTAATGCTTTGGCAAAAATAGGGCCTGCAATAATGATAGTCGGTATAGCCACAATTAAACCATAAATAAAGGTTTTCACCAAATCTGCATGAAACTGGGTTACTAGAGCCATGGGCGATGGATGCGGCGGCAAAAAACCATGCATTACAGATAGCGAGGCCAGCATGGGCAAACCTACAAATACCAGCGGTAACTTATAGTTATAGGCTACCGAGAAAATAATGGGAATAAGTAATACAAAGCCAACATTATAAAATAAGGGGATGCCCACTATAAAACCGGTTAAAGACATGGCCCAGGTTATGTATTTATAGCCGAATGTCTTTTTTAATACCGAAGCTATTTTCTGAGCGGCACCGCTGGAAGCGACGAGTTTTCCAAGCATGGCGCCCAAAACGATGATGATGGCCAGAGCCCCTAAAGTGTCTCCCAATCCTTTATTAACCGTTTGCGGAATCCGCGTGACAGGCATACCTAATAGTAAAGCGGCCGTTACCGATACGATTAAAAATGCCAGGAAAGTATTCACCTTTGCCCAGGCAATTAATAGTACCAGTAATACGATACAGCCCAAAAGAATCAGTACGTCCATGTTGCTGTTAGTGGGAGTCTCTGGTTACGGTAGAACCCGATCCGCCTACTAAAAAGTCCAGATCAGCACCTTTATCTGCCTGCTGCACATGCTTGATATATAAGTTTGCATAACCGCGTATTGCCAACAGCGGAGGTTGTACCCAATTGCTTCGCCTGATGGCCAATTCTTCATCACTCACTTCAAGGTGGATCCGTTTGTTGGCTACATCCAATTCTATAGTATCTCCGTTTTCTACCAATGCTAAATTGCCACCAATAGCCGACTCTGGCGATACGTGCAGTACAACTGTACCATAAGCCGTACCACTCATTCTACCGTCCGAGATCCTGACCATATCGGTTATGCCTTTATCGAGTAGCTTTTTGGGTAAGGTCATGTTGCCCACTTCAGGCATACCCGGATAGCCAACCGGGCCAACGGTTTGCAACACCATTACACAAGTTTCGTCAATGTCCAGATCAGGGTCGTCTATTCTTGCATGGTAATCTTCAATGTCTTTAAACACCACTGCCCGACCACGATGTTGCATTAAAGCCGGCGTTGCTGCAGATGGCTTAATCACTGCTCCGTTTAGGGCAAGATTACCTTTTAGTACGGTGATTCCGGCTTCGGGAATAATGGGCTGTTCAAATTCATAAATAACATCCTTATTGTAGTTGATTCCTCCACCAGCAATGTTCTCGGTATGCGTTTTGCCACTTACCGTTAGCGTATCCATTTTTAAAACCGATTGCATTTGTTTCAAAACAGCAGGTATACCACCAGCATAGTAAAAATCCTCCATCAAAAATTTCCCCGATGGCATCAAATTGACAAGAAGAGGCATTTTACTACCAATATCATCAAAATCTTCTAAGTTTAGCGCCACACCCATACGCCCTGCAATAGCAGTGAGGTGAATTATAAAGTTTGAGGACCCTCCTACCGCAGCATTTACCTTAATTGCATTTTCAAAAGCATCCCGTGTTAGTATTTTAGAAATTTTCAGGTCTTCTTTAACCATTTCAACTATTCTCCTTCCGGATAGCTGAGCAAGCCTTTTCCGCCGGGAATCAACGGCAGGTATGGCCGCACCCCCCGAAAGGCTCATGCCTAAAGCTTCTACCATGCAAGCCATAGTCGAAGCCGTTCCCATAGTCATACAGTGGCCCGGACTACGCGACATGCAACTTTCTACTTCTGCATATTCATCATAAGTAATTTCACCTTTCTTTAATTCTTCTGTAAGCTTCCATACACTTGTTCCTGAACCAATGTCATGCCCATGATATTTTCCGTTTAACATGGGTCCGCCAGGAACCACAATCGTTGGTAAATCTACACTTGCCGCTCCCATCAGCGTAGAAGGCGTAGTTTTATCGCAGCCCGTTAATAGCACTACACCATCTATAGGGTTGCCTCTTATCGATTCCTCTGCATCCATACTGGCGAGATTACGGAACAACATGGCTGTGGGTTTCAAGAGCGTTTCACCTAAAGACATGATGGGAAATTCCAAAGGAAAGCCGCCAGCCTCCAATACGCCGCGACGAACACTTTCGGCAATATCACGTAGGTGAGCATTGCAGGGCGTCAATTCAGACCATGTATTACAAATCCCTATTACCGGTCTGCCGTCAAACATGTCTTCGGGCATGCCCTGGTTTTTCATCCAGCTGCGGTAGATGAGACCCATTTTATCTTTTTTTCCAAACCAGGTTGAACTTCTATATGATTTCATATCCAGAATATACTATGTTGCACTATTTTTAATTCTTATTTAGATTTTGGCTAGTAAACTTATTATTAACTAATCGTTTCACTCGCGCTGGGAGCGGTTAAGAGCCAATCATTTGTTTGCCAGTGTTTATCAGGCAACCACATTAATCAGTGAACCAATCTCCGAAATATTAATTTTTACCGTATCTCCGCTTTGTAAAGTGAAATCATCGGCAGGGATTATTCCGGTACCAGTCATTAAATAGGTTCCATGAGGGAAATCCAGTTCCCGAAACAGGTAATCTACCAATTCCTTGTGCTTACGTTTCATCTGATTAATGGATATTTCCTCTTTAAAAATTACAACAGCAGCTCTGGATATTTCGATGCTAATATGGGTGTCGGGATCTATCGGTTTTTCCGCTACTAGGAGGCAAGGACCTAAAGCGGCTGCCCCATTGTATGATTTTGCCTGTGGTAGATAAAGCGGATTTTCACCCTCAATGTCCCTTGATGATACATCATTACCTATTGTATAACCTTCTATAGTACCTGCTGAGCAAATAAATAAGGTCAGTTCCGGTTCAGGTACGTTCCATTTAGAATCTGTCCTGATGCGGATGTTTTCTCCAGGCCCTACTGTGCGGTAAGCTGGTGACTTAAAAAAAAGTTCTGGTCGGTCTGCATCGTACACCCTGGCATAAAAATCGCCACCTTTTGCATCTTTTGATTCTTCTATTCTGGCTTCCCTGCTACGGAAATAAGTTACTCCAGATGCCCATACTTCCTGGTTACCGATGGGTGTTAAAATAGCGGAATGAGTGAGCTCTTGTAAATCTTCATTAGGTTTAAGCTGTTGCAGCTCGTTACTTACTACTTTAAAGAGGTTGCTCCTGTTAACGAATGTGTCCCAGTTTTTTTCTTCGCTTAAGAAATATTGATTATCGTGGTTGATAATAATCCCGCTCGAGGTATTATAGATTCTCATAATTATTTGGTTTAGGTTTTTGGATAGAAAATCAGCTTTATCTTAATTTACATATCCAGGCGGTAAAATTGAAAGGCAAATAAATGCTTTTAAAGCACATTTACAGCATAATGTCAATATAATACAATAAAATGCTGCAATACTAAAATTGCGGGTTTGTATGAGCTGATTGATTAGAAATTGGTCATAATTTACTAACTGATTTTTAGTGATTGACTCACCTCAAAAAAAACGATTTAGCCGTTAACAGGATAGTTACTTTTAAAATATGTGCAAAAATTAATTAGCTACGGAAACATAGAAATCACGGAGGAAATTAAAGTCTTTCCGTGTTTTTCGTGCTTCCGTGGCAAACATAGCGCTTATTAGGGATGCGCGAAAAGAAGAATTATCAGAGAAAAGTTAAAAGCGATTTCCCTGATTGTGTTAACCTAAATACCCCAATAAAGCAGCCAACAAATGGCTACTCGGAAAATTTCTTCTCTTCAGTTTTAATATAATTGGACCGGTAATCCATCGGATTTTTTTTCGTAAGTGTTTTAAACTGATGGTAAAAATGAGAGATATTGTTGTAGCCACAGGCATAGCCTACTTCAGTCATGTTAAATTCCTCTTCTACTAATAATCTGCAGGCATTTCCAATTCTCACTTCCATTAAAAACTGGATATATGTTTTTTTAGTTTTGGATTTAAAGTATCTGCAGAAAGAGTGTTTTCCCATGTTAATTAATGCAGCCACATCTTCCAGTGCTACTTTTTGATGGTAATTATTAAAAGTATATTCGAAAATGGTGTTAATGCGGCTCTGGTCGATGCTGTTTACTTCCAGGTTAAAGCCATTGGATGATATCAATTCATATTCTTTCGTAGCCGCTATAATTTCTAAAGCAGACAATAAACTGATTAATTTTCGGGCAGGCGATTCGTTAAGCATTTCTTCTGCTATTTTGCCAACCTTCCGTTTAGTTGCGCCTTTTAAACGCAAACCCAGCTTACTTGTATTGAGCAGTTTAACAATCGGACTAATTTCAGGAAGACTCAAAAATGTATCGCCCCAGATGTTGTTCTGAAAAAGAACCACGATTGTTTCTCCAATTTTATCGGTATCGTTTTCCAGATATTCCTGTTCACACCGGAAAGTATGTGGCAGGTTTGATCCAAATAGAAATACGTCGCCATTTTTAAAAGGACCAACGTAGTCGCCGATCAGGCAGGTGCCATAGGTTCTTTTAATCACTAATAGTTCGCACTCGGGATGATAATGCCAGGCGCTTAATATCGCATGTCCGATATCTTTATGGATGTTAAAAGAATGCTCCGGGTTTGGAGTCGCCTTTTTTAAAGTAGCCTTCATGTTTATATTGGTTAACTATAATATGAAATTAAAAATTATGTGCAATATAAATGCATATTTATTCGCTATTGTTGGTTAGATATGTTAACAATGCCAGGTTTCACTATTGGTATAACAGATTGGCTTTATATTGAGGTCCCGCTGTAAGTGATTGATAAACAAGTAGATTCGTAATACTTTATTAAGAAGGACCAAATCCGGTAAAACCTATCTATGTTAATATGTTACAATTTTTTGCTGTAATACTGAAATTGCTTTTCATTAAAGTTGTCTTTATTTGCTTAAGTAACATAACTGTTTCAAAACCAAATATAAAAGAATTCATGCTGCTACGCTTACCACTATTTTCTTCAAATAAGATATTTCTCCAAGCATGTTAGCCATAAATTATCTAAACAGCGATTATTAACTAACCAATATTTTGATATGAGATAGATTTACCTAACGACCCAACCGCAGCACCTTGCTGCTCATACTGCTTATCTTCCGAACTGATTATACAGCGTCTTCTGGCGATAGATAAGCTGCTTATTCAAAAACCAATTCTAACCAAACTATAAATTATGAAAAAAAAACTACTTCCACTGGTATTTGCCTATACCGTGTTGACGGTATTCCTACTTTTCGAGCCTATAATGGCATCAGCTGGTGGGCTAAGCACTACAGTTTTTAGTAAATCTGTAACAAGCAAAAAGTTAAACGTTGCTTTAATAGGGATTACAGGTAAAGTTACGGATGAAAAGGGCGTGGGTTTACCCGGCGTAAGCGTAGCTGAAAAGGGAACGCGTAACGCTGTTGTAACCAATACATCTGGCAGCTATACCATAAATGTGGCCAATAATAACGCGGTATTGGTGTTCACATCTGTTGGTTATAAGCCCGTAGAAATAACAGTAAATGCAAAAACCGTAGTTAATGTATCTATGGAAGCGGTTACAAATGCTTTGAATGAGGTGATTGTAACTGCCCTCGGCATCAAGCGGGAAGCCAAAAGCTTAGGTTATGCCGCTCAGAAAGCCGATGTACAGGCCTTACAAACCAACCGTACAACCAACCTTGCCAATGCACTTGAGGGCCAGGTGGCCGGATTGGACATCTCTCCTCCCGCTGCAGGACCTGGTGGAAGTACCAAGGTTCGTTTGCGTGGACAATCATCTTTTACTGCAGATAATTCGCCGCTCATCGTCATCAATGGTTTGCCAATGTCGCAGGGCGCAAGCAGTAGTAATGGTTACACACAAAATGTAGACCAGGGAGATAATTTACAAGGGATCAATCAAGATGATATCGAATCGATGACTGTTCTGAAAGGATCTACTGCTGCAGCGTTATATGGTTCGCGTGCCGTTAACGGCGCGATTATAATCACCACAAAGTCGGGATCCAAAAATACTGGAATTGGAATTGATTTCAATTCTAATTTTACCATAAATCAGGCATTGGATTTTACAGATTTTCAATATGAATATGGGCAGGGTGAGAATAATATTCGTCCTTCGTCACAAGGTACTGCGCAAAGTTCTGGCGCCTGGAGTTTTGGTGTGCCATTTGATAATTTACCAACGTACCAGTTCGACGGTGTTCAGCGTCCGTATGCGCCTGTTAAAGACCGGATAAGTACGTTCTTCAGACTTGCGCCATCATGGAGTAATACGGTGGCCATATCTGGCGGTAATGATAAAGGAAGTTTCCGCGTGTCGCTTTCTAATCAGGATGCTCAGGGCATAGTACCAAATAACGACTTTCATAAAAAGATTTTTAACGTTGGTATTAACTATAAACTTACTGAAAAATTATCTGCACAGTTTTATGTGAACTACGATCACCAGTTTAATAACAATCCGCCACTTGTAGGTGTACAGGGAAATTCAATTCCTACCTCAATTTACAGGTTGGCTAATTCCATATCTTTCGATGTACTTAAGGCAGGCGCAATAGATGCCAATGGAAATGAAACCCCTACTTCGAGGTTTGCTACCATTACCAACCCCTACTGGATCTTGGCTAACCAATTTCAAAGACAAACAAAAGATCATTTGTTGGGTACTGCTGTGGTGCGTTACCAGTTCTTCGATTGGTTGTATTTACAGGGCAGGGCAAATATGGACCTTTTGCAAACTACCTATGAATCGAACACACCGACTGGTACGCTGGCCGTATCTGCAGCACCGGCAGGATTATATAATGGCAGTTATGGAATAAACACAACCAATACACGCCAGAATAATTTTGACTTTTTGCTCGGTGGTGGGCATAAGTGGAAAGACTTTTCATTTAATGCAACGGTGGGTGGTAATAACTTTCCTTTAACTACATCAACATTTAGCGAGTCGGTAACGAACTTTTACATCAGAGGTTTATATACCATTGGAAACGGTGTTACGGCAAATTCGAGTTACAATTTGACGAAACAAACGGTAAATTCATTGTATGGAACTGCAGAATTTTCCTATAAAGACTTATTCTACTTAAATCTTACCGGACGTACCGACTGGTATTCGGTACTATCCAGAGATATAGACCATTATTTCTATCCTTCAATTAGCGGAAGTTTCGTTTTTTCGGAGCTACTTCCAAATGTAAAATGGTTAAATTTTGGAAAGTTGAGAGTTGCTGTAGCAGAAACAGGAAGCGCCCAGGGTGTGGGTGCCTACAATGCCTTAACATTTGCGCTTGCTCAAAATTCATTTAACGGGCTTCCGTTAGGAAGTATAAACGGTACAGCTTCACCAAACACCCAAATTAAGCCATTCGGCGTAAATGAAAAAGAAATAGGCCTCGAGTTACATCTATTCAATAGCAGGGTAAATCTGGACGTAGCTGCCTACAATAAAAAAACAACTAATCAGGCTGTGCCAATCAGCCTATCGGCAGCGAGCGGATACAGCACCACGCTGGTTAACTTAGGTGGTTTAGAGAACAAAGGATTAGAATTTAACCTGGAATTAATACCTGTCCAAAACAACAAATTTACATGGAAAACGGCTTTTAATTCTGCTTTCAACTCTTCAAAAGTATTATCATTAGCGAACAACCAATCTCAACTGGTAGTGGGTAGTCCTGAGTTTTTTGGCTCTATTGTCGATGTAGTAGGTTTACCGCTTAATCAAATCAGAGGTGCAACTTATAAACGGGATGCTGCGGGAAATATATTATTATCGGGAGGCAAACCCATAGCAAGTGCGACACCAGTTAATTTTGGTAGCGGCCTGCCTAAAGCAACAGGTGGTTGGTTAAATACATTGAATTACAAAGGCTTTACCTTTATTGCCCATGTAGATTATAAAGCAGGCGGTAAAGTGCTTTCGAGTACGAGTTTAAACTTATTAAGAGAAGGTTTATCAAAAGAGTCTTTACCTGGCCGCCAGGGTGGCGTAATTTTTCCTGGCGTAAATTCTACAGATGGATTACCCAATACCACCGCTGTAAACGCAGAAGATTTTTACGCTAATTATCGTTCAACGAATATTTTAGACCCATTCATTTATAGCTCGAGCTTTGTGAAGTTAAGAAACCTCTCGTTAGGATATGACTTATCCAGATTTATCAATAAAAAGTACGTGAAAAGTATGGTGCTTTCTGCGGTATGCCATAATGTACTGATCATTAAGAAATATACGCCAAACATTGATCCTGAAGCAATAGCCTCAAGCGGTGATAACCTCACCGGGTACGAGCAGGCATCGCTACCAACCACACGTACCTACGGTTTTAACTTAAATATAAAATTCTAATCCTATATAAAATATGAAAAATTTAATTAGAATTATAGCCATCGCCTTCTGGTTTCCAATAATTTCCAGTTGCAACAAAGGGTTTGATCAATTGAATATTAATCCAAATAATCCAACAGAGCTGGATGCAGCATTCTTATTTACAAGTGCACAATTTGGAACACACGGCGCAACGATGGAAACTGAGCCAACCATTGTGCAGCAATTTGTAAATCCGTTCTCAGGAGTTACCTCAGCATTTAATTTTAATCAGGTAAACCAAACTTATACGGTGCAAAAGTGGAATGCAGAATATACAGGTACAAATACTGGCGCAACAAGTTCTTCGGGTCCTGTTCAATTACTTGTACAGATCTTGAGCCAGCTTAAAGGCAATGCAGCAAGAACAAACTTATATCACGAAGCAAGAATCTGGAAAGCATACCAATTTATGATGTTAGTAGATACTTACGGAAACGTACCCTACAGCGAAGCCGGACAAGCGTATTTATCAAATGTGCTTACACCTAAATACGATAATCAGGCAGCGATTTATACCGACCTGATTAAGGAAGTTACGGAAGCCACAGCAGCGCTGGATCCAACCAAGGACATCGTAAAAGCTGATGTATTTTACGGTGGTAATATCGCCCAGTGGAAAAAATTGGGTTACTCCTTATTACTTCGATTGGGTATGAGGTATAGCAAATTAGATCCGGGAAAAGCGCAAAGTATTGTGCAGGCTGCCGTAGCTGGTGGTGTAATGACATCAAACGCCGACAACTGTTACCTTAAATACAATACCACTTATGTGAATCCGGTGAGCCAAAGTATTACGGCAATAGCGAATACCTATTATTTAGCTGCCCCCTTTGTAGATCAGCTAAAAAATAGCGGCGATCCACGATTAAAGTATATATCCGGTAAATATGCAAACCCATTAGCTGCGCCTACTACCGTGCCAGATACCACATCTGCAAATCAGTTCGGACTTCCTATAGGATATAGCAGTGCTACTTTACCAACAGCGCCAGGATTTAGAGGTGCTAACGGTTCAGGGTTTAATTATTCGCAGGTTAATTATACTATTTTCGGTAGTTTGACTGCTCCGCAATTTTTTATTACCTACGCTCAAACGCAATTCCTCCTGGCAGAGGCTGCTTTTAGAGGTTGGATAACCGGTGGCAGTACAGCTGATGTGTATTATGCTAATGGTATCAAGGGTGCAATGGACCAGTGGACAACCTATAACCCGGCGGCAATTATTCCTTTAGCTACACAAAATGCATTTATTAATAATCCCGTTAATGCTTATAATTCGGCAAATGCACTCAACCTCATTAATACTCAATATTGGGTAGCTTCATGGGGCAATGGTGCCGAAGCATTTGCTAATTTCAGAAGAAGCGGTTTTCCGGCCTTATCGCCTAATACTATCCCAGGACAAAATATAACTGGTGGTTTTGTTCGCCGGTTTGTTTATCCAACGCTTGAGCTTTCTGCAAATTTAACAAACTACCAGGCAGCGGTTGCAGACAATGGCGGGCCGGATAATATGGACACACGCATTTTTTGGGATAAATAGAAAAGTTCTCAATAGTTCTTGATTATCCAATAAAAAAATGCTGGCGACTAGTCAGTGAGCGTTCTATGGTTGCCATTTTCATAAGCTAAATTCAAAATCGAGCCTGTAAAATTTGTTTTACAGGCTCATTGTTCAACCATTTCACAGACTCCAAATCCCTGCGTACAAAATATAAACGGAGACCATTATTAAATAGGATTGCGATTGAATTTTGTAAATTCGCGGGTAAAGAATTTACAGATGTTCAGACACAAAGGGAAAGGCCGTACCTATTCCCATAATCTAAAACTAGCCTCGATCTTATCTACTGTGGCGGGGATTGTGAATATCTCAGGGGTTTTGTCCGTGCATACCTTAACAACGAATGTAACCGGGCATTTTGCGTTTTTCTCTGAACAGCTTTTCCTTGAGAACTATAATATGGCTTTTACCTATATGTATTATATACTGTTTTTTTTATCCGGTGCTTTTGTATCAGGGCTGATTATGGAATGGGCATCAAAATACAAATCCCACAATTCTTATATTATCCCTATCTCTCTTGAAATCGGCATCATGCTTTCCATAAGTTTCGCCTGCTTTTTAGCTCCTACATGGTATCAGACGTATCCGTCGGTTATAGCTTCGGCCTTATTATTTTCGATGGGACTGCAAAATGCATTGGTAACCAAGGTTTCGCAGTCTGTCGTGAGAACCACCCACCTGACAGGACTTTTCACGGATTTAGGTATAGAACTTTCTCAATTATTGCTTTACAAAGAGAACGCTGTACATAAAGCAATACGCAGGAGCATTTTTCTTAAAACTATGATCATAGGCGGATTCTTTTTAGGCGGCATGTTGGGTGGACTGGGATATCAGCATTTTAAACTAAAAATATTATTACTTCCTGTTGTAATGCTGCTGGTTGCCCTATGGTATGACCGCCTGTTATTTCGGTATTATCATCTAAAAAGGAAGTTTAGCGATTCAACGTCAAAATAAATATATTTTATGAATTGATTTAATACCCTTGCCCGCTTATAATTATGATGTGTTTTATCACTAATATCACATCATAAGGGATTTTAATTTCGGTTCATCACATTCTTTTTTCATTGCATTTTTCCCTCTTTAATTCCTGATTTTTGATACTAAGAGGCTTCATATTTACACCCAATTTCCTAAGTACCCATAATAATAGTTGAATACCGATAAAAGAAGCTACAATAATCCATAATATCCCTCCAAACCCGATTGAAAATTTCGTCTTAATTTCAACCAATTCTGTGCGTTTAACTTTAATCATTTGATCGCTATCAATAAGATTACGAATGTCGTCTGTGCGGATTTGCGGGGCAAACAGGGCGGCAACTGCAGACTGATCATTAATACGGTAAATGGTCTGAGGGATCAGTTGAGAATCGCCAAGCTGGTCGAAGTAATAATAAGTGTTTCCATTTTTCCATACAGCGCCATAATTGCCCCCAACCATGCCTATTTTTTGCCAGCTTCCTTTAGTGGGTTCATCCAACCTGTAAATATGTGTTGACTCGGATTTAAGTCCCGGACTTTTATTCCTGCCCCAGACCTGGCTGGCCTCAGTGTAAAGAATTTGATGACCATCAGAGAAAATCAGCGGTGCAATTTCTTTGAAATCGCCATTATTGAAGGGATTGGCTTTGATTCGCAAAACTTTCTTTTCTTTCTTGTCAAAGTAAAAAATCCCATCCTTACTTAGGAATAAAGCATGGTAGACATGTGCTCCATTTAGAGACAATACCTGATAAGGGCTGTGCTGCTTGTCGAAAGGTATATCATTAACATAAACCATACCTTGTTTAGGATCTATAAGATAATCCTCCTGGTTTTGGGCATCAATTACTACGGCATGTAAATCAGGATGGTCTTGAAGTGGCAATCGGGTATTTTTGTAACACACATACTGACCATCTGCCAGATAGTTTTGATTTTCACGAATATCTCCATCATTGTACCATTCTGAGATTTGTCTGAGGCCCGCAGCATGGGCCTGAGGAAGAATTTTACCCTGGTAGTAAGATAAAGTTCCGTTAGTCACAACTTCAGTTTTCAAAATGGCACGATAAGGAACAGAACTAGCTTTAAGTGTAGTGAGCGGGTAAATATAGGTCTGGGGTTTGTCTCCTACCCCAATGCCATATAAGCTCATCTGAGCTAATTCTGAGAAAATTGATAAATCCTCATTTCTCACACTCATTGAAGCACAGTAACAGGTTTGCTTTCCATCGGTAAAATAATCATTGCCGATTGCCCTGGCTGTAGCCGGATTGAAATCTTTAACAATCAGGTTGCCGCAGTATGCATGATTTTTATCTATGCCAAACTGTCGATTTTGGTAGCTGTCATCAACCAGTCTGAAACTATTGGCATCAGCTTCCTTAACTAAATAGTCTCCATTACTAGGCACAGATGCATATACCTGTTTCTGATACAGGGTAAATATCCCACCTATTTTCTTTCCTTGATTATCTATAACATTACTATCCGACCCCCTGGTTTCTGAAAAAAGAATAGATATCGAAAATGTTATGATAAAAATTAATAAAACAATGAATGCCGTTTTTCCGACACGCTTATTAATACTTAGGTTCATTTTTTAGGTTATGGAGTAAGAGACGAAAAAATAGCGCATTTCTTAACGTATTTAATATCAATCAAGAAGTTATTATCAGGTAGAACAACATAACTGATAAAATGTTTAAGGTGTAGCAATTAAGGATAAAAGCAGTTGAAGCATTTAGATATCACCTCAAAAATAAACGCCAAAACTTGGCTTAACCCCTATCTTTTGACCTTAATGAACAATAATAAACTAGCGCATTATTTCTTCTAAATTACCCTTCTTTTTCCATTTCCTATTGGTATTCAGGCTTTATTTAGTACCGATTTCTACCCTACCCCCGTTTTTAAACAGATCGTGGGAAATAAAATAACCCTGGTTTATTTTTCCATCTACTTTAATCTCTGTAATGCCCCTTCCCTTACCAGGCTTGCTGATGGTTAATACTTTACCACTACTGGTTTTCCATTTTACCTCGTCAAAAAGTGGTGCGGTAACGATGTAAGTTGGATCGGTTGCAGAGAATGGATATAATCCCAACGAAGAAAACACATACCAGGCAGACATTTCGCCGGCATCATCCATTCCCGAAAGTGCCAAACCATCGCTTCCTATGCCATATAGTTCATTTAGTATTTTATCAATAATTTTTTGTGATTTTTCTGGCTTGCCAATAAAAGTATAAGCAAAAGGAGCTTCATGATCTGGCTGGTTGCCCTGGCAGTATTGACCAATCATGGTTTCAACATTGCGGGCAATATATTTCGGATTCCAGGGTACAGTAAATAAGGAATCCAGTTTGGATTCGAACCCCTTTGCTCCACCATACAGCTCGATTAAACCTTTCATATCATGAGGAGCATAAAACGAAACCTGCCATGCATTGGCTTCTCTGTACATATATTCGTAGTAAGGATATTGTGGATTAAAAGGTTTAATCCAGTCGCCATTCTCTAATCTCCCCCTCATAAACCGTGTACCCGGATCGAACATGTTTTTATAATTTTTCGATCGGCCCATCAGGATGTGGTAATTACTGCTATCTCCTAGTTTTTTAGCGATTTGCGCCAGCGAATAATCATCATAGGCATACTCCAGCGTTTTGGAAACACCTGCCTTGGCTTTGGTTTCTACATGCGGATTTTTAATATCAGGGTCTGAAATATACCCTTTCTCGATATATTCCTTCACAAATGGACGGGCACCACCATCCACATTGGCATTACGTAATAAAATCTGGTAAGTACCTTTGATATCGAAATCATCTATACCCCTCAGATAAGCCCCTGCAATTGAAGACGTGCCATGGTCTCCGTGAAAAAATGTTGGAACAAAACCCGTTTTATCACCAACATCTTTCATTGATTTTATGACGTCTAAGGTTACTTTAGGCGTAATCAAACCTAAGAGCACATCTTTATTGCGATAGGTATCCCAAAGCGATGGCTCCGTATAATAATTGAAATTCCCTTTTACCACATTGCGCTTTGCGTCTCTAAATTCACCATTAGCATCACTTCTCAAAGCTGGCCATAAAAATGAGCGGTATAAGCAAGAGTACAACATTTGTTTTTGCTTTTCCGTTCCACCCTTCACCTGAATATGAGATAAAAGTGCCTCCCATTGATCAGTAGCCTCCTGGCGGATCTGCATAAAGGTTTTATCACCAATTTCTTTGGCCAGGTTTTCTTTCGCATTGGCCATGCTGACAAACGATAAGCCGATTTTAAATTCTACAGGTCCTTTACCCCCATCAGCGAGGTGAACGATGGCATAACCGGATCGTTTGACTGCCTCCGTGATATCGAGCCGATCTATCTTTCCGTTTACAACTGCATAAAAATATACGTTTTCGCCCCCTTGAAAGCCTTGTATGGCCGATGGACCATCTTGTGCTATGTTCCATGTGTTAACGCCGCTGTTGGCTTTACCCATACTCAATAGAATTTGCTTGTCGGTATTGTTTTTGTAGCTATATTCATGAAAACCACATCTTAAGGTCGAAGTAAGCCTGACATTTACCTGGTAATCGTCCAAATAAACCTGATAAAACCCTGGTGCCGCACTTTCGTTCTTGTGCGAGAACTTTGATCCATATTTACCTTTTGGGTTTGATAGCGGTAAAATAGGAATATTACAGAGGTTCCAGTGCCCTTTATTGGTGTGTGCAAAACCATAAATGGTATCGTCTTCATACTCGTAACCTGCGCCAGATCCAAATTCCGTAATCGGACTTAATTGTACCATCGCATTAGGCAACGAGCTACCCGGAAAAGTTAACCCTGCCCACGATCGCCATCCTTGTGGCAACTCATATCCTAAAATTTTAGGGTCAGTTAATGGTGCGGTACCAATAAATGTGTTTACGTATTTCGTTAATTTAGTTTGTGCATGAGATTGGTGCACACTTACAACAACTATAACTAGGAAAATGGTTAAAGATTTGGTTAGCAATTTCATTTTAAATAAAACGTTTTAGTATTGTATCAAATATATAAAATCTATCAGTCCTATCAACAAAATATCACAATAGTTACCTATTTGAATTAAGGAACGTCGCAATTAGAAGATGCTTAAATAATTGAATAATATGCCAATAATCGAGATGCATTCGCCTATATGCAACAAAAACTATTAGGTGATAATATATATCTTTGAAAACACACTAATCAAATATCCCATGCTTTTAAAACTTAAGCAAGTGATGCGCCTTGCACTACTTTCCTGCTTGACATTTAGTTTTTCGAATGCCGTATTTGCACAAAGGAAACAAGCCAACCCTTTACTGTTATGGGATAACAAACCCGCCAAAAACTGGATGACGGAAGCCTACCCTATTGGCAACGGCCGAATTGGTGGGATGATTTTTGGCGGTGTTGATCGGGAACACATTCAGTTTAATGATAATACCTTGTGGACGGGCGATGAAAATGACAGAGGTACCTACCAAGCTTTCGGTGATTTGTTTATCGATTTCAATAATGAAGATCAGCAATTTACCAACTACAGCCGCAAACTCGATATTACTAACGCGGTACATACCATTAATTATACCCAAAATGGAACCCAATTTAAACGTGAGTATTTTTGCAGTTTTCCGGATAAAGTGATGGTGCTGCGTTTCACCGCTAACCAGAAAAATGCTTATTCGGCCATCATTAGCTTAAAAGATGCACATGATGGTACTATAACAGCCAGCGGAAATATCATTCTGCTCACAGGTAAACTACCAAACGGCATGACTTACCAGGCTACTGCTGTAGTTAAAGTAGAAAACGGGAAGCTTGAGAATGTTAAAGATGGTGACAGTGAAAAATTAAAAATAACCAATGCAGACGCGATTATCCTTATTTTTACTGCGGCTACCAATTACATCAACAAACGCGAGCAAAACTGGAAGGGCGAAGAGCCGGCACCTAAAATTGAACGTATTTTAAATGCGGTTAAAACCAAAAATTATGACCAACTTTTAAAAACGCATATTCAGGATTACAGTAATTTATATAACCGCCTATCGATAAATCTTGGAACAAGCAATGCTGATACGCAAAAGCTGCCAACCTATCAAAGGCTGATCAATTATAAGAAAGTAACTGATCCTTCCCTTGAAGCCTTAATTTTTCAATATGGCCGATATCTGTTAATCAGTTCGTCAAGGCCAGGTGGATTACCTGCCAATTTGCAAGGTCTTTGGAACGAAAGTAATACCCCGCCATGGGGCAGCGATTATCACTCGAACATCAACATCCAGATGAATTATTGGCTGGCTGAGCCGACCAATCTATCTGAGTGCCAGATTCCGTACCTTGATTATATTAATAGCATGCGAGAAGTTAGTACTATAGCTACCCACAAGCAATACCCCAATACCAGAGGCTGGACGGTAAAAACAGAAAACAATATTTTTGGAGGCATGAGTTTTCTATGGAACACCCCTGGAAGTGCCTGGTACGCACAAGCACTTTGGGAGCATTATGCCTTTACAAAAGATAAAAATTACTTAAAAAAT
>Ga0065714_10002244_pt1 | contig 38170 bp, 33 predicted proteins | sample MisRhiReplicate2_FD_59101 | JGI IMG/M metagenome (GOLD analysis project Ga0065714, IMG submission 59101) | Miscanthus rhizosphere microbial communities from Kellogg Biological Station, MSU, sample Rhizosphere Soil Replicate 2: eDNA_1 v2... | ecosystem: Host-associated > Plants > Roots >... | reverse complement strand
TTTATTTATTTAAGATATATGTTTTAATTATTTTCTTTCATCTATACCAACAAATTCTCTATTGGTATGACCTACGTAAATTTGGCGCGGACGACCTATAGGCTCTTTGTTTTCATGCATTTCTTTCCACTGTGCAATCCATCCTGGTAAACGACCAAGAGCAAAAAGAACTGTAAACATATCAGTCGGGAATCCTAATGCTCTGTAAATAATACCTGAGTAAAAGTCAACGTTAGGATAAAGCTTACGCTCAACAAAATAGGAATCACTTAAGGCTGCTTCTTCTAATTTTTTAGCAATTTCTAAAACTGGATCATCAATACCAAGTTTCTCTAAAATATCGTCGCATGCTTTTTTAATGATTTTAGCTCTTGGATCAAAGTTTTTGTAAACTCTATGTCCAAAGCCCATCATACGGAAAGGATCGTTTTTATCTTTTGCTTTGTTAATCCATTTTTCTGTATCGCCACCATCCTCTTTAATAAGTTCTAACATTTCGATTACAGCCTGGTTTGCTCCGCCGTGTAATGGCCCCCATAGGGCATCAATACCTGCAGAAACCGAAGCATATAAATTACAATCAGAAGAACCAACCATTCTTACTGTTGATGCAGAACAGTTTTGTTCGTGATCAGCATGTAGAATTAATAATGTATTCATCGCACTAACCACTACAGGATCAATTTCTATTTCTTCAGTACGTTGTCCGAAGATCATATTTAAGAAATTGCTCACATAGTCGAACTTATTTTTAGGATAAATAAGTGGATGACCTAATGATTTTTTATAAATGAAAGATACAATTGTAGGAAATTTAGCCAACAACTTAATCATTGTTAAATCCATCGTTTCCGGTGATGAATTTGCATTTAAAGACTCAGGATAAAATGTTGACAATGAGCACACCAATGAAGACAACTGCGCCATTGGATGAGATTTTGATGGGTAACCATCAAGAAACTTCTTCATATCCTCATGAATTAGCGTATGTCTGCTAATTTGAGCTTGAAAATCGTTCAGTTCAGATTGTTTAGGTAAATCGCCATATATAAGCAAATATGCTACTTCAAGAAATGTTGATTTTTCTGCTAACTCCTCAATAGGATAACCACGGTATTTTAAAATTCCTTTTTCTCCATCGAGAAAAGTAATGGCACTTTTTGTCGACCCAGTGTTTTTATAACCAAAATCTAAAGTGATATGACCTGTTAAATCTCTAAGTTTGGAAATATCTATCGCCTTCTCTCCTTCGGAACCTGTTATAACCGGGAATTGGTACACCTTCCCATCAATCTTTATTTCTGCAATATCTGACATATATATATCTTAAATTTATAATAAACAAAACTAACTAATCCTTTTCTATTAGCATTTAATCATGTATAACAAAGCTGTTAAATAATTATTAAATGTGGGTCAAAATCAAGTAAGATTAACAATCTACTTACTGCTTTTGATCTCTTCTAAAACTCTACCGCAATCCATCATTTCCTCTCCATAATAAGGATTCTGAATCTGTTTTTCTGAAGCAAGCCAATCACCACCATCACCATTATTAGCCATAGGGCAATGTTGAACATAAATAGAGCCCTTTTTTAAATCTGCATGTTTAAACATGGCAATTACATCCGAGCTCAAATAAGTAAATTCTTTTCTTTGAACAGCAATATCCTTGGCCGCAGCTATTTTTTCAGCAATTACTGCTGTATTCTCACAGCCAGGAAAACTTGCTAAAACGCCTTTTAACTGAGTAGCTGCCTTTTGAGCATCTTCAAATTTTGATTCTACTAATGCATCTTTTAAATAGATATAACCATTGTAAATATTTTGCACTTTACTATCGGTTAGTTCAACAACTGCAGTAGTTGTTACTGCTTTCTTAACAGAGGCAGTATCTGTTGAAGCTTCTGTATTCTTTTTACCTGTATTTGTACAAGACAGGGCCATAAACAGAACCCCGACCGCAAGATATTTTTTCATACTTTATCTATATTTTATGAATCAATGAATCTATCAATAGCTCTTAAACAGAAAAATCCTGCTTCTATTGCCCTAAAATAGCCTCATTACTTTGTTATGTGGTTAAAATACCCATTATTATTCTAAATAACTAAAAAACTCTATGAAAAAATCATAACGTTTAAATAAAATATTCAATTTCAGGGTGATAATTTGACAAAGGATAATTCTATAAAATCAAATGAAAATATAACTCGTATTAATCACATGATTTATGCCATCGCTTCAAAAAACACTCTTTCTAAACTTTAAAATCAACTAAGCAACTACCATAATAAAGAAATATGGAACTAGAAACCATATGCCCGGAGTACTCTTAGCCCTTGCACTCACTTCAAAAATCCCATTTCCATTCTGACTGGTATGCCTGGGTAAAAGAGACTGAGCAAGATTCCATCCAAAGTGCAAGGCAAATGGCAGAGATAAGTTTTTCGTTTTAATGTAAGCTTCTCCATATAATAGTGAATCCCCATTGGGCCAAATTACCGAACTGAACTCCTTAAAAGAATGGATATTTAAAAATAAGAAAGCCCTGCCGGGAAATCCAGACAGGGCTTTCAATTCATTGAGTTTCGTTATTACAACTTAAACCCGTAAGCTATACGCAAAGCTACATGTCCTATATCTCCTTTTGAAAGTCCTTCATACTTTACGCCTAAGTCTAAACCACTACTAAAAGCATATCCAACAGCCGGAGAGTAAAGGAAAGAAGTTCCGGAACCACCGGTAACGGCAAACCCTGCTCCTACTTCACCTAATCCATAAAGCCCTGAACCAGTCTCATCAAAGAACACTTTTACACCCGCTTTTACTGGGATATAGCCAAAATCAGGTACATCTAGGCCATCTAATCCTTTTCCAATAAAATGAGTATAACCAGCTGTTACCGGAATAGATACTTGTTTTGAAACATCAAATTGAAAACGGGCATCTGCACCAATAGCAAAGCTATAGCCATCACTTGTTGGAACTCCTAGATTAACGCCAACACCTAATTTTTGAGCACTGGCATTAGTTGTGAAGAACAACGCCACCGCAGCTACCGCAGTAGCAAAGAATTTTGTAGAATTTTTCATTTTTTGATCGTTTATTTAAATTTAGTGTACAGATTTTTACTATACAGCTTAAACATTTACAAATTGCATGCCATAGCTTTTATAAGTAGCCAGTACGGCTTCAAATAGATCATCAGAATTTAACTCTGTATTAAACCAATTTATCTTAACTCCATCCTTTTCCATTTTCCTGAAAAATGTCATTTGACGTTTTGCAAACTGACATATTGCAACAGCAAGCCTTTCTTTTAATTCCGAATAAGTAAGCTCATCAAAAAGATATGCTGCAATAAATTTGTACTCTAAACCATAAAAAATCAGGTCATCTTTGGTAACTCCCTCATCTAGCAACCTCTTCACCTCATCAATCATTCCTTCATTAAACCTGAGTTCAAGACGATCGATCACTTTCTGTCTGCGAAGCGCTACATCAGAAGTTAAACCAATAACCAGTGGATTAATTGGGGGTCTTTCAATAATTTGTAAATCATTATGTGCAAGATACTCTGCAATTTCAATAGCCCTGATCATCCTTTTATGAGACGACTGATCTGCTTGTTTTGTAAATTCGGAGGGATAATTAGACAATTTGGCCTTCAACAACGATAGATCTAACTCTTTTAAAGAATCTCTTAACTCATGATTTACAGGTATAGCAGTATACTCATGATTTTGAAGAATACTATGCACATACATCCCTGTGCCACCGCAAAGTATAGGAAGCACATGTTTATCTGTCAACACTGTATAAACATTATAAAAGTCTTCCTTAAATTCATTTACATTATATCTTTCTCCTGCCTGTTTATGATCTATCAAATGATATGGAATAGCTTTTCCATTAATCACGTACTCATTAAGATCTTTACCTGTCCCGATATCCATTCCTTTAAAGATCTGCCTGCTGTCGGCGCTAATAACCTCTCCATTTAAGGCTTCGGCCAGCCTAACAGCTAATTTGGTTTTACCGGAAGCAGTTGGGCCTAGAATGACTAATAAAGGATTTTGATGCATTATAAGTATAAAATATATTTTAAATTCCCTGTATTATAAACCTTTATATATTCCTCATTAATCGAAGAACTATCATTATTAAGTCCAACCGGTAATCGATGAGAAAAATACCTCCCCAACGTATCTCGTTTTAGCCATATCTCTGCGGGGGGCGTAATATCAGTAAGTTTAAAACCCGATTGCTCATAAGCTTTCCCTAATGACCAATCCCTATCTGCGTAACTCATTAAATCATCAGGATTAAAAGTCTGAATAAAATTCTTTAGCAACTTGCTAAATCCCCCTATTACAGTAAAGCCAGTTAAAGTAGCAAATCGTATCAACTCAGCAGATCTATAACCGGGTTTAAGTCCTTTCATATACCTAAGGTTACTGAAACAACCTACCGCAATAATCTGATCATCTAAACTTAAACCATATTTATACTTAGATTTTGCAGATGCCTGTAAATGATTATCATTCAAGAAATCATCAGCTTGTTTTTGCGTAATGGAAACTATTTTAGTTTTACGTGCATGTATTCGCTTATTCAACCCAAGAATGGATGAAATCCGCCCTATCACCTGCGCTTTTCTCGTTACCCATATGTCTTCCCATAAATGAACCATGGAGACATTTTTCTGTTGATATTGTTCTTGTAGTAAAACAAGATCTTCAGGGCGGACACTACTTTCAAATGAAATGCAATTAATCATAACATTTCCTACGCCTACAGATAACAAACAATAATCCGGAGATTTAATATAATGTATGGTAATACCAATATCCTCAAAACTGGTCATTACATCCTGTTGCCAACCTGGTGTTATACCCAACCCCTTTCTTTATAAAGTTTAAAACCCGCTGCTAGCGCATCTTCAATTTCAGACATCAGTGCATCATCAAGTTTTTTAATATGAAAACACGACTTCCCTTTCAGCAGTTTAAGCAAATTGGGATCAAAAATCCTTTTCATATCCGGTTCAGCATAAACGGGCATATAGTAAAAACCAACATGCCCTTTTTGTATGGTTACACTTGCAAAAAAAACTTCACTCCTTTTTCTGCCTTCAATAACCACATTTTTGTCACTCCAGAGATCAAACGAAGTCTCACTGTTTACTCTATTACTAAAACCCACAGTAGCGTAAGGCTGCAGCGACGCCCTAATGGTTTGAAAAATTTCTACAAAATCAGTTTTCATTGTTTTAAGTTATAGATGACTATCATATAAACAACACCTATTTAATGATATTGTTTAATATTATAAGTTATCAGCTAACCACCAGTTACTCGAAGGATAAGTCGTATTTAAAACTACCGACTCGCCCATTAATGGTGTAGTAATTTTGAGATTTACCTCATTTGCCTTTTTTACTACTCTAATAATCGGTTCATTCCAATCGTGCATAGCTAACTTAAATTTACCCCAATGAACCGGCAATAGAACCTTTGCTTTCAAATCTAAAGCCGCCTGAACAGTCTGCTCCGGAAACATATGTATTAATGGCCAATAGACATTGTACTGTCCACATTCCAATATTGCAATATCAAATGGACCATATTGCTCTCCTGCACTTTTAAAATGCGTATCATATCCTGAGTCGCCTCCCAAATACAGTTTGTCTTTTGAAGTTTGCAGAACAAATGCAGACCAAACTGTTTGATTTCTTTTAAATACCCTACCTGTAAAATGACGAGCCGGAAGGGAAGTAAATTTCATGGTATTATTAACTGCTTCCTCTCCCCACGACAATTCAGTAATCTTACTTGCAGGAACGCCCCAGTATTCTAAATGCGACCCTACACCTAATGAAACAATAAATCGCTTTGTTTTATCCTTTAACTTTAAAATGGCTTCATAATCCAAATGATCATAGTGGTCGTGCGTAATTAATACCACATCCAACTCCGGGAAATCTTCAGCTTTCACAAAATCAGTTCCTAGAAACCTTTTAGTACCAATAAATGAAATTGGAGAGGGTCTTTCACTTAAAACTGGGTCAACCAGTATATTTTGTCCATCTGTTTGTACAAGATAAGAAGAATGCCCAAACCAGGTAATCTTAGTCTCCCCATCATTTTGTGCAAAATCAGGTTTAATTGTAGGAACAGCACTTTTAGGAGCACCCCTATCATTGCCTTTCAGCATACCCTTTATCATGTCCCAATAACTTACATCATCCGGTTTCATGGGGGTTGGAGATAAGTTATCAAGGGCACCATCCTTATAATTAGGCAGTTTCTTTATGCGTTCTAAACGACCCCCTTCAGGCACACGTCCAAAAATAGGAAAGCTAAGTACCCAAACTGTAGTCAAAGCAAGTAAGGCAATAAAAATCAATATGAAATACATAATTTTCCTTTTCATTATTTTAGTTAAAAACGAATATACTTACAAAAGCGCAATCTGTTAACCCACTTTTTCAGCAGGTTTCTCCTCTTTAGCAAATTTCTCGGCCAGTCCCGTGCCTGATTGCAACAACTCATTTGTAATAGCTCTTGTATAGTCGGTGATCTCAGCTTTAAAATCAGCTACAGATGCTCCGGAACGGATTTCCTCCAACCTCTTCTCCCACTGACCGGTTAATTCAGCTTGAGCTATTTTCTGATCCTTTACAACATCATAAACAGCTAGACCTTTGGTTGTAGGCACAAGGTTTCTTTTTTCTCTTACAATATACTCTCTGTTAATCAATGTTTCAATAATGGCAGCTCTGGTAGCCGGAGTACCCAATCCACTGTCCTTCATTGCATACCTCAACTCTTCATCCTCAATATCCTTTCCTGAGGTTTCAAGAGCCTTTAACAGAGATGCTTCATTGTACAGAGCTTTAGGTTTGGTCTGTTTCTCGAGCAAAGCTTTATTTACAATCGGAAGCTCTTCACCTGCCTTTACTTTTGGTAAAGATGGATTTTCCTCATCTTTTTTATCATCATCCGACTCATTAAATACTGATCTCCAACCCGCCGAACGAATTACAGTTCCATTTGCCATAAAAACAGAACCCGCTTCAATGGTTATTTTGGTAATCTCTTTAACACATTCCTGATGGAAGGCTTCGAGCATTCTTCCAACCACCATATCATAAATGGCTTGTTTATCACCACTCAATTGATAGGGAGATTCACCTGTAGGTAAAATAGCATGGTGATCCGTTACTTTTTTAGCATTTACACTTCTCTTGTTTAATGTCGCAGTCGACAGAAAATCAGCTTGTTTACCAAAGTCCTTATGAACTTTTAGTTTATCTATCAGATTAGGGACACCCGCAAAAACATCATCTCCAATATATCTACTACCTGTACGCGGATAAGTAACCAACTTACTCTCATACAAGCCTTGTAACAAGTTTAAGGTCTGATCGGCCGTAAATCCTTTGCGCTTATTTGCTTCTTGCTGTAAACTACTTAAATCATGCAATAAGGGAGGTGGTTCTTTCCTTGGCTTAGCCTCAACGGTTAAAATCTTACCTCCATTTGGAAAACCAGAAGCAACGTCCTCTATTTTTGCAAATAACTCTTCTGCATCTTCCTTCTTATCAAAATTATTTACAGAAATCGCTTTAAACAGCTGACCGTCCTTATCCAACTGTATTGCAAGCTGATAAAAGAGTTGAGGTACAAAATTTCGGATCTCCAAAAAGCGAGAACAGATCATTGCCAAAGTAGGCGTTTGAACTCTCCCTAATGAAAGTACCGAACGTGCGCCTGCAGAAATACTCAATGCCTGAGTAGCATTCATTCCTACCAACCAGTCTGATTCTGACCTGCAATGCGCCGAATTAAAAAGCGTATCATAATCAGTTCCCGGTTTTAGATTTCTAAAGCCTTCTTTTATAGCCTCATCAGTTTGCGAGGAAATCCACAACCTCTTAAATGGTTTTTTACATTTCAAAAAGTAATAGATATAGCGGAAAATGAGTTCACCTTCCCGCCCGGCATCCGTCGCAACTATAATCTCTGTCGCCTCATCAAATAGCTTCTTAATGATGTCCAGTTGTTTTCTAACTCCTGGATCTTCAACCATGCCATCTTTTGTTTTTATTTTTCTGATGCCAAGCTTAAATTTTTTAGGAAGCATCGGCAAATGTTGCCTTCTCCATCCAATAAAGCCATACTCCTGAGGTGGAGCCAATTGAAGCAAATGCCCAAATGCCCAGGTAAAAGAATAACCCTTCCCCTCTATATAACCGTCTTTTTTTGTAGTAGCGCCGAAGACTTTAGCCAACTCACGCCCCACAGAAGGCTTCTCTGCAATTACAATCTTCATAATTATTCAAAAATATCTATACCAACTTTAAATGTATTACAATGCGCATCAACTATATCCTTGATATTAGGCGAATATCCTCCACCCATACTTACCTGAACAGGCAAATCATTGTCTTTGCAAAATTGTAATACCATTCTATCTCTTTCCATGCATGCTGCTTTAGATAAAGCAAGCTTGCCCAGTTTATCACTTTTAAGCACATCTACTCCTGATAAATAGAACACAAAATCTGGTTTGTGCGCTAATAGCGAGGGCAAACATGCACTTAATTTACTTAAATACATTTCATCTTCAATTCCATCTTCCAGTGCGATATCCAAATCAGATTGCTCCTTTCTAAATGGAAAATTTTTATCACCATGCATAGAAAATGTAAACACACGAGGCTCATTATAAAAGATCTCCGCAGTACCATTTCCCTGATGCACATCTAAATCTATTATTAAGATCCTACTAACTAATCCTTTACTTAACAGATAATTGGCAGCAATAGCCTGATCATTTAACAAACAAAATCCTTCGCCCCAATTGCTACCTGCATGGTGCGTACCTCCTGCAACATTAAAAGCTATTCCGTATTGCTTTGCAAGCATAGCTCCATCAATAGTGCCCTGTGCAATCCTCACTTCACGCTCTACCAATTGCGCCGTTAAAGGAAAACCAATCCTCCTTTGCTCCTTTGCAGGAAGTGTTAAATCCCTTAACTGCTTCCAATACTCCTCCTTATGGCTCAACAAAATCACCTCCTCACTAACTTTATCCGGAGCAAACAGGTTCTTCCTGCTAATGAGTCCCTGATGCAGTAACTGCTCCGGAATTAACTCATATTTGAGCATAGGAAAACGATGTCCCTCTGGTAAAGGATGCGCAAACAAAGAATGCCAGGCGATATTGATCATCTTATCGCAGTATCTGCTCTACGTGCTTTTCAATGTTATTACAAATTTCATCAACCGGCAAATCATTAGCATCTGATCCAAAAGGGTTTTCAATCTCTTCGGCAATAAGCTCCAAACTAGCCAGTACGTACAATATAAATGGCACTATAGGAACCACAAAGTAACCTAAGCTAAACACCCAGCCAAATGGCAAAGTTATTACATAAATGAAAATGAATTTCTTAATGAAAGCACTATAAGAATACGGGATTGGCGTATTCTTAATACGCTCACAGCCACCACATATCTCACTGAACTGCTGAACGTCTGCATTAAGAATAATTAACTGCTCCTGACTAATAGCTCCTGTTGCCTGCAACTCAAAAACCTTAGATGAAATACTAGCTGCAACCTGATTAGGAATGTGCTTTCCGCCATCAACTTCAATAAGGAAACTGTTCTTACCAAAGTATTGTTTTTCTCTCAAATGCTCCTTTAAAGCAAAGGCATACTTTGGAATGCCATACTCAAAAAACTCAACATACTCATCCTTTAATTTCAGCGATTTAATCTTTATCGCAAAGTTACGACTCACATTTGTTAAAGCTCCTAAAAGCCTTCTGCCTTCCCACCACCTATCGTACGAAGTATTGGTTCTAAAAACCAACAGCATCGAGATCACAAAACCGAGCAGATTGTGCATCATCCCTATATTTTTCACATAGGTGGTCTCTGCCAGTTTTAGATAGTTAAGCTCTAAAAAAGCAATTATGCCTGAAAAAATCGCTACACTAATCATCAGCGGCCACAACTTTCTAATTGTATCCGCTTTATGAACGTGAAAGATAAAAGTGAACCAGTCTTTTGGGTTATAGTTTATCATATTAAAATCTCTTAAATAGTACTAAAGAATGTCTTTACTGATCTGTAACAACAGTTCTCCAGTACGAAATACATCTTCAAATGAATTGTACAAAGGAACCGGACTCAACCTAATTACATTAGGCTCTCGCCAATCGCCGAGTACATTATTTGCTACCAATTTCTCGAAAATCTCTTTTCCCTTTTGCTTTGCAATTATAGAAACCTGCGCTCCACGAGCTTTTTCATTCAAAGGAGTTATAATTTCAAATTGCTCATTATTTAAATCCTTATTAACCTCATTTATAACATAAAACAAATAAGATGTTAAAGTTTTACTTTTATTCCTTAATGGCATTATGAACCCTGCTTTTTCGAAAATTTGCAGTGATGCAAAGTACAAAGCCATAGGCATTACCTGGGTGCAGCTCACCTGCCATCCATCGGCACCAGGCTCAGGCACAAAACCCTTTTCCATTTTAAATCGTTGCGCTTCCTGATATCCCCACCAACCCGCAAAACGATTCAATGTGGTGTCTGTAAAATGCTTTTCATGAACAAAAATACCACTGATACCTCCAGGACCTGAATTTTGATACTTATACGAACACCAGCAAGCAAAGTCAACATTCCAGTCGTGCAATCTCAATGGAACATTCCCTGCAGCATGAGCCAAATCAAAGCCAACAACAGCTCCAACAGCGTGCCCTGCCTTAGTTATTGCTTCCATATCGAACCATTGACCGGTAAAGTAATTTACCCCTCCAAACAGCAACAAAGCCAGCTCGTCTCCCTGTTCGACAATCTGAGCTAAAATATCTTCTGTTCTTAAAGTATGTTCATCTGCTCTGGGCGCCACTTCAACAATTACATCTTTCGGATCATACCCATGAAAACGGACCTGACTTTCAATCGCATATTGGTCTGATGGAAAAGCCCCAGCTTCCATAATGACCTTAAACCGTCTTTTGGTTGGCTTATAAAAACTAACCATCAGCAAATGCAGATTGACTGTTAAAGTATTCATCGGACAAACCTCTTTAGCACTCGCCCCAACCAAAGGCCCCATCAGTTTTTTTAACTCTTTATGATAAAACATCCAGGGGTTATCGCCTTCAAACCACCCCTCTACAGCAAGGTTATGCCAGTTGTTAAGCTGCTCATTTAAAACCTCACGTGCAACTTTAGGTTGCAATCCTAAAGAATTACCGCACAGGTAAATAAAAGGCTTACCGTTTTGTTGTGGAAATAAGAAATCATCCCTAAAACCACTAAGTGGATCTGCATGATCCATGCTTTGGGCAAAGGCTAAAGTGTTCTCATAATTCATCGATTCAAATATCAATAAAAAAGGCTGATAATTAAATCAACCTTCTTATTTGTTTATCAACAATAGTGGTTTTACCACCTATAAAAATCTATACTATTTGTTTGGTTTGCTCACAAACTTATTCCCTTTAACGTAATAACGCCATGGCAGCAAAGCATGATCATCGGCGTAATCAACACCAACTCTGGCCGACATAACGATCTGATCCGCAGGAAAAACAAACCCATTATCTTCAATCCATATCTCATCTCCCATCAGATCTTTAGCATTTAAACCTTTATCTATGCCCAATGCTTTTGAAAGCGCCCCTGGCCCAGCGGTGATATTAGGTTTTAAAGAACCCATATTCCTTCTGCGAAGCATTACATCTATCCCCTCCACAGGCTCAACTCCTCTGATTAAAACAGCATGCGGCGTTCCTTTTGGAGCCGTAACCACATTAAAAAGATGATGAATACCGTAGCATAAATAAACATAAGACAAGCCCCCATCCTCATATATAACCTGTGTGCGATTCGTAAAACGACCTCCATAAGCATGAGAAGCCTTATCCTCTATTCCTTTGTAAGCTTCCGTTTCAACTATTATACCTCCTGTTAATTCACCGTCAATCCTGGTAAACAACAGCTTACCAAGCAACTGCACAGCAAGATGATTTACATCAGCATCCTGATAAAAAGAGTAAGGCAATTTAGACATCTAGTAAACTAACTATTTGCTTTAAGTATTTAGCATCAATGTCATCAAAATGAGAAAGATATTCACTATCAACGTCTAACACACCAATCACTTCACCTTTATTAAAAACAGGCAAAACAATCTCCGATCTTGATGCAGAAGCACAGGCAATATGTCCCGGAAATTCATCTACATCAGGCACCACCAAAACCTCTTCCTGCTGCCAGGAAGCACCACAAACACCCTTCCCTTTTTTGATTCTGGTACAGGCCACCGGCCCCTGAAAAGGACCAAGCACCAACTCATCACCTTTAACCAAATAAAAGCCTACCCAAAACCACTTAAACTGCTCTTTTAAAGCTGCCGAGATATTAGCCAGATTTGCAATCTGATCATCCTCTCCAGTTATTAAACCCTTGATTTGTGGGATTAAAGAAAGATACTGTTCTTCTTTACTAATATCGGTTATTATGCGTAAATCCTCTGCCATTTTAATCTATGTAAGTGAACTGCAAAAATACAAAACCAAGTACTCAATACTGCCATCAATGAGTAAAAGCATAATTAAAATCCCTAGATTTGTAGTTTTAACTACGATATTAATCATAAAGATGAATAAGAAAACCTTAATTTTCACTTCACTCCTTGCGCTCGGGATAGTCCAATCGGGTTACAAGCCATGGGAAGAAGGAATGTTCCCTTTGAGCGAAATCCATAAACTTGACTTAAAAAAAGCAGGCTTAAAAATTGACCAAAACAGCATATATAATCCAAAAGGCATCAGTCTTGTAGATGCACTTGTAAATGTTGGCGGTTGCTCAGGATCTTTCGTTTCAAATGAAGGCTTAATCATCACAAACCACCACTGTGCATTTAGCGCAGTACAACTAGCCAGCACAAAAGAAAACGACTACATAACCAATGGATTTGTTGCCAAAACACATGAACAGGAAATTGAAGCAAAAGGCTTAACATGCCGCATAACTGATAGTTATGAAGATGTATCAGACAAGGTTTTAGGTTCTGTAGCACAAGTAGAAGACCCGGCCTCCCGATTAAAAATCATAAACGATGTAATGAAAAACATCGCTTTAGAAGCAGAAAAGAAAGACCCAAGCATCAAAGCTGAAGTATCGGAAATGTTTATCGGAAAAACCTATGTCCTATTCCGTTACAAAACAATTCAAGATGTTAGACTTGTTTATGTACCAAACAGACAAATAGGCGAATTTGGAGGCGAAACAGACAATTGGGTATGGCCTCGTCATACCGGAGATTTCTCTTTTATGCGCGCTTATGTAGCTCCAGATGGCTCTCCTGCCAAGTATTCGAAAGACAACATACCATATACTCCTAAGAAATTCTTAAAAGTAAATCCAAAAGGCACTAGTGAGAATGATTTTGTTTTCATCTTAGGTTATCCTGGAAAAACGTTCCGCCATCGTCCTGCGGCCTTTATTGAATACCAAGAAAAGTTCGTACTACCCTACATCTCTAACCTATATGACTTCCAGAATACTACCATGGAAACTGTCGGTAAAAAAGATAAAACCACAGAGATAAAGCTAGCAACCCGCATTAAAAGAAATGCCAACACTTTAAAAAACTACAGAGGTAAACTGCAGGGTCTAAGAGGGATAGATCTTATTTCGAAAAAGAAAAAGGAAGAACAAGCGCTTATTCAATTCATCAACAATAACGTTAGTACCAAAGCCAGATACGGAAACCTGATGAATGAAATTGACAACCTATACAAGCTTATCAATACGGATGCTCAGCGCGATCTTTGGCTTACGCAGATTTACACCTCTACAAACCTGTTAACTGTCGCCAAAAACATAAACAGCTTCAAAACAACACTTAATGCTCAGCCGGAAGCTCAGAAACAAGAGTTTTTCGACCAAAACATCCAAAAGCTGAAACAAACACTATCAAGCTCTTATGAATCATTTGATATAGACGCAGACAGGCTGATTCTTAAGAGAATGCTTGAAGATGCAGCGCAGTTTAATGCCATTCAAAAAGTAACTGCAGTAAACAAAATCAGCAGTAAAGGCGCCAACAGCAACGATGTAATAGACAAATACATTGAAAACGTTTTTGAACTAAGTAAGCTAAAAGAAGCCAATTATGTTTTAAATACATTGCTTCAATCACCAAAATCAATTTCTACATACAATGATGGCCTACTTCTTTTTGAAGATGATATAGCAAAACAGATCAATGAGTTAAGGCCGGAAAAAGACCGCAGAGATGGGCTTTTAAATAAGCTTATGGGCGACTATGTAAACATCAAAGAGAAGTTCTTAAACAAAGACTTCATCCCTGATGCAAACAGCACACTTAGGCTAACTTACGGCTATGTAAAAGGATATTCGCCGGCAGACGCATCGTACATGCGACCCTACACTACCATCAAAGGGATACTTGAAAAAGGTGCAACCGGAAATCCTGATTTCTCTTACCCAGAGCAAATCAAGGCACTTTGGACTGCAAAAGATTTTGGTCCATACGAAAAGAAAGACCTTAACGACGTACCCGTTTCCTTCCTTTACAATATGGATACCACCGGAGGAAACTCCGGCTCACCTATTATGAATGCTTATGGCGAGTTAATAGGTGTAAATTTTGACCGTGCATATGGTGCTACAATAAACGACTATGCATGGAACGACAGCTACAGCAGATCAATTGGAGTAGACATCCGTTATGTATTATGGGTCGCTTCAAAAATTGATAAAGCCTACTTTCTTGTAAAGGAAATGGACGTTAAACTTTAATCAACAGATTCGAAAAATCATTATAAAAACTAAGCCGCCCAACCAAAGAAAGGCAGCTTTTTTTAACCAAATTTACTACTTAATAAACCACAAAAAACATGAGAGTAATAGCAGAACTTCCACACCCGGAATGTAAGATCACACTGTTCAATATGAACCAAAAATATATCATCAAATTTGAACAGGGAACACTAGAACAAAGCTATAAATTATCGGAACTTGACCTCAGTGGAGGAGGGGCTAACGAGATATTTCAGATCCTTGATGAAGCATTTATTGCTACCGTAGTTGAGCGTTTCAAGAGCATGAGGAGCGATTTTTCGGCAGCTTATAACAGACAACAATACTAGTAGACATAAACAACAATAAACACCTGTAATACAATAAGTTAAATACTAATACAGAATATTATTTTGCACTTTAAAGACATACAAGGTAACTGAAAGACCTTTAAATAAAGAAACACTTAAATAAAATACAAATAACCATTCTGTATTACAGATAGTTAAATACAATAACAATATAATATTCTGCACTCTATAATCGCCAAATATCTGAGAAGTTTACTAAAAAATGGTGATTTTAAGACTTCTAATTCTCCATACATTTTAATTGGTGGTATGGAGAATATTTTGAATCTTTGTGAAGATGAAAAATCAAATTAAGGTAATTTATATGAGAACTAAAATTAATATTTTGCAGGCTTCAGCTTTGATAATTGTAGCTGTGCTTTTCTCCTGTAATAACATTAGTGAGTCGATCCAACGTGATGTTTATATTTACCCTAAAGCGGTATCTTTTACCATACCAAAGATTACCAATACAGACTCAGTAATATTGATAGGTGACCTCAATATAAAATCTCTAAATCTCGATTCTCTTATCAAAGATGAAGCAAAAAGATTCGGGGCTTCGAATGTAAAAAACATAAAAATTAAAGAGTTTAAATTAGAGCTTATAGATGCCGATAGCTTGAACAATATTCAGAACATTGAAACCATAACTGTAAAGATTAAAGCATCCGAACAAGCAGACCAATCAATCGCTACAGCCGCCCCATCAAATTCAAGGACTACAAAGCTCACCATTCCAATAGTATCAGGAGGTTCCGACCTTAGAACCTTCCTCACCTCCCCTTCGTTCAGCTATAGTCTTAGTGGCGAACTTAGGACTGCTACGACCAAAGAATTAAAGGCACAGGTATCAGCAACGTATACGGTCACTGTCGGCTTGTAGCCCACTCAGTAACGATAACTTCTACTGATCTATAAAATAAACTTGTAAACTATGGAGATCTGCAGACCAACAAATGCAGATACTAGCCCTGAAATAATTAAAATAGGCATTTTAAAGGGCTATAACATCCTACTTTTTATCTTATTTATTTTAGTTTCCAGACTGGTTAATCTACCTAGTTTTGCCTAATATTGATTGTTACCAAGAAATTTCGTACATTTGTAACAAACGGGATATCATTACACTATTCTCTTAATATTTACTTGCCAATCAAACCTTTTGATTGGGTTTCAATTCCTCCTGGCTGCTGATCCGTTGTCGCCCGAGAATTAATTATATCAAGCCATATTAACAGTAAACAATACACGTTTACATGCTGGCAGACAGGTAAAACCAGAGAAGAGTTATTTTTTAACTAATACATTGAATTTATGGCTAAATCTCAGGCTACCTTCATGAAGAAGCAACTAGAAAAAAACAGACAAAAGAAAAAGGAAGATAAAGAGCAACGTAAACTTGAACGTCAACAGAATTCCACTGGTGGTGATCTTGATAGCATGATGGCTTGGGTAAACGAGTTCGGAGAGATTGTTAATACACCTCCAGAGAAAAAATAATTTAGCCTTTAAAAGCTAAAATCTCCAAAAGGATTCTTATTGTCTCAATAAGGGTCTTTTTTTTTGACTTTTTTAAATCTTTTACAGAGATCAGGACATAAACAATCGCTAGTTGGCGAAATTTTTGCAAGGAGTTATTGATGCTAAACTTTAGAATTGCCCAATTATGGAACTAATTAATATTCATGAAGATATAAAATGGAGTTCCATTCCGGAGAACGTAGTATTTAACAAGAATGCAAACCACATATTTCGAATAAATGTAAAGGTTTACTTCCACCGCATTCGCAATATTTATGGGTCTCACCTCTCGCAAAATGAGGTTGAAAAGGCTTTTCGCTTTGTTCAAAAAACCGATAGCGAAAGATATATCGTAGCCAAGTATACACTAAGAAAGATTTTATCGGCGTTTCTGTTAGTTCCGGCTGTTGAAATTTCCTTTCACAAAGCGGAGAACAAGAAACCATACGTTAATGGTATTGAATTTAATGTAACACACAGTAAAAACTACATCCTTATAGGAGTTAGTTCATCTAAAATAGGAATTGATATTGAGCACATAGATCATGATTTTACTTATGATCTGATCGCGTCCTCTAATTTTAGTCCGGAAGAGTTAAAGTTATTGAACCAGGATAATTCAAGTCTGAATTTCTATTCAATATGGACAAGAAAAGAGGCTATCCTAAAAGCATCCGGAGAAGGGCTAACAGACGACATGACTGAACTTAATAGCCTAAGTAGTATAATCACTAGGAAACAAGCTAAATACAGACTGAGAAGCTTTAAAATAGATAAGGAATATACCGGTTGCATCGCTTTTGAAGAAAGAACACCCAACTTAAACTACTGGGATTATCAATAAAATTGCTTATTTCCTTTTTGATTTCTCCCAGGCTGCACTTTGACTCTTTTTAAAATATCTGATGATTCCTGCAACAACTGCATAATTCATCAAACAAAAATAATAAGGCACAAACAAGGCTTTTATCCGGATATTTCTACTCTCAAAAAAGTACCCCAACACACTTAACGTATAGAATAAAACTTGTAAAATAAATACAGTTTTATAAAACGCAAAATCATAATGATATGCGATAAGTCCGTTAACTACAAATAAAACAATTAATAAAAATGGAGTTATAGTCCACCTTAATACACGATGGCTAATATATTGAAATGTAAAGACTGGGTTATTAAAAGGATTAGCTGCCTTTTTTAAACGAAAAATAGATTGTATCCCCCCTGCCGCAATCCTTATTTTGCGCTTTAATTCTTCGGCAGTATCTGCAGACGCTGTTTCCATAGCATAAGCTTTTGGCTCATACGCTATAATGCGACCTTTTTCGGCTATTCTCATAGCAATCATATGGTCATCAATGATGGTATCCGATTCAACATTTTGATACAGCTTTGTTCTTATACTAAACAGCTCTCCTGCAGCACCTACATTTGAATATAATTCGTAATCCCATTTTTTTAACAGCGACTCATACTTCCAATAAAACCCCTCTCCCGCAGAACTTGCATCGGCAGTTTGTTCAACAAAAATTCTTTTCTCTCCTGCCACTGCTCCAACTTTATCATTTTGATAATGCTTAACCAGTTCTTTAATGGCTTCGTTATTTAAAAAGGTATTCGCATCGGTAAAAATTAATATCTCGCCGTCAACAAATGGCATTGCTCTTTTAATAGCAGCCATCTTTCCTGCTCTCGAAGTTTCATGTAATACCAAAATATCTTTAAAACTGTTAAGCTTCTCAGTAGTGCTATCCGTTGAGCCATCAGTAACAAAAATAATTTGCCTTTTTTGATCTGGGTAGTCCAGATTTAAAGTATTCTCTACCTTGGCCTCAACAATATCTTCCTCATTATAAGCGGCTATCAGTATGGTTACATTCGGAAGTTCTACATCAGAATTAAATGATGGAGAAGTATAAAATAGCCTCTTTATTTTGATAAGTAAAAATAGTACAAAGCCATATCCAACAAAAGTGTAAAGAATAATAAAAAGAGAAACCCAAAAAACTATTATCATTTCCTCTTAAATTTTAAAGCCTAACTTACTACTGTTTTTCGAATTTGTAAGATTCCAAAACACCCCTTTAAATACCCATTTCACTAGATCTAACCGATTTTTGAAGATGTAAACCAGAACTTGTTTCGGACACGCGAAACAAATATAGTAGGCACTAAAAATAATTGTATTTATTATATCCGTGTTTCTTCTGATATACAGCATTCTATTTCTAGTCATAAAGTATGTTTTAATCTTACTTTCTTTACCCACACTCATCGATTCTTTATGGTAAATTTTAGTTCTACCAGTGAACCATATTTTCTTCCCTATTTTCTTAAACTTATCACACCAATCTAATTCCTCATAATAAAGGAAAAAATCCTCTGACATCAAACCTGCTTTTTCCAGATCCTCTTTACGACACATCATTGCTGCTCCATGACAATAACCTGTTTGCCTGCTTTCCTGGTAATATTGACCTTCATCAATCTCCATGTTTCCTATCCCTCTATTTCTCCCTGTTCGGTAATTCATCTCGGTAAAGCCCGCGTATTGAATTACTTTGGGATTTTCATGATATAAGATTAATGGTGAAATCAAGCCAATATCAGGTCGCGATTCCATTTCTTTTAAAAGAACAGGAATCAGGTTTTCAGTTATTTCTGTATCGTTATTTAACAACAAAATATATTCGCCTTTAGCAGCTCTTATACCTAAATTATTGCCTCCGGCAAATCCCAAATTTTCATCCGATCTAATATAAACTAAGTCAGGGTATATCTTTTTAAAATATGCTTCATTATCTTCAGTAGTTCCATTATCTACCAAAATGAGTTCAATATCCTCATTGCAAGCATGTTGTAATACAGATTCTAAAAAATCTTCGGTTACCTTAATTTGCTTAAAATTTACAGTGATTATGGTAATTTGGCTCATTCGTGCTTAAAGTCATTATTGATGATTTGATTGGTAATCTATATAGATAGCAGTTACTTTGCTTCTATAAATATTGGAGTTTCAGTCACTTCAACTTCTAATACTCCATTTTTAATAGCTATTTCCTTGGTTATCATATTATCAGAACCCGGATTTAACTGATGCACAATGGCCTTTTTTGCTCTATTTAAGTTTAACAAGTACTTTTCCTTTCTGTCAACTTCATCTGGAACCACCAAAACATACATTCTTTTCTCTCCATTCTGATAAATATCAACTATCGGATCGTCGTTAATAGAATTGTAGTAATAGTAATTGCCCATAAGCTTTGTTACCTGATGAATATAATCCGCCGCAGGTCTTCTTTTTTTACTTTTCTCTAAAAGTCCAGAATATCCAAAAGAAGTCCCAGGATCGGTTCCGGGATCATTATTATCATATAATTGATAATAGAAAACTTTATCTATACCTAATCTCGCATACAATAGCCCTAATCTCAGTAACCAATCTGCTTGTGTAATCAGGTTAGATTTTGAACCTATTGGAATAGCTCTTTGAACACTTTTCTCACTGATATCATATCCGGTCTCTGTTGACCATACTGGCATATTCCCAAGCGTTGAAGACAATTCTACAAAGCTTTTTGCGATTTCCGCCATTTCATTGGTTTCTGGTGCAACTCCCCTCTTTTTACTTTTAAACCTTGCAAACCACCCGGTATAATCATTAGAATACATATGATAATTTATAATGTCGAAGCATAAATCAACATCACCATTCTTTTTGTATCCTCTATTTTGCTTACACCACTCAACCATTTTCTCAACATATTCCACGTTTGGCTTTGCAAGTCCTCCCATAACAACTTTCATGGTTGGGTCTGCGGTTTTAACACCAACATCTTTGCCTAATGTTCCTTTATGGCCATCATAAAATGCCGAAAGCTGAGCCGCATATTCTTCAGGGCTTTGTTCGCAATCTTTACCTTTCCACCACTTATCCGGTTCATTGCTGCTTTCTATATATTCTATGTAACCTAAACCTATAATAGGTTCGTGAGCCTCTTTAGGAACTTTTATTAGATTTTTATCGATTTTCTTATTTCGTCCATATCTGGCAGCGAATTGAAATCCTGCTTTTGCAATTTCTATATAAGATGATGGCAAATCTCTTTTAGCATCGAAATTTATTGGCATTAAATCACGTTGACGCCTGTTTTCAGGGTATGTGTTAATTATCCAACTGGGTGTAACTTGTAAATCAACAACAACTAGCATGCTATCTTTAAAGCACTGCTGGTAAACCTCATCGTAGCTCCAACCGCCTTCAGGTTTATGATTAAATCTAAACACACCTTTCTCAGGTTCAATTCTTTCCCAATCCAGAAAATGCCTAAATCCATTGAAATTAGTTATTAAATTAAACTTTGTGGTGTCAAAATTATAGTTCAAATCATAGAAATCCCATTCAAAGCCGTTTATGCCAAACATATCCTTAATCTTGATTTGTTTAGTTCTAAGCGGCTCAACGTCTACATAATCCTTAGAATCAGGAGTGCAGCAAGTAAAAAAAACTATAAATGTTATTAAAATACAATTAATAATTCGATTCGTTTTTTTCATCTTTCTATTATAAAATATTTCACAATATAATCATTTTAGCAATTCTTAAATACACAATAAGCTGTAACAAAACGTTTAACCTATTTAAAAAAGCAATTTCACTCTACTACCCCTATCTTCTGATAAGCTTTTTGATTACCTTTCTTAACAAGAATTTCGACTTTCCGAGCGCATTAGGGAATACCATTTTTCTTTCATCAGTACAGTAAACAGGTTTGCCCGAAAGGTCTGCTATTTGTTTTGACTGCCACATAGAGCTTTCAATAAATAAATAGCACTCCTTTTCTACATACACAGAAGCTTTAAAACCACCATGATTGTTGGCTTTTAACCTTGCAGCCTTATCAGGAAGATCTAACATAATTAAATGATTATATTTTACATTATGTCTTGATAACCAGTCTTCTGTTAACGCTCTATATTTCTCTAATCTATTGGTAACTAAATAGCCAATGGTTTTACTTGGTCTAAAAAATGGCTCTACATTCTCTAAAAAATGCTCATACTTTGGGCCATCATCATTTTCATCTTCTGTTGGATCTGTACACAATACACCATCTATATCAAAACAACATTTTTCGAGTAGATCATGATGCATCATATTCCATTCAAAAATTCTTGGTCCGGGACATATTTCAAAGTAAAAATCAATCTTATCAACAGCTTCGGCCACTGCATACACGGCTGTATAAAGCGTCTTTTTTTCCGGATAAAGTCCATTTAGCTTACTTTTAGCATTCAATATAGAGCTGCCAGACCAAATGCTATCCTCAACTACAAGTACGTTTTTATATTCACTAAAAGGCTTTATATAAGATTTTAATCGCTCACCAGATTGAAGAAGTCTTCCATTAATATATCCTTCCAAATCGGTAAAAGGAAGATTTAAATGTAAGGCTAGTAAATTAGCTGCCAGTAGCCCGCTTCTTGGCACCCCCACAATTAAATCTATCTCCAAAGGTACTTTAGAAAGGTTTGAGGTAATTGTATGATTTAAATCTTCAATTGATCTGTAGTTCATTTTCTTGATAATTTAAGCTTTTAATTTATTTTTTCTTTAATAAGACCTGGCCAATCTCAATAATCCTATTCAACTTCCCTCTGGTAAACTTGGTAATTAACCACAATCCCATATATATAATAGCACCGGCAAAGAAACCTATAATACAAATCAGAAATGAGTTGATCCCTACCAGATTTGCTCTTACAAAAAACATTCCTATGCCACTTATTAATGCAAACACTGCCGGTAACAAAATTTCTCCCAGAAATTGTAAAACTGATAAATGAGAGTCTTTTAAACTGTAAACCAGCAATGGTATAAACAATACATATGTTACTATTGCATACGATATAGCAATACCTGTTGTACCCCAATTTATTCCAACACAAAACCCGGCTACAACTAATGTAGAATTAATAACACCTAAGTAAAAGTATTTTTTTGCTTTTCCAGTAGTGATTAACAATAATCCTTGAGTACTTGCAACTGGCTGAATAAAAGCAGCTATTGCTAACAATTTAAATATAGAAGATGCAGTGATCCATTTTTCGCCCAGAACAATAAAAATAATTTCATGAGAAAAAACTGCAAAATAAATCACGATTGGCATAGAAAAAAAAGCCAATGTAAAAAGGTATCGACAAAAGAAATGATTGTATTTCCATTTATCATTTTGAAGATTGCTTAATGCCGGTAAGGCTACTGCATTTAATGGATCGCGAAGTTGAGTAATTGGTAAAAGCAATAATTGATAAGCCTTTGAGTACATTCCCAATGCACTGGATCCGGAAAATTTTCCGATTAAAACATTGTCCATGTTTCTTGAGAAATAATTTACAAGATCAAATCCAGTTAAACCAGCACCAAAGGAAACCAGTGTTTTTATTCCTTTAGAATTAAAACTAAAATTGGGTCGCCAATCACAAACAAACCAAAGCGCAATAGTTGAATATATTGGATTAGAAACGGAGATAGCTACAATTGACCAGTAACCAAAACCTTTCCAGGCCAGAAACACTCCAGTGAGTATACTTGCAATGGTGCTTAAAATCTGAATCCTCGATAAAGTTTTAAATTTCATTTGCCTCTTCATTAGTGCATTGTGTTGAAGAGAAAACCCGGTAATAAAAATGCTTACGGCAAATACAAGCGTCATATTTAAAAGGCGCTCTTCTTTATAAAAAACGACAAGAAGCGGGGCTAGCAAAGAAACCAGTAAAGCAATAAAAAAGCTAACTGCAACACTTATCCAAAAGATAGAAGTTACCTGGCCCTGATTAAGCTCCTTTGCTTGAATAACTGCAGCACTTAATCCCAAGTCTTTAAATACAATTATAAATCCGGTAATTGTTGTTACCATCGCAACCAAACCGTAATCTCCTGGCAATAGTAATCTGGCTAATACAATGGTAGACAAAATATTTACTCCAAATGAAAGTACCTGACCAGCAACAGTATTAAATCCACCAGAAATAGAATGCGACTTTAAATCTTCTTTAAGATGCGACGTTTCCAGCCATTTATTATACTTATTACTATACTCTTTGTCTTGGTTCATTTATACCGATGTAATTTAATTACTAAGAGATCTATAACAGATCTGTATTTTATGATAGAATTTATACCTGTTTTTAGTTAACACCGACAGTAGTTTTTATTGATTCTTCTAGTAGTGACACAACCTTATCCCAACTAAACTCCTTTGCAAAAGAGATTCGCTCTAAATGTAAAGAGGCATTGTTTTCGGATAGGGCCGTAGCTATTAAATCTATAAATTCAAGTGGATCATGAGCAAGGTAAGTATATCCGGAAAAAACTTCATTCATTGTATTGGTAGATTTTGCCACTACAGGTTTACCCATAGCAAGGTATTCTACTATTTTTAAAGGAAAATTACCGATAGTGATTTCATTAAGTAATTGAGGGTTTATACAAACATCAAAATGCTTGACATAAGACGGAACTTCATTCTTATCGATTTTCCCATAAAAATAAACATTTTTCATCTCATGTAAAACACTTTTACTAAACACCTTATCCTCTTCTCCTATTAAAACGAAATGATAGTCGGGCTTGGCGGTTGCCATCTGAATAATCAAATTAAGATCTAGTCTTAATGAATTTAGTGCACCTACATAACCTATTATTGGCTTTCCTATTAATTTTAGCCGCTCAGGGGTATCGTGTACTTCATCATTATTAAAGAGCTCCAGATCAACGCCATTACCTATATAGAAGCTGTTTGGGTTGTGCTTTTTTGCATTTTTCACAAAGTCATGAGAATTACAAACTACAAGATCAGACTTTTCTATCAATTTTGGTTCTAACCCACTACCATGTTTTTTCCAATAATCAATTCCAAGAGTATAGTCTCTATCAAGATAGATATAGAGACTAGGTTTCAATAATTCTTTCAAATAAAAACTTCTGAATATGTCTTTATCATTGATCAGAATAAATGAATCAAAGTTCAATTCTAATAAGGCTTTCTCAATATCTTTAGCAAAACGTCTATTATTTGCGTAATTAAAAAGCGAAAATATTTTTGTGGAAGGAATCCAATTAATCGACTCTAATATAGTATTGGTATTGAGCACATATAAATTGTCTGATAAATTCATCATCCTTGCTCGCCCGTTCTTTACAATTTCAATATGTTCCCTCACATACCGATCATTATTGTTTGACAATAATGTTTTCCTATCAATTGGAGGATTTACGAATAATACTCTATGCTTTTTTGCCAATTCTTTAGCTAGACTTGTCGAAGTTGACTCCCGATCGGTATTAATTCGCTGCAAACTGACAAAAACAAAATTCATTAATTTAATTTTTTTATAAGGTAGATTGAGGTAAACACGCTTAAGCGTTTATTTTCAAATGGCTTAAAGATAGCTCAAACTATGTAATAATACAATTCTTTCAAAAAGATAAGGCTTTTACAATTAATAACTAAAAGTAAAATTGGTCTTAATTCTCACTTCTATTTAATTAATAATTTAATTTAAACCCTGCTACACAGAGGTAAAACAAAAAGTGGGTAACGTAGAGAAATTTCCCCAACACGCATAAATAAACACTAAATAGGGATAAACCTGAAAAGGCAAACAGAAAGGCTTTTTTATAAAAAAAACAAAAAAAAGTTGTTTATTAAAAAAAAATCATACTTTTATTGAGAAAATCATTCCCCATTACAAAAACTGCGCCACTTATTTTAAAGCTCTTATTTGATAACTGGAATGTGTCGTAATGGTAAATGTTGTTTGTTTGGGAGGAAAATCAGTAGTAATCAAAAAATTACAACATATTAAAATTATGACAATAAAAACAAGAAGTTACCTGTTCTTACTAACAATTATCGTTCTAATAGCTTGTAAAAAAAGTAACCTTCCTGTTGAGGAAGCCCCTGTTCCGGACACTGAAACACCAGTTGCTCCTCCCCCAAATGACACTAGTATAATCCCACCATCAGCAACCGTTTTAAATTTGGGAACGGGTTCTGGTTATCTTTCTATAGATGGAAAAGCACTTGGACTAGTGCAAAACACCATCATTAAAATAAAAGGTGGCACATATAATGACATACAGATTAGTAATATTACTGGAGGCACTACTCCAATAATTATCCAAAATGATGGCCTTGTTCAATTAATTGGCAACAAACAAATAAAGCTTTCCAATTTAAATAATGTTATTATTAGTGGTAATGGGACTGCAGGAATTTCCAGAGGATTTGTTTTTAAAGACAGAACCTCAGATGGTGCTTGCATTCAATTAAATAACTCGATCAACAATTTCACATTACAAAACGTATCATTTCAGAATATTACAACCTATGGTGTAATTCAATATACACCACAGACCATCTATAATGGCGCTGAAAATTCATATAGCAGGAATTTGAAATTCCTTAATATTGATTGTAATAATACTGGTACGTTTATTAGGTTCAGAGGATCTGCTCAAGACAACGTAATAAAAGGGTTAATTAAAGATATAGAAATTGCATATGTTACATTCCAAAATGCAAGAACAGTAGGAAGCGCTGTGGTTTTAGAGAGTGTTGATTCTTACAACATTCATCATAATTATATAAAAGATATCAATCAGGACAATAACAACCATAATGGAATATTCTATTTGATTGGCAATGGTAAATTTTATAATAATTACGTTAAGGATCACGAAGGCAATGCAATAAGAGCCTGGTGCTTTAGTTTAGGAACTACGCCAAAAGAGATTTTAATTTTCAATAATATTGTTGCTAATTCAAGAAAGTATAGTGCTTTTGAACTTCAAACCTTTCAAAGGAATCTAATGCCGGGCAAAACAACATTTGTTAATGCCAGAGTATTCAATAATACATGTGGAAATTTACTACCAAAGGATAATATATTCCCTGCTCAAATTTTAGACTTTTATGGGCTGTTAGGAGGAAAATGTGAGATCTTTAATAATCTTGGGTATCAATTTCCTTTAGTTGGTCAAAATAACACAAACCCTATATGGAATCAGTTGGGTAGTAGCACACTACCTATTGCTTATAACAACAAATACTTCAAAACATATAGCGAAGCTGGCATAACAGACAATGTAAAATTTGGATTAAATTCTAATTCTCCGGCTAAAGCTGCAGGGAGTTCAATCTTAAAACAGAATTTTGATTCCACTATACTTAAAGCGGCAAGTGTGGACTATTATGGTAAGGCCAGAACTGTCGGTACTCCGTCAATTGGAGCTGTAGAGTAAAATATCAGCTATTTTATAGCTGATATTTCTTCTTAAAGAATTTTGAATGGTATTTTTTTATAAGGAGAACTATCTCTCTATAGCCGTTGCTGAGGATATCTAAAAAGCTAAATTTTTGGTAATAGTGATTAATAGCAAAATACCCTACAATTAACCCGGTGAGTGTAGAAAAAACTGAAGTAGAAGCTACAACATAAACATTCCCGGTAGTAATTATAGCCAACCAGTCAGTTAGTACTGCTACAAACACCATAAGTAGAATCTTTAACAGATTCACTTTTGGCATGTGAATTACATCTAATGTTACTGCAAAGAAACGTTCGGCTGGATAAAGAAAGGCTATAACCATAAAGATCCTCAAAATATTTGGTGCTTCGGTTACAACGTATTTGGGTCCACTAAAAATTAATATCGCCCAATCAGCAAAAATAATTACTAAAATACTAACTGACATTAACCCTACGGTTATCACACCAATATATTTTTTCATAACAAGTATGACCTTAGGTTTTTCATTTGAATTGAAATATGCCGACAGGGTGGGCATAGCTGTATAAACAAAGCTTCTTAAAGGAATTTCAATGATCTGCACTAATTTAGTCCCTGCATTATAAACTGCTAAAATTGAGGGACCAAGAAAAAATTTAATAATAATTGCATCCACCGAACCTAACAAATTTGCGCTCAAATTTGTGCCCACACTATATTTTCCAAAATTGTAAATTTCAAGCATTGCAGCCTTAGTTTTAAACTTCAACATACTTATATCTGTCCATCTAAAAAAGATTGCGATAGAGCTCGACAAAAAATTAGCAGACAAATAACAATACAAAACTGTATGAATATTAATTCCATGAAGATTTAAAAGGATCAGGAATAAGAAGGATCCTTGATTGGCAAAATTTAAAACCAATAAATTATCATATCTCTGTTTTCCTTGTAGAATACAATTTGTAACAAAAAAAGGAAGAGAAAGAACATAATTAATACTAAAGAACTTAAGAAATAACTTAAAGCTTGGATCATCAATAGAATCTGACACAAAGTATGCAGGAATATTTACTACTACAAAAAAAAGGGTTATCATTATTGCAATGAACCATGTTGAGCCAATTATCTCTTTTTTTCTATCGTCAGTTGAACCAGAATAAAATTTAACAAATGCAGTAGATAAAAAGCCAGACCTAAAAGTATCTACTAATAACAAGATCGTTAAAAAGAACCCCCAATTCCCCATATCTTCTCTCGTTAAATGTCTGAAAAGTATAGACAATGTAAAAACCCCAATAACGGCATTTATGCCATTACTAGTAAGAGACAATAAATGTTTGCTCTTAGCTAAGCTTAACAAGAGAGTGCTTCTTGATTTCATTAGCTGACTCTATTTAAGCAGGCAAAAGGTCTAGTATTTATGCTCATAATTTAAATATTTCCATTTTTCATTTCACGGACTGCATAATCACAAGCTCTGGCAGTTAAAGCCATATACGTTAATGATGGGTTTTGGCATGCTGAAGAAGTCATACAACTCCCATCTGTTACAAACAGGTTTCTGACAGCATGTAATTGATTGTGTTTATTTAGTACGGATGTTTTAGGATCAGTCCCCATTCTTGCAGTTCCCATTTCATGAACAGTTGATCCTCCCGGTGAATTGTAAGAAAAAGTATGAACATTCTTGAATCCGGCTTCCTCAAGCATATTAGCTCCTGTATTCTGAATATCCTTCATCATTAAATGTTCGTTCTCTTTAAATGTAAAATCTATTTCAATCAAAGGTAATCCCCATTTATCTTTGTTAGAATCTGAAAGAGAAACTTTGTTATCATAGTAAGGGAGACATTCACCCCATCCGCCCATCCAAACTGACCAAGGGCCGGGTTTCGTTAATTGATCTTTAAATTTGGCTCCAACGCCTGGTAAATCATCTATTCTTTCTTTCCACCCCTCCCGTTCACCTCGTCCCTGAAAATTATATCCTCTTAAAAAATCAACTTGCTCTCCTTTTCCAATATTTCTAAATCTTGGAATAAGAAAGCCACAGGGCCTTCTACCCTTATAGTACTGATCTTTAAATCCTTCATGTAATCCTGAAGCCCCGGACGAAGAGTGATGATCCATCAGATTATGTCCTAATTGCTCACTATCATTTCCCATACCATTTGGGAATCTAGCTGATTTTGAATTTAATAAAATAGAAGTGGTATCTATAGTTGAAGCATTAACAAAGATAATTCTTGATTTAAATTCAAACTCCTCAAGGGTATTCATATCTATTACTCTTACTCCTGTAGCCCTCTGAAGTTTTTCATCATAAATGATTTCCTTAACAATCGAAAAAGGTCTAATTGTTAAATTTCCTGTTGCAGCAGCAGCAGGTATTGTGGAACTATTACTACTGAAATATCCACCATAGGGACATCCTCTAGTACATAAATTTCTATTTTGACAAGGCCCTCTGTTATCCCATCCTCTTGTTAGGTTTGCAACCCGAGCAATAGTAAGCAACCTATGTTCTTCATTCTTTTTTATTGACGATGCCAGATGCTTTTCTATACAATTAAGCTCCATTGGAGGCTGAAAACAACCATCAGGCAAGTAAGGCAGACTTTCGAGCTTACCACTTACGCCAATAAACCTTTCAACATAATCATACCATCCGGAAATATCCCTATATCTTAATGGCCAATCAATTGAAGCGCCATCTTTAATATTTGCTTCGAAGTCCAGATCACTTAATCTATAACATTGTCTTCCCCAAATCAGTGATTTACCGCCCACTTGATAACCTCTTATCCAATTAAAAGGCTTGCTCTGAATATATGGATGATCTTTATCGCTTGTATAAAACATACGATCACTTTCATTAGAACTTACACTTCGTATAGGATTTTCCTGAAGTTCCTTGATAGTATTGTTTTGCCTATATTCAAAATCCCATGGATTTAAATTAGCAGTTGGATAATCCTTAATATGACGCACATCTCTACCTCTTTCTAACATCAGTGTTTTAAGGCCTTTTTCACATAATTCTTTAGCTGCCCAACCACCTGTAATTCCTGAACCTATTACTATTGCATCATAAGAATGAGATTTTTCATCAATGTATATCATTTAGTAAGTTATTTAGTTGCCCAAGATTTTTGTTTATCATCAATTGTAGTACAAGCCTCAAAAGTTGATGGTAAATAATCATAAGATAGTCCTTTAGTTGCTCCCAGTTCAGAAGTACAATATCCGGTAATAGTATAAGACTTAAACATATAAAAGAAATTATCCCCTAGTACCTTTTGCTTTAACTTTCGAATCCAGTAATTTGAGTCATGTAAACTCTCAAAATGTGTTAATATAGATTCTCTTTCATTTACATTACATGAAATAAAATCTCTATCGAAATTCTGCTTAGAATATCCTTCCAGATCGGTGAGTCCTTTTATAAAATTATTTTGAGATTTTGTTGCCGTACAATCCTTTACCATCTTAATTATAAACTCTTCAACTTTTGCCATTTTAGCTCCAGGTGTTTCTGTGGCAGGAATGATTGTCTCAGCTATTTCTGCGATAAGATTCTTTTTGAGATCTAAATATGCAAGATCAGGCTTCTTATAAATAGTCCAATACTTCCAAAAGCTTATCCCGCTTATTGCTACCGCTGAAAACGCTACTATTCTGTATATAACTTGTCTTCTATTCATTAGCATTGATAAATATTAGTTTTTAAAAAGCCATCTTCTATTCAGGGTTAAAAGATAAATGAGTTATAAATAGAAAGTAACTGTTCAGCTGATGATTTCCAGGTAAAATCCGCTGCTCTTTTTAATCCCATTTCCTTCATATTTAATTGTAAATCTTTATCGGAAAAAAAACGTAGCATGGCATCCTTTATCTCAAGATGGTCAAATGGATTAACAAATAATGCTGCATTTGAGGCAATTTCCGGCATAGAGGAAGTATTTGAAGTAATAACAGGTACACCACAAGCCATAGCTTCTAAAATAGGTAGTCCAAAACTTTCTCTTAAAGAAGGATATAAAAATAGACTTGAACTGTTATATAGCAGAGGCATTTTATCGGAAGGGATATATCCAGGAAAAATAAAATTTTCAATAAACTGTTCCTTGCCCAATTCCTTCAACGTATCTTCAACTAATTTACGGTCATAATCTAAAATAACCAATGGCAAACCATCACTAATAACAGACAGATATTCAGTATATGCCTTAATTACATTTAAAGTATTTTTTTTGGGCGCAGTATTGCCTAAAAAAAGGATGAATTCCTTTGGCAAACTATGAGCGCTCTTAAAAGCTAATACCTCTTCCGTTGGATAATCAATATTGAATTTAGGATTCACAGCATTATAAATCACTTGAACCTTATCCTCAGGCAATTTCAGTTTATTTAAGATTACCTCCTTTTCAAAATTCGAAACTGTGATCACCAATCTACTCTTATCTACAATTTTAGGCACTATGAACCTTCTATATAGATTACCAAAATTTTGATATGCAGTCCCTTTGAAATCAGTTTTTTCCAGGTAAATAATATCGTGTAAAGTAAGAATTAAAGGAACTGAGAGATTAAGGGCAGATGTATTACATGTTGAGTGAAGAAAATCCAAATTATCTTTCTTGGCAGCTCTCGGTAAAGCTATTTGTTCCCAGGTAGGATATGAACTTGCAGAAAGAGTTTTGATTTTAAAGTTATCTTGCTCCTTGATACATGTGTTATCAACATCATCTTTTGCATATAGAATATATTCATTGTGCTTATCTAACTTCTGGATCTCATTAATTAGCTCTAATGCAACAACCTCCATCCCGTGTTTTTTCTCTCTAAAAATACGTTGTACTTCTATCCCAATACGCAATTTTTTTTTCATCTATCAATTCTTTAGTAATAGTCTATTTCTTGATCTCTTCTTTATAGTAATGCTCTGTAGCTACCGAAATCTTATTAGCCTTTCGAACCTTTAAAAGCGCTAAAATCTGATAGAACATAAATTTGTGTACATTTTTTAATGAACTATAAATTCTCTTATCTGCTTTAAAGTATTTCAGTGCAGAGAAAACTGAAACAACAAATATGGTTAATCCAAATAGCCAATAAATTGTGAATAATGGAATAAAAAATAAATCAATTACAAAAAAAGTGGCTGAGAGTATCAATAGAATAAATAACGGTGGCCTCAACAACATTAGGCTAAATAACCCCTGATTTAAATTTAGATTCACAATGGATTTACCAAATAGATTTAAACCAAGGAAAAAGTATTTAAACCAGGTATTTAGCCATCTTGATCTTTGATTTACCAATTGACCCGTTTTACTGGTTTTTTCATCATATACAATCGCATTTTCAGCAAACGCAATTTTGAAACCTCTATTTAAAATTTCATACTGCAATATCTTATCAAAACCTGCACCTATAATTTCATTATGTTCAAGACAATCTTTATAAACCTTTGTTGTGAAAGCCATCCCTGACCCTGAAAGAGCCGCTGATGAACCGGCTTCAAATAAAAGTTTTCTGTCAATAAGGCGATAAAATATATCCCCGGCTTCATCAAGGCATGCATATGGTGTATTTAGATTTTTAGCTGCCCTTACTCCCTGAACTGAGGTATATCCCTGTTCAAAAAACTTATTTAGCTCAACAAAATATTCAGGGTGCACTAAATTATCGCTATCAATTATTGTTATTATGTCATGATCCCTTTGAAACCTGTTTATTGCATAAAAATGTGACTTAGTATTACTTGCTAATACTAAGTCAGGTTTTAATATAACAACGTTTTCAGCCGTAAAATTTAAATCGCTTGTATCACAATTATCTGCCACTATATAAACAATATAGTTGGTATAATTCGACTTCAAAATAGAGTCTACCACCATTGGAATTAAACTCGTTTGTTGATAAGCGGTAACAATAACTGCATAATCAAAGTCAGTTTGTACAAACTTATTAATTACAGGTTGTTTACGAAAAATCTTAAGTAAAGTCAAAATCAATGGGGTAAAAAGATGTACCCCTATCAAAAGTTGTATAATAATAAAGAGAGTATAAAATATATCCATTAAGATTCCTTTATTTTAAAAGATTTAGAAATAGCTGTATAGATTTCATTAACACAATTTGCCCAGGTATGGCTTGAAGCAAAAGTGGTTCTTGAGATCTTCAGTTCCTCAGTATTTTCATCAAGAGCTTGTTGTACAAATAACGCAAAGTTTTCTTTACTCTCTGCCAGATATACATAGGAAGAAAAAATTTCCATTGCTCTTGTTTGGGTTGCCACTACCGGCTTGCCCATTGCCAGGTACTCATCTATCTTTCTTGGATAATTACCGATGGTTACCATATTCACTAATTGAGGATTAATACACACATCAAAAAAGCTCACATATAACGGAAGTTCTTCAGGTTTTTTCATCCCTGTAAAAACTACATTTTCCAAGTGGTGTAAATCACTATGTGCAAAAGCCTCATCTTCAGGACCTACCAACACAAAAGTTAAATCTTTCCTTTCATTTGCGATATAATATATTAGAGATATATCCAGTCGCGCACTATTTAAAGCTCCAACATAACCGATAACCCGTGTTTTTATGTCTCTTAGCTCATTAGGTATATAACTTACATTAACCTCTTTGAACATTTCGATATCACAACCTTGTCCAACATAGTAGGAATTATCATTATAAGTCTTGCAATAATCAGTTAGATATAAAGAATTAGCCAGGCACAAGTCATTTTGAGCAATAATTAAAGGTTCCAATCTTTCACCATGCCTTTTCCAGTAATCAACTGCTAAAATATAATCTCTGGAATAATAAATACTGAGCGAGGGAAACAATAGGTCTTTTAAATAAAACCCCTTTAATAACTCATTATCATTAAACAATAAAAAATCTTTAAAACCCAATTCTTCTAAAGCTTTTTTTATTGAATCAGAAAATTTCCTATTATTTCGTTTATTTAAATAATTAAATATAGTTGGGTTTGCAATCCAATTTATAGACTCGACCATACAATCCGGATACAGATTCCATAGGTTTTCCTTAATTAGTACTAAACCCTTCTCTTTTCCTTCAATTACCCGAAGTCGTTTTTTAACTTTTAAATTGGTATATTCTTTATATCTGGTAACTCTATCAAGAGGCGAATTCACATACAATACTGTATTGTGCTTTGAAAGTTCAAGAGCAATATTTTTGCAATTACTGCCAATTTCAGTATCCCAAGGTTGCTGTCCAATAATAATTACATTTCTATTGATCATTTCTAATTAATTATTTCTTCCCATTTAGGGAATCTAAACAGACATCCAAGATTTAGTATCTTCAGAATACTTTTTTATTACTTTTGCCGGGTTACCTACTGCAACAGAATAGCTCGGAATATCTTTTGTTACTACGCTACCCGCTCCAATGATAGCATGTTTTCCTATTGTTACTCCTGCAGTAATTACACTGTTTGCACCGATCCAAACATCATCATAAATCGTAATTTTCTTTCTAATCTCCTTTTGCTTACTTGGTGGCATATTAATATCTTCATAGCCATGGTTTAACCCTGAAATGACAATATTCTGTGCCAACATTACATTATTTCCTATCTCAACCGGACCAATCACAACACTACCAATCCCAATGATAGAATTGTTCCCGATTAATACGCTCCCCACTCCATTATTAATAGTCACAAAATCTTCTATAATGGCTCTCTCTCCTAAGCTGAATTCATTAAAAGGAAAAACGTCCATTCTATTTCGACGTCGAATAATACTCCCTGCTCCTTTTTTATGTATAAAAGGATTAAGAAATAATCTTACCCAAAGTCTGGGTCTATGATCATTCCCCGGTATTAACATCTTATGCAACAGCTTTTTTAGCCTGGGGTTTGATTTTATTTTATTAACTATCGACATAAATATTAAATTCTATTGCATACTGTTTTAAGCTAACTCCTACATTGAGATTAACTTTTCACGTCATAAATTAGCCCTTTTTCTTAATCTCTAATAAAAAGGCAATTATAAAGCATATTACACCTGGAATAACAAATATTTCAAATGGCATTAGCTATAAATTATTGTAAGTTCATTATTATCTGTTTTACTCTCATTATTTGGAATATTATCAGGATCAATATCATCACCCGGATTACCATTATCGCCTGTTGACAAAGAACTTCCCGTATCAAAATTTACACTTTGAAAGATAAGTGAAAATGCTAATGCTACTACAATAGCGGATGGCATTGCATTAATCACTTCATTGGCGTAACTGCATATAAAAATACCTGCCGCTGCTGAGAATAAGGCAATACATTTGTATCTGAGTCCCACATTTTTAATTTTCCAGATTATCCCACAACATTTCCCCATAATATACATCATCATTGAAAACCAAATCGTTAACCCAACAATACCGTACATGGCCCAAACCTTAACCCAGTAGCTATCCGGTTCAATTGAAGATAAAAACTTATCCTTGTTATAAAGCTTGCCCCAAGTACCTGTAACACCCAATCCTCCTCCAAAAGGCATACTTTGTAAGCGCTCCCGAAGAACCTTTTGGTTAGTAAACCTAACCTTCAATGAGGCTTCCTTAAAATTGAGCGCACTGCGCAATCTATATATACCATAATTGCCATTACCTATGGTGGTGAACTTTAAAAATCCAAAAAATAATACGGCTACAGCTAATCCCAAAATAATTACCTTAACATTTTTGGTAAGAAAGAAAACACATAGTGCACCTACCACCAATGCAAAAAATGCTCCTCTGGTTCCCGAAATCAACATCCCATAAAAAGACAATCCGGCAGCAACTAATGCAAGTATCCTTTTCCATGATTTAAATGGGGCTATTGCAAGAATAATAGCAATCATTACAAAAGAGGCCTGCGAAACACCAAACTGTCCCGAATCACTATAAAAAGAAAACACCCTTAATCTTCCCCATAGTAAATGGGTAACCGCACCAAATTCATCTAAAAACTTCTGCTCACCTGGCGACAACCCCATATGTTGCTGCTTAATCCCATTCAAAGTTGCCAGCAGCGACAATACGATCAGGAATATTAAAACCATGTTTAATTTTTTTTCAGAATCAAACAATAGAAATACCAATGGGGTGATCAACATCGGAAACAATGCTGTACTTCTTATCTCCTGTAGCCAGCCCATCACACTGGCACCTGCAGGATTTATAATCTCAATCACGCTGATGATAAACCACATCAACATTAATTTATTTAGTGGGTTATTTAAACGCTTCCAGTCGTACCTTTTGTATTGAATAATTACAATTGTCCAGGTCAATAGCAAAAGAACTTCAATTCCTATACCATATGCTACACCACCAACTTCACGTGATAAGATCCCAAAAAGAAAGCAATAAACAACCAATGCAAAAAGTCCTACAGAAGGTTCCCTGAAAAGGAAAATCATAAAAACAACAAATAGTGCGGCTAAAATAATAAATACCGCCCCCATAGGATTCCGATAGGTTAGAAAACTAACTCCAACAGAAACCATTATCCCTAAAACCGACAAAATTATTGTGCGTTGTGTTTGTGATAATGAGGATAAAAACTGGTACATAGGTTATTTATGGTTTCACTTTGTTAAGAACCCAACCAATAAAACCTGGCTGTTCCTTAATATATGTTAACAGCTCTTTTTGCGCATCTGATATAGATCGGCCTGATTCAAAAACAGCAAGATTCAATTCGGTAAAAAGTAACCACTCTTTTGCTTTGTTAAGGTCCTTAAGCCCATCAACATCTATGATAATCACATCAAACTCTTCTTTTAGAACTTCAAAGCCTTTTCTTAAACTTGTTGAGCTCTGACTCTCCAATAAGGATGTATTTGCATCATTCTTGTTCAAAATCGTAATCAGATCTTCGGTTTGAATTTCACGCTTCACTAAAAATGTCTCAAAATCCTGACTTAAGGAAAGCTCCTTAGAATCCGACATTGCTCTTTTTGTTTCCCCTCCGATTAGCAATACTTTTTCACCCATCATGGCAAAGCCATAGGCCAAACTACCTGACAGGAAGGATTTCCCCTCATTGCTATCAAGACTGGTGATGCCCAGGATCTTGGCATTGTTCTTTTTCAAGGATTCTGAAATCTCAAAACGCAATGACCTTAGTAAATTTTTAAATGATAAAAACTCTGGGTCATTCTCTTTACTCTTCCACAACTCCCTGATGTTTATATCTGAATAAGACAAATACGGAACCGAACCTAAAACTACCGATTGGGTTGCCTGGGCAAGCTGTTTTGAATCTCTTATGCTACGGTCCAAAAGGAACATCGTTAAGATCCAGGTAAAGCAAAGGAATAAACTCGCTATATAAGATAGTGCAATGTATATAATGCCTTTAGAAGAAAGAGGTAAACCCGGCAAACCTAACTGCGCCAGCTGAAGCTTCAATGCCACATTCTGACCGGTCCTGTTTTGGTTATAAGTATCCAGAGAGTTCATGTAGTCTTTGGTAGCCAACTCTGCATCCCGCTCATAATTCTGAATTCCCGCATCAAAAGGAACCATTGTGTTGTATTTCGCCTTCAAAACCGACAACTCATTGTCAATAGATTTGATGCTTCCTTTTGCCTGACTCACAGTGGTTTCTAATGCTAATTTACGCTCAATCAATCCTTGTCTGGAAGCCTGAGGATTTGTTACATTTCCATCGGAGATTTTAGAACTTACACGGTCTATTAACCTGGTTAAAGAATCTACCTTGTTTTTATCTTCAGGTTTAAAATTACCATCAATATAAGCACTATTAGCAACCTTCAATTGGTTTTTAAGGTTGATGATCGTTCTGTTATCAGCTGTAGAATTTCCAGAACTTACATTATCCAGTCCCCCTTTTAACCGATCATCAATATCTGCTATCGCTCGTTGATTTGCCTGAATATCTCTTATAGCCTGAGCTTTACGATCTTCATTCTGTGATATCTGAGCATAGACCGTCGCTGACTGCTTGTCAAGATTCAGAACCCCGTTCTTCATCTTAAAATCTTTTAAAGCCGCATTCTTCTGGTCCATCGCTACTTCCTTCTTCTTCATCAAAGAATCCAAAAGCTCCATAGAATT
>Ga0065714_10002391_pt1 | contig 38484 bp, 62 predicted proteins | sample MisRhiReplicate2_FD_59101 | JGI IMG/M metagenome (GOLD analysis project Ga0065714, IMG submission 59101) | Miscanthus rhizosphere microbial communities from Kellogg Biological Station, MSU, sample Rhizosphere Soil Replicate 2: eDNA_1 v2... | ecosystem: Host-associated > Plants > Roots >... | reverse complement strand
CTCTAAATCACGACGAACGGCCACCGTATGGAGGGGGTCGAACGAGAGATAGGAACCCGGCAATGAGTAACACCCAATGCCCACTAAGAAGACACAGGCACACCGGCTTGATCAACGGCGCAGTTTGGAGTGCGCACGGCAGAAGGTGACAGATAGGGGAGCACGATGGGGAGACCCACCATGTCCAGAAGAGGCGGCTACCCGCAGCACAGCCCACACCAGGGCCAGTGCGCGGGGCCGCCTCTTTCTTTGTGCCCGGAAACGATACGGTGCAGAATAGGGTGCAGAGCAAAGAAGAAGGCCCCCAGCTAACCAGCTGGAGGCCTTTATCTATTGGAGAGGGGCTGACGAGAATCGAACTCGCATCATCTGTTTGGAAGACAGATCATGTAGCGCCGATGGATGCCGCTGGGCGTCGGAATCCCGCAGGAAATCAACGTTTCGAAGTTCCTTGTTCCGCTGGACTCCGGTCATTGGCGGTCGCATAGGGTGCAGGATAGGGTGCAGAATCATCCTCCGCGGTCTCGATCACCTTCGGCTTAGCAAGGGCCCCCATCATTTCCCCGAGCTCCTTCTTGCGCTCCTCGAGCGGGTGCACGTACGTGTCATACGTGAACGAGGGATTGGCGTGGCCGAGGGTCGCGGCAACCACGACGACATCGTTACCCATGTCGAGCATGAGGGTCGCGGCTGTGTGTCGCAGCTGATATCGCCGCGCATGTTCAAGCCCCGTGGATGCGAGCAACCTCTTCCAATACTGGGAGTCCAGCCGCGGTTCAATCGGCCGGCCGTTGGGGCGGGTGAACACCAAGCCGACCGGCTTCCCGTTGTACTCCCAGTCTTCGTACGTCGATGCGTTCCTGGCCTGATCGAACCTCTGCTGCTCGAGCGTCGCCTTGAGCTGATCTACGACGACGGGGGCGAGCTTGATGATTCGATCGCCCGCTTCCGTCTTCGGGATCGGCAGGTAGACCACACCCATGCCCTTGACGCGCTGTAGCTGCCCGTGGACGCGTATCGAGCCGTTCACCAGGTCTACGTCTGCCCACGTCAATCCAAGGGCCTCAGCGGGGCGCAGGCCGTACATGAGGGCTAGGCTCCAGCGCGCTTCGAGGCGGTCGCCCCTTGCCGCCTGCAGCACTGCCCGAGCGTCAGCCTCACTGAATGATGTGGTGGCCGCCTTCGGGCGCTGGGGGATCGCGGCGTGCAGGGCAACGTTGTTTCCAACGCGCCCGCGGGCCACAGCGACATTCAGTGCCGCTTTGATGTTCGCGTGCACGTTGCCGATCGAGCTGGCCCCCAGCGGCTTGCCGCTCTTGCTGATCTTCCCGGATGCCATGTCGGCGTACATCTTCTCGAGCATCTCGACCTTCAGTTTCGAGAGCTTCGTTTTGCCCAGCTGGGGCGCGATGTATGCCTCCAGTGACCACAGGTAGTCGGCCATCACTCCGGGCTTGAGCTCGGTGATCGACAACCAGTGCCGCATCCATTCCTCGAGCGTCCAGTCCCGGCCCATGACCAGGGTTCCCTTGTCCTTGCGGTTGGCGAGTTCGCGGACCGCAGTCGCGGCTAGAGCCTTCGTCTTGAAAATGGGCGTGTACTTCCGCTTGCCATCCTCGGTGATGTAGCCGCGGTACCCGGTGGCGACCTTCGAAACCGAGCCGGCGCCCTTCGCGTTCCTGCCCATTTCCACTCCTCATTTCATCTGTCCTCATTAATGAGGACATGTCGACTTATTCTTGCGCGTGCACAATTTCATGTCGCCTGTCCGGGCTAACATGCAGTGACAGCCCCCCTATTGCGGGGCCGATCACATGGGGAAGAACAATTGGGCATTGGTATCAATGGTGATGGCTGGCGTTTGGTGCAAGAGAGAATCTGCCGTGAAGAGATAGTCGAACGACTCGGAAACGAGGCGGTCAACCTTGAGCCAGTGCTCGCAGGGTCGGCAAAGCCGTCGACCCTATTCATTGCTGCATCCCTGCTGGCATTCCCGCTGCAGTTCTCCGACCTTTTTACGGTCAGGGTCCCTGGCTAGCGCAAGCGGCGTATGACTTCCTCGAGTAGCGCGATCGTGTCGATGTCCTCTACGCCTACCTTGACTTCTCGGAGGTCGGCTTGCTCCTTGGTTATGAAGCCGGCCGCCGTGAGGGCCTCAAGTACGTTGCGATCGTAGGCCTCGGCAAATTTTAGGACGAAGTCCCAGCGGGGATTCTCGCCCTTTTTCCAGCGGCTGACAGCTGACGGATCGAACTCCACCTTCCGTGCGATTTCGACTCCGCCAGCATTATTTGTAACGCGCTGGACATAGTCCCACCATTGGTATTTGTTCATGCGCAAACACTACATGCGCACACGCAAGCCGGCAAGCTCCGTTGACGAGCCCGCAAGAATCTGCGGATTTTGCGCGTCCATCTATTGTTAATGCGCATTAACAAGTTGTGCTTGCGCAAGCCCGTTGAGTGTCCTAGATTTGGCACAACGCAACATTGCGTGTGAACACACAAGGTGGACAAGTGCCAACACTAGAAATCATCGAGGAGAACGTCACTCGAGCCAGAGCCGGAAGAACCGTCAAGGACTTCGCGGCAGACCTGAAGGTGGCCGAGTCCACCGCATCCAGACTCATCAACGGGAAAGCCGAACCGGGGCCGCGAATCATCGCAGCATTCCTCCTGGCCTACCCATACCCGTTCGACCACTTCTTCAGAGTGACGGACGTGGAATCATGACCGCCGAGACTGAGGTTGAGGAATACCTCCCCGTCTCCGTGGTCGCCAAGCTCCTGAAGGTCAGCACTGACTACGTGTATGACCACATGCACGCGGGGGAGTTCGGCCCGATCCTGGAGCTGGGGGAGGGGCGCTCTAAGAAGCGCATCCCCGAGTCCGGCTACAAGGCGTTCGTCAAGGCCCGACTCATTGGGCAGGTGGCCCCATGACCCCCGCATTCCTCGCTTCCTTCTATGCGAGAACGAAGCTCAACGAAGCCACTGGCTGTTTCGAGTGGCAGGGCGCAGTCAGCCCGACCGGCTACGGCAAGGTCAAGCTCGATGGCAAGGCCGTCGACACTCACCGCGCATCGTGGCTCATCACGCACGGGCAGATCGACGCCGGCATGATGATCTGCCACAAGTGCGACAACCGGGTTTGCGTGAACCCGCTCCACCTCTTCTGTGGCAGTCGCTCTGACAATATGCGCGATGCCTACATGAAGGGCCGCCTGGAGGGGTCGCTGTCTGCCGCACGAGCTGGCCGCGCCAAGATCATCAGTGACGAGCAGGTCATTGAGATTCACGCCCGTGTCACCGCGGGGGAGCTGGCCAAGGATCTCGCCGCTGAGTTCGGCATTGCCGATCAGACGGTTTCCAAGATCCGCCACGGCATCGGCGCCCGCTACAAGGAACTCCTCGCGGGGGTGACCTCATGACGTACGTCGATAACGGCCCGTGGGAGGGCGTTCTCGTAACCACGGGGGAGTCCGAGGGCGAGTTCCGGCTTGTTTTGTGTGACCCGGAGGACGTGCCGATGGTCTTCCTCGATAAGGAGTCGGCGTTGACGCTGGCTCGCCAGATCCTCTGGGCGGTGGCGTCGTGACCGCGTCTGACGTTGTTCTGCTGGTGATCACCTTGGGCACATTCGCGCTCATCGCCTTCTTGGCCTTCCTCCTCTTCCGGGAGTAACCACCCCCCATTTTCTTGCCCGCTAGCACAGGGGCTCTGGCGACGCCTTTGCCTTCTGTCGGGCAGTCGCAGCACTTCATAACTGAACAGCACTTGCAGGAGTAACAGCCCGTCTGATCTGCGGATATCGGGGACAGCCCGGAGACACCACCTCCCGGCTATGAGGACTGCGAGCGGTATTACCGCCCTTGAGGTTTTCGGGGCTGCGCAGGGTTCATGTGAGCGCAGTCACGTTCGGGGCGGGCAACAAAGTTTCGGGTGCTCATGGAGCGACGTAAGCGGGATGCAGGTGGACCCCAGCGTTGACGGCACCAGCCAGTGAGTGCGCTCGCAGATCGGCTCACTGGCACTCACCAATAAAGAAGGAGAAACACATGGCAACGGATGACGAAGCACTGCGGATCGAAGCGCTCACGACAGCGGCGCGGATCGCAATGAGCACCAACCTCGGGCCGGACGCAGTGCTCGAGAAGGCGCGCGAGTACTACGCGTTCCTGTCGGGCACCGAACAGGTGGATCCAACCAAGGAGATGTACCGGCTCGTCCTCGCAACCGAAGCGGAGATGGCCGCAGACCCTTCGCCAGTAACCGTGAAGTTCACGACCACTGACGGCCCCGAACTGAACGCAACCGACCTTGCGAGCGCGTTATCGCGTGTCGTGTCCGACGCGTTCTAGCCCCACCCCGCCGGTGGGTGCGCTCACAGATCGACCCACCGGCACCCAGCAGTCATAGACCAAAAGGAGGCCATCTGATGCCACAGAGTGCGGCACAGAAGCGGGCGCTGACCATTACCCCGCAGAACATAATCACCGACAAAGAACTTGAGATGGTCGCTGCGACGATGGGGGAGCCGCGACAAGCCGTCGCCAAGAAGCTGGGCCGATCCGTGCCGATGGTCACGGTAATGCGCCGGATGGTGCGCAATGGCGACAAGCGGAATTTCAGCGGCCGCTGGACCAAAGACGAAGACGACAGGATCCGCGAGTTCGGTGATCGGCGTGTGCCCGACGCCGAGTACGAGGCAGCTTTCCCCGATCGAAGCGCCAACGCCGTCCGCTATCGGCGCTCGCTCCTGGGCGCTAGACGACATCAAGTCGGCATCGGGAAGCGCACCGTTGTAGCCAAAACCTGCCCCAAGTGCGGGCTGTTGAAGGCCGGTGAATGGTTTTCAGTGTCTAGCGACGGTAGGACGGCGTCCTATTGCCGTCCGTGTGGCGTTGAGAAGGCGAAGCAGGGGGCTAGTGCTGCCGGGCTACATGCTCGCGTCATCGAGCGAGGCAGGCGGCTGCAAGACATCACGGCAGAGGTGGCCACGCGTAGTGGATATGAATACACCTCCGCCGACTTGGCCGTGCTCGAAGATCGCTCCATCACCGACTTTCAGAAGGCGTTGGCGCTGGGCCGCAGCCTCAAGGCGACTACTTCCGCCCGTCAAAACCGAGGGTTCAGGTCCTCCGTGACGCTTCTCTCAGAGGTAGACGCCGGCCAGTGGCTTATCGAGTAGCACCATCGGCGCCGAGCCTGCGATCGGTTGTCCTGGCGTAGAACCGGGCGGCGTCACTAAGCACCACCCCCCATCAACTTGCCACTCGTGTGGCTGATTTCGAAGGAGAAAAGCAATGCAGACAGTTGTAATCATTGGCCTCTGGGTCATGCTCGCCCTGATGTTCCTCGGGGCATTCAACGTGGTGCTGAGCATCGGGAAGACGCGTGAGGTCATCACGCCGGCGTTCGCAGCCCGCGTCCTGTGCCTCTCGCTCATCTACTGCCTCATCATCTGTGGCGCGCTGTCGGTGCTCTCGTGATCCGCCGCGCCACCCACATCCCGGTCGTCACTGATCGCACGTGGGGTGTCCTCGGCTGGTATGTGGCTGTTGCCGCTCTCGCCGTACTGTTCGCGACATCTGCAGCGCTCATGTCCAAGCTCGGAGGTGCGGCATGACCCCCGTAGAGAAGTTGGAAGCAGCCATCTGGGTGCTCGAGGCGGAGAAGGCTGCAGCTGGGCCGGACTGGGAAGGGCAGTTGCGGAACATTGGGCTCCCGAACGCGCTGCCCTGGCACTACGACCTGTACTCGACGTTGCACCGCACGATCGACGTGCAGTTCGCGATCCTCAGTGGCGCTCTCGGCGATGCAGAAGGTTCGCATGACGAGCCGGCCGCATTCGAGAAGGCGCTCGACCTCGCTGACGCAATCCTCGGGGGTGCCTGATGGTGTGGCCGTCGTTGTCTGCGGGGAGTGCGGGTGCTGCGACGACGTACCCGAAGGAGCCACGCCCGAAGTGTTGTGCACGTTGTTCTGGTGGCCCTAACGCTGTTGCGTGTGGCAGGCCTCATGGTGCGTGCGTCTGCCATCTGAGAGCTAAGGCACGGGCTGTGTGATGTCGGCGTTCGAGATGACGAAGCATGCGATCGATCGGGCGTTGGATATGGCGCTTGATGGTGCGGAGATTCGGGAGGCGGTGACTCGCCCGCGTGACACGTTTTGGTCGGATCGTACGCAGTCCTGGCATCGCACACGGGGCCGGTTGACGGCGTGTGTTGTTGTCGCGGCTGATGGCGTGGAGACGGTGCGCACGTTCTTGTGGTCGAAGCCGTCTGGGTGGGTCGCTGATGCCGAGTTGGGCGAGTACGGGGGCCGCTCGATGGGAAGTAACGGTGTGCGCGCTGTCGTGAAGGCAAGGAGACGGGCGCGTGATCAGTAGTAACAACCGTCTCGAATGGGACACCGCACTCATCGACTGCCCGTGTGGTCACTCCGGCACCGTCGATTACTGGTCGGACTTCGAAACGTTCGAGCACGGATTCACCTGCCCCGAATGTGGGCAAGAACACGTAGAGCGCGGATGCTGAGCGATCTGCCCCTGTTCTGGCAAGCCTGCATCGTGGGGTTGTTCATGGCCGCCGCTGGACGCCTAGGGGCGCTGATCGGGTGGTGGCTGACAAAGCGAGAAAACGTAGAGAAAGGGAGTTGAAAGATGAGCGAAACAGATTTTTGTGCACTCAAGCAGGACGAACCGGAAACGCCCGAGCAGATGGAGACCCGCCGATCTGAGCTGCTTGAAGCGGTGTGCAACTTCCTCGGCGATCAAGGCTACGAACTTGATTCCCTCGATGAAACTGCTGAGTTGCTGGGCTGGCTGATCGAACCGTTCGAGACCGTCACCGGAGACCGCAATGAGCTGGTGGGCGTGATCGCAAGAGCATTGCGCCCGGACGGCTTCTGGAACGAGACCGCCGAGTACCCCACGAAACCTCGCAGCGATTGGGAGAAAGGGCAGGCGCTGGCGCACATCGAAGCAGGCCCGATCGCGGATGCCGTAATCACCCACCTGGCGGCACTCGCCAACAACACCACCAACAACACGAAGGAGACAACAATGCAGATCACTGACGAGCAGCTCAAGGGCCTCGAGGAGTCGTTCGCGGAAGAGTTGGCAATGGGTGGTGACGCGAGCATGATGGCCGCGACTGCACGCATCTTCTTCGAGGAGTTGGCTGGGAGGCTTGAGGCCGAACTGCCGGAGGTGAAGGCGACGCGTCAGCTGCACGAGCTCTGCGCTACCACCGGCATGGACATAGAGGCGGCGTTGACGCTCGCCGACGTTTACCGCCGTTGGAACGATGCGCTGGCCGAACGTGACGCAGCACTGGCGACGATGAAGCAGGCCGCGCGGGTCGAGGACAACCACCGCGACAAGGACTTCATGTGGATCGTCGGGCAGATGCGCGGCATCCTCGAAGCCAGTCCCCTGTGGAAGGCAAACAAGTGAGCGGCTTCGAAGATTACGCCGACCTTATTGCGGAGTTGGCCAAGCAGGGGAACGAGGTTGCCGAGTTCATTGATGGCGAGCCTGTCGAGTTCCGGGCGATTGAAGCACTTAGGGGTGCATCTGCAGCACAGGAGCGCAATGACGGCTTCGGGCCGAATGCGCACCTCTACACGGTTGAGGCGATGCGCCAGGAGTGGTTCACGCCGACGTTCTGTCAGGGCTGCAACATTCCCGTCACCCCGGATGGGCTTGCCCCTACTCATTGCGGGTTCTGCCCGCCGTGGGATTGCCCGGATTGTGGCGGCAAGGACTCCATGGCCACGCCGTGTTCATGCTGGGTGCCGCTTGAGGGGAAGAACATTGCGGATCTCAAGGCGATCTTCGCTGCCGATGGGACTTTCAGCATCGACCCAAAACCGACCGATTCAACGAAGGAGGCCGACCATGGCTGAGTGTGGGCGTAGGACGTGGCTGGACGAAGAACAGGAAGACGACAACCCCTGTGTGCGCGGGCTCGACGGTGGCCATGACGGGCTGCACCAGCGCTACGAGGGGGGTGGCCGCGAGTGGGGTGAGGGTGCGCATGTTAACCCGGCGTGGATTGTCGAGCAGCGTCTGGCTGGGTGGCCTGACATGCATCCCGAGGGATTCTGCCACAAGTGCGGGAATCGGAACGCGGTCTGGAATGTAGATAGCCGCGAAGCATGGCTGGCGGCGACTGGTGCATGGGCTGCCGAAACGGGGCGTGAGGGCATTTGTTGCCTGAACTGTTTCACGCAGATGCACGAGGTTCGAACAGAGAAGAAGACGCCGTGGGTACTCGTTCCTCTGGCCGACTGGCTTAGGAGCGACCGTGGCTGAGTACAACGTTGGCGATCTGGTGGAAGCCATCAAAGAGGAGGGCGCGGCCTGCGTCTACTATCGCGGCCTCGTGGTGGATCAAAACGAGGGTGGGCCTACCCGACACTTAGCCATTGCTACACCTCTTCCGCCATACAAGCCACGCATCGATTGGCTGGAGAGGAGCGGCTTCACCCTCGCCATAATCGAGAAGGCGACACGGCCGTTCCCGACCAATGTCTACTCAGTGGTGAAGTACCAAGGGAAACTCCCTCTGGTGCTCCACGAAGACGGCCTCTGGTATCACGTCGGATATCCCGCATGGATGAGTGAAGGCAGGTACCAGCTCGGGATGACGAGCGCTGAACTATTCGCGGAGTGCGGCAGTGACTTCGAAATGGTCGACGGCGGCATCGCCGAGGGATCAGGGGCGACCCAATGAAACGCAAACTCACCCCTCCTGAGCGCAGCCTGCTCACCCTCATCCTGGCCGGTTCCGTTCTATACGGTGCCGGCCCTTACTTTTCCGACCACCTGATGATCGCAGGCATGGGTTTGCTGACCGTCGCCGTGATGGTCATCCTCGCGACACTCAACACCCGAAAGGCAACATCATGACGAAGACCACTTACCCGCAGGCGCTCCGCAGTCTGGCCGACTTCCTCGACGCTCACGGCGAAGAGTTGAACCTCGGCACGAAGGCTGACCAAATCTCCATCAACCCGTCCGGGCGCGACCTCAACATCCATGTCGGCATCTTTGTGAGGGACGCGATCGAGCAGAAAGCCGCAGTGCGGAAGATCACCCGCGCCCTCGGTGGGACATGGGAGAAGAAGCCCAACGGCAGCGATTTCTACTTCAAGCAGTCCGGCATCTTCGGCTACTTCGACGCCACGATCTATGCCGATCGCGACGCTGTCTGTGAGCGCAAGCTGGTCGGCACGGAAGAGGTTGTCCACCCAGCGCAGGAAGCCACCGAAGAACGCACTGAGACGGTGCCTGTTTACGAGTGGGAATGCGGCTCACTTCTCGCCCCCGACCGCGTAGATGAAGTGGTGGGCGCATGACCATCACGGACGCAACGATCGACAGCATCACCGCCCGCATCATCGCCCAACACGCACCCGTTGTCGTGCACGAGTTCAAGTCACGCAAAACGGTTGACCGCATCTACGGGTGGTGCGCCTGCCTCGGGCTCGACATCGAATCCATGGGCACCGACGAATCATCCCGGTTGGCAGTCAAGAGTGCGTATGAGGCGCACGTTAGGAGAGAAACAGCATGAACGACATCGACCACAAGGCAGAAGCTGAAGCGATCCTGTTCGCGGATCGGCAGTATCGCGATGAGCGCACGCTGATGGAGGCTCAAGTTTCGGCCACTCTCTACCTCGCTGAACAGCAGCGGGTTGCGAACCTGATCGCGGTTTCGAATCTCAAGCTCACAGCATTTCCCAACGAGGGGCCGGGAAGCGTAAGTGACCTGTTGCGTCAGACGCTGCGGGCGCTGGGCATCCCACTAACAAGCGACGAGGCGATCGCATGAGCGCCTGGAACGGGAACGGTTGCACGCAAGCACCCCCGGAACCGTTCAGTACAACGTTCACGTTCGACTGGACGAAAGCACCCCTGTCGCTGAACTACCGGCTGCACCGTATGGCTGAGGCGAAGATCACGAAAGAGATCCGATCCACCATGCACGCGTTGGCTCGACGCATCCCCGATCTGGGGCGCTGCAGAGTCGAGCTCATCTGGTGGGTCAACGATCGCCGCAAACGCGACGAGGAAAACATTGTCCCCGTGCTCAAAGCACTTTGCGATGGCCTCGTTGACGCCGAAGTTGTGGCCGACGACACACCCCAATTCATGAAGAAAGAAATGCCCGCCATCCGGTTCGTACAGAAACGGGAGCGGGCATCTTGCTTCACATTCACGATCGAGGAGATCCGATGAGCGCCGCATATGTCGATGACTACCGCACCTACTACGCGACCTGCGACGAATGCCGCTGGGAAGGTCGCGAACACGAGGACGATTCCAAGGCTGCACAACGCGAGGCCGACGAGCACGAGTGTGAGAAATGACGCACACGAACCCTGCCTATTACGACGACACCGAAGCGTACGAACCAACAGATCACGAACGCGTGGACGTTGCGGAACTCGAAGAACGATGGGAGGCGGGACGTGACGCTTGAAACCAGACTCATCCTCGACATGCCGGAAGCGGAGTACCACGCGCATCCGGCTTTGTCGTCTACCGGCGCGAAGACACTCATCAAGGACACGCCGGCACTGTTCAAGCATCAGATCCTTGATGGCAACCGCACCGACAAGAAAGCCTTCGACGTGGGGCACGCAATCCACGCGAAGGTACTCGGTATCGGCATGGGCGTTGTTGAGATCCCGGTCGACGTGCTCTCAAAGACGGGCACGACGGGGACGGATGCTGCACGCGCGTTCATCACGGAGTCGCGTGCTGCCGGGCTGATCCCGCTGAAGAAGTCCGAGCTTGACCAGGTGAACGCATCCGCTGAAGCCGTCCTTGTTCACAAGTTCGCGGGGCCGTTGTTCGAAAGCGACGGCATCTCGGAGGCATCAGCATTCGCCCACGATGACGAGTTCGACATCGACCTCCGGGCACGTTTCGACCGGATCAGCGGCAACGCAATGATCGACCTCAAGTCCGCGGCCGATGCTTCCCCCCGCGGATTCGGGAAGTCAGTCGCAACATACAGGTACGACATCCAACAGGAGTTCTACCGCGACGTACACACCCGCGCAACAGGCGAACGGTTCGAACGGTTCTACTTCGTGGCCGTCGAAACTGCCCGCCTCCATGGAATCGGGGTGGGCGTCTACGAGCTCGACTTCGAATACGAACTGCGAGCAATCCGCGACGTGCGCGAGGCAAAACGCCGATACGCACACGGCATCACCACTGGCGAATGGCCCACCTATTCAGACGACGTCGTAACCCTCGAAGCCCCCTTCTGGTTGCGCGACTACGACATGAACGAGACGGAGTACGAACAATGAGAGTTGCACCCAAGCGCAACACGGACCAATGGAATGCAGACGATTTCGCGGTGGCATCCCGCGTTTTCACCATCGCAGGCGTTCGTGATGGCACAAAGGAAGGCCCATACGACATCGACCTGCTCGAAGGCGAGGGGAAGTGCTGGCGCCCACCAAACACGGTCATCCAGCTTCTCAACGACGTGTGGGGCACGGAAGACAGTGACGACTTCATTGGCCGCCGCGTGGAGCTGTACCGCGATCCAACCGTGAAGTTCGGGCGTGACGTTCCGGGCGGCATCCGACTCCGCGCGGTGTCGCACATTGCCCAGGCCACAACAGTTCTCATCCAGACAACCCGTGGCAAGCGCGAAAAGTTCACCGTCCAGCCCCTCCCGACCGCAGCCCCGCAGCCCACCGACACATCCGGGCGCGACTGGGTAGCTGAGCTCAAGTTGGCCGGCGACCACCTGGACGCAATCAAAGCGCTCGGGATCGCAGCACGAACAGCCCACGCAAGCACGCCAATCATCGACGCCATCATGGCCGAATATCGACGCGTCGAAGCTGCAGGGGTAGCGGCTGAGAGTGGGGCGGAAGGGTGAGTGGCCCGAGAGTTGTCATCAGCCTGTGCGACCTGACTGGCAACATGACGGCGCCGTGGTCGGATGCTGGCTATGACGTGATTCTGGTCGACCCGCAGCATGGCGTGGACAGCATCGAGGTGCTCGAGAATGGCGCCGTCGTGACCAGGCTGGCCGCAACGATCGAGGGCGCCATGCCTGCCCTGTCGGAGGCGATCCGCACCCGCGAGATCGCGGCCGTGTTTGGTTTCCCACCGTGCACCGACATGGCCGTGAGCGGTTCGCGCTGGTTCCAGTCAAAGCGTGAAGCTGATGCGCAGTTCCAGTCGAAGGCGGCGATCGTCGCTGAGCAGTGCCGCACCGTTGGCCGGCTCAGTGGCGCACCGTACTTCGTGGAGAACCCAGTCAGTGTGCTGTCGTCCATTTTCGGTAAGCCGTCGCACACGTTCAACCCGCACGACTACACAGGGTTCGAGCCAGCCGACAACTACACGAAGAAGACGTGCCTTTGGGTTGGTGGCGGTTTCGTCATGCCGGCCCGGAACGCAGACGACACGTTGGGCGAACCGGACAACCGCATCCACGCAGCGCCACCTGGGCCTGAGCGTGCGAACTTCCGATCAGCAACACCGATGGGATTCGCGCGCGCTGTGTTCGAGGCCAACGGGGATGCCCTGCACAAGTTGGACCGTTTCGCGGGCCTGTGTTGAACCGAAACTGTGTTCCACAGGCCAAACAATTTTCGCGACTCGCCCGGCCCCGCGGAAAACGCTGATCAATGGCTCTTTCCTGACCAAAGAATTTGCGTTTCAACAGGTATTCCACACCTTCTGCACAAATGGCACCCGGCGTTTCTCGGTGCTGTCCACAGCGCTCTACACAGGGTCGCTTGTGAAGAAATCTTCGATAGTCCACGCTGGTCCTAGCCCCGATAAACGGGCGAAGCGGCCCAGTGCTCTAACACGAAGGCCGCTTCTCAATCCGAACCCTGACTATCAATCAATGGAGGGACTATGCCCGATTCTATCAACGGGCGCACGGCTGCTGCCGTGACGCATCTGACAATGCTCCGAAGAGAGCCGAACAACCTCAAGCAGCACCGCCTCTACGTGCAGTTGGCATTCACGTACGGGGTAACCGTTCCGCAGATCGTGGAAGCCTCTGGGCTCGACGTGCGGCGCGTGCAGCACCTTCTCGGCGGTGTGTAGTGGCTAAGGACAAGCGGCTGTTTGCGCGCCTGGATCTCGACTACGCAGATCACCCGAAGATCAGCCGGCTATCTGACACTGCCTTCCGCGCCCACATTGAGATGATCCTGTACGCGCGGAAATACAAGACGGACGGCATCATTCCCGAGCGATTCGCTAAGCGAGTCGCTAGCGAAGCGCTAAGCGAACTCTTGGCGAATGATGACGAGGCGCCATCCCTCATTGACTTGGATGACGGAACGTTCCTGTTGCACGGCTACGCGGACATGAACGAGACGCGCGAGGAGATCGAACGCCGATCCCTTGCAAACATTGAGAACGGGAGGCGGGGCGGTGTCGCGAAGGCGCAAGTCGCTAAGCAAGCCGCTAAGCGAGTCGCTAGCAAGTCGCTAAGCGAAAAGGGTGGCGAAAACGTAGCAGAGACAGAGACAGAGACAGAGACAGATAAAACACCCGCACCTTCGGTGCTTGAGGGGGTTTTCGATCAGGCATGGGCGCACTGGCCGAAGAAGGTTGAGCGCAAGCAGGCACTCGACAAGTTCAAGCTGCGGCTCAAGGGCAAACCGCTCGAATCTGCTCATGCACTCGCGGCAACGATCTCCAAGTTCGGGGATGCATACGCTGCGACCACCGAGAAGAAGTACGTTCCCGCCCTTGGCGCGTGGATCAACGGCGAGCGGTGGTCGGACGAGCTGCCAGGCGCGATCGCTGCACCCGCTGCTCCATCTGCGTCTAAGCCTGCCGACTGGATGAACGCCCCGCGGGAAACCCCGGCCTGGATGCGCGGCCCCGAGGTGACATCGTGACCGGATCGCACGCTGAACAGTGGTTGCTCGGTGCGGTCATCAAGGATTCGCGGCAGTTCGGGTTCACGCGCGGCCTGGTGGCGGGTGGTGACTTCTCGGATGGTCGGCTCGGTGCGATCTTCGATGGCATCGGCGGGATGGTCGCATTGGGCCAGCCGGTCGACCAGCTGACGGTCGGGGCGATGTTCCCCAAGTGGGGCGTCATCGGCTTGCCTGAGGGCGTCGTGTTCACGTGGGCTACGGCTGACGTGTCTGCGTTCTCTGCTCCGGAGTATGCGCGAACGGTTCGTGCGGATTCGGTGCGGCGTGCGCTGCGTGACCTGACTTCGGTGATCAGCGAGCAGGTGAGCGCCGGCGCCGAACCTGTCGATGTTGCGTCATTGGCCGCATCGTCGCTGAACGCCCTGATCGATGGGGCAGCATCCGGTGAGCTCGCAACGAAGACGCTGGCCGAGATCCTGGAAGGTGAGGACACATACGACTGGGTGATTGACGGGCTGCTCGAGCGGCGTGACCGGCTGATCGTGACTGGTGGCGAGGGTGCGGGCAAGACGACATTCGTTCGGCAGTTGGCTGTGCTCGCTGCGGCCGGTTTGCATCCGCTGAAGTTCACCCCGATCAAGCCGGTTCGGGTGCTCGTGGTCGACGCGGAGAACACCGAAAGGCAGTGGCGCAGGGCAGTTCGGTGGACGGTCAAGCAGGCCACGCACTACGGCTCGATCGATCCGGCTGTTGCGATTCACATCGTGGCCGGCAAGCGAATCGACATCACGCACGGGTCGCACCTGGGCGAGATCCACCGACTGATCGACGTGCACAAGCCCGACATCGTGTTCATTGGCCCGCTGTACAAGCTCGTGCCGCGGGCGATCAACTCTGACGATGACGCAGCCCCGCTGATCGTCGCGTTGGACTCGCTGCGTGAGCGTGATGTTGCACTGGTGATGGAAGCGCACGCAGGCCACGCGAAGGGACTCGGCGGCGACCGTGACTTGCGGCCGCGAGGATCATCCGCGCTGCTCGGCTGGCCGGAGTTCGGATTCGGGCTCGCCCCGCACCCGGAAGACAAGGACATGGTGAACATCGTCCGGTGGCGTGGCGACCGTGACCAGCGCGACTGGCCTACCCACATGGTGCGCGGCAACGAGTGGCCGTGGATCCCCGCGGCGATGCCGGCATGACCGCCGTGAAGAAGTATCCGGTTCGCGTGCTGCTCGAGTGGGAGCAGTGGGCGACGATCCACGCACAAGCAGACGCGTGGGGAATCTCGGTGCAGGAGTACATCCGGTGGATGCTCCCTGCTGCGCCGGAAGACATGGGGCGGGCGTCAATCCGGCGTCCGCGAGAGATGAAACGAAGGAGTAAGTAAATGGCAATCATCGAGATCAAGTCCGCATTCGTTGAGGACTGGAACAAGAACAGCCCCGAGCACCCGTCGTGGGGCATGAAGACCGCCGAACCGCACAGCAAGAAGCGCGAGGACGGCAGCGGTTACGACACGATCGGCCGTACGTTCCGCACAGTGAAGGTATCCCGTGACGCAGGTATCGACCTGACGCAGTTCACCAAGGGGCAGAGAGTCCAGGTGTCGGGGCGCGAGGTGACGGAAACACGCGAGCACGAGGGCAAGAAGTACTACGACCTCGTTGTGTGGGCTGACCGGGTGGAGCTCGCTGAGGGCCAGCAAGGCGCTGGCGGGGCACGGGGCGCGTCTACCGCTCCCGAGTGGGCACCGTCTACCCCTGCCGCTGAGAGCGCGTCAGGCGACGTCTGGAACACGCCGGGTAGCTACACGGACGAGACCCCCTTCTAGGCCATGAGCGATCAGCCACACGCAAGATGCCCCCACTGCGAATCACAGTTCGGCTACCCGGCGATGCCATTACTCGATGGCACCCCAGTATTTATGTGCGCCGGATGCAACCGCATCGCAACGAAGGCCGAATGGAACCGAGAGACAGGAGCCAACGATGGCTCGTGATCTCAACGATGCTCGCGTGTCATTCACTGCCGCGGCGACCAAGTTCGGATTGACGCTCGACCAATCCAAACATCTGTGGCGGCTCGTGATGCCGCCGTTCCCCACCCTTGAGGCTCTGCCCGTTCAAACGGTCAGGGCCTCAAACGTTTCCGAGGAGGAGAAACGATGAACACGATTGACCGTGACGCAATCCGCAAACGGATCGCGAACTGCCGGACGTACAACTTCGGGATGCGTGACGCCGACGCGCTCGCACATGAAGATGCACCGGCGATGCTTGCACTGTTGGACGCGCAACCGGCTGGATGGGCTGTCGACCGGGAAGCGCTGATGGAAGCGCTGCACGACGTCGGGGGCATCGAAGGTGCGATCAACTCCGGGATGGTTGCAGATGCCGTGATCGCTCACCTCGCCCTCTCCGCACAGGAGGCGGCAACGGATATCGAGCCTGAGGGCGACAAGTATTCGAGCGGCGAGCACCGCAAGGTGATGCACCAACGCAGCTACGTGTGCGACACCTGCATCAACGTACTCGGCATCAACATCCGCTGGGATCAAGCGCCATGCCGAAAGGAGGTTCCCAATGAGTGACGCCAAGAACGCCGCACTGATCGCGGAGGCACGGCAAACGTTCTGCTGGCCGGATGAACGCAGCGAGGACGAACTCGGGAACAGGCTGGCCGACGCCCTCGAAGCCGCTGACGCCCGGAGTGCAACCGAGTACCAGCGTGGACACGACCGGGCAATGAAGCGCACAAAGGCAGCCATCACGAACTGGCAGATCGCAGTTCGCAAAGCCGAGGCCGAGCGTGACGCAGCACTGGCTGAAGTCGAGACCCAGCGCCGCAACGCGCTTGGGAGCTTCGCCGCCGCAGCCGGTGCACTGGCCGTCATCGAGCAGGTGCGGGCTCTGCACCGCGAGAAGCATGGCGAGAACGATCGCGGCCCGTACGAGATCTGCGACTACGACAAGACCGCGTGGCCCTGCAAGACGCAGGCGATCCTCAACCCATACCGGGCAAACCCTGAACCGACCGATTCAACGAGGGAGGATGACCGTGGCTGAGCTTGTGAGAACGAACGGCGGGGCAACAGTGCATCGGATCGAGTGCGATGTGAAGGGCACGCGCGCGGCCCCCTGGCTATGGGCGCAGAGCAAGAGCATCGCTGAGGTTGCCGCCACGTCAGCGCAGCTCGGCGTGAAGCCGTGCGGCACCTGTCACCCGTACGCTGCGGCCCCCCGAACCGACAGATTCAACGAAGGAGGGCGACCGTGACTGACGCGACCTGCGCCGCCCAGTCAATGGCCCCCGGTCACACATGCGGGCTCCCACCATTGCACGACGGGGACACGCACACCGCGTACTGGGAAGGGAAAGTGTTCGCCGTATGGGGGATGCGAGAGAAGGAAGAGGAGGGCGACGAATGAGTGACATCGTCGACGTGATGTACCGACTGCGCAACATGGCGGGGCAGGCTGCCGAGGCGCTGCAACAGCAGATCAAGCAAGCGCAGGCCGTGCTCGACAAATTGGAGGAGTTTGCGGACGGGGCCGAGGACGCAGCCGAGTTGGTGGCCGCGTCAGACCTGTTCCCATCGCACAGCGCGCTCATCCCGGCTCACTCTGGCCTCATCCGCAAGCCCAACGAGAGCCCGTATCGAGAGGAGGCACCGAGTGACTGACCTATTGGAAGCGGTCGAAGTGCTCACGAAGGAGTCCCGGTCGAAGGTCATCCAGGACGACGGAACTGTTGCGATCGTCGTTCAGGATTCGTTGTTGGTGCAGCTCGAGACAGCAATCCGGTCAAGCATGGGCGGCTCAACAGGTGGCGCATCGTTGCCATCTGAGGGGTCACCGCTCGATGTCGGGGCGCTGTACGAGTCGCTGAAGATCACCGCCGCAATTGGTGACTGGTGCCGCATCGTCGGAGTGAAACCTGTTCGCGAGTCGGTGCCTGACCTGCTCGCCTGGCATGCCGCCTACATTGGCAGACCGAACGGAGCTGACGAGTTCTACATCGGTCAGCTCAACGGGTGGGCGCGCATGATCACCGCCATGTTCGACCGCCCGCGGGAGAAGGATCTTCCTGACCCGTGCCCAGTGTGTGACGCGAAATCGTGGTGGCGTGACGGGGCTGAGTACTACCGGCCACTCGTGGTCAAGTACCGGCCCGACGATCCCGTTGGGAGTGCGACTGCTCTCTGCCGGGCGTGTGAAAAAGTGTGGACAGCGAGAGAGTTGGCGTACGAGTTGGAGCAAAAGGAGGTGTCCTGTTGATCATCACCAACCCGTTGAGCGTGAAGGCGTTCGTCAGCACGTTGGATCTTGACGCAGGCCGGAAAGGTGCCGTCGCCGACGCGCTCCGAAAGGAGATCATCGCGACAGGGGCGCCATACGGGTTCGTCATTCGCCCACAAAGTGTGCACATCAGCGAGGGGCGAACTGATGACGCGATGATGCGCGAATTCATCGGCGAATGGGCACCCGACCCAACCGAGGGAGTCGCGCTGCACGGTGGGATCCTTGACGGTCGCATTGAGTCGATTGGACGAGGGGATCATGCCCAGCCACCTGCACGCAGGGTGTTCCAAGTCCCGCCGCGTCTTGCCGAGTATGCGCCCGACACGCTCATCACGCAGGCAGGCTCCGAACCAGTCGCGGTTTACCTGCGCGCAGGGATCGATTCGGAGCACGATCGGTGGGTGTATGAAGCGGAGGTGAAACACGCGGGATAAAAAGGTTGCGACGTTCTTAAAGCCGTGCGATACTTAGGTGCGCACTACAACTGCGTCAACTTACGGAAAGGGCCCTGATCTTCGGATCGGGGCCCTTTTTGCATTCCCGGGGCAACTCGCCCTAAAAGACTTCCCCTGCTCGAGCCAAACCGCTCCACCTTCTAGTCAGGCCAGCGACTGCTGAGCCCTCAACGACAGCGGTCAGCGACTCAGCAGCAGGGGAAACACTCTCACGGAAGCGGGGCATCGTGGCGCTGCTAGACGACAGCCAGTACGTGAACGATCTGCAGTCGAAGATGACGAACGTGGAGATTGCCGCCAAGTGGGACACGAGCGAGACGAGCGTTCGCCGGCACAAGGCAAAGCTCGAGATCGCGCCCGCTGAGAAGCCGGTCAAGGCCGAGCCGGTCATCATCACCGGCAAAGTTGACCGCGGCGTTGACGGTGGCGAGTTCATCGACGTGCAGACGCAAGAGAAGATCAGCGACTGGTCAGCCGTGTTCGCACGGTTCGATCTCCCGCCAGATGAGTTCGAGATCGTTGACGACACCGTTCGTTGCGCAACCTGGCAGCAGTCCAAAGCGCTCGAGGACGGCACACGCGATGTCGTGAACCTGTTCTCGTACCGGGCATCATTCCGCCGCAAGGCATCAGCCCTCGTTGACGTTCCTGACATCCTCGCTTCACTGCGACGGTGGAGGCCCGCCACGAAAGCCACAGGCAAGCCACTGAGCGAGCCTGTGACGATGTTCCTCGGCTGGGCAGACTGGCAGCTCGGCAAGGGTGACGGAGACGGCACACCGGGCACCACGCAGCGCATCCTCGACGGCTTCGAAGAGGCCGAGAAACGCATCCGCCTGCTCCGCAAACAGGGCGTCAACATTGAAGGTGTCGCGTTCGGCAACATGGGCGACCACACCGAAATGGTCACCGGGCACTACACGTCGCAGCGAGCAACCACAGACCTCAACCTGCGCGACCAGCTGAACCTGGCGATCGAGCTCAACCTGACGGGCATCAAAGCACTCGCCCCACTGGTCGACAAAGCCACCTACCTGACATGCCTGTGCAACCACGGGCAATGGCAGCGCGAAGGTGGGAAGCAGATCACCGACGACTCGGACAACTCGACCGGGTTCCTCGCCGACATGCTCAAAACCGTGTGCACCCTGCACCCGGCGTTGTCGCATGTCGAGTGGGTCATCCCGCGCGACGAGATGATCACCACCGCGAACCTCTCCGGCGTCAACGTTGCTGCTGCACACGGGCACAAGATCACCGGCTCCGAAGAGAACTGGTTGGCCAAGCAATCAGCATGGTTGCACACCACCAAGAACTTCCGCCCCGAACTGTGGGTCACCGCACACCGGCACACCGCGTTGAACGAAGACATGGGCAACTACCACCGCGTGCAATGCGCGACGGTCGACCCGGGCTCGAAGTCATTCACGGATGCCACCGGGCGGTTCTCCACGCAAGGCACAACCTCATTCGTCATCGGCCGGCACAACAAGCGGATGATCTCGCACTACGAAGTCCTCTAGGGAGCAGCAACGTGGCAACGCCAACTCACGACGCAGTGAACCACCCGCAGCACTACATCTCGCACCCAAGCGGAATCGAGTGCATCCAGATAACAGAGCACATGGGCTTCAACCTCGGCAACGCCGTCAAGTACGTGTGGCGGGCAGACCTGAAAGCGAACGCCGACGAGGATCTGCGCAAAGCGATCTGGTACATCCAACGCGAGCTCGACAAACGGGCCGCGAAGTAAAGACTTGCCAACGGCCCACGGGTGCCGTCCATTGACTCGGGAGCTCACCGAGGAGAGCAAGGTCAACGAGCAAGCAACCGGCCTCATATGGGGACACGGTGCGATTCCCGGCATGCACAATACCGATCGCTCACGGAGCGGTCATGCCTCTGCCGGTGTACTTCACAGAACAGCCGGAGCGGGCAAGAACGCAGAAGGCAGTCCATCGGGTCACTGGTAGTTGACCAAGCGAGAGTAGAGCGACGTTCCCGTAGCAGGGAAGACATGGTGCCGAGGCGTGGCATCCGCTCTACTCTTGCGTCCCCTAAGCATGTTCCCCCGCTAAGTCGCTGCACATTCGCGGCCCACGGGCGAACGCCTGAACGCTGACCCGTTCTCACGCTGACTGCGCAGCAAGGCACAAGCAGACCCCACAAAAGAACAGCGCGCGAGTCTCGACGGGTTGTATCGAGGCCAACAACTTATGAAGGAGCGACGGCATGGGCTGGCAGCACTGGTGTCACCCGCCGAGCAACTTCCGCATCTGGCTACGACGACGAGCAGCCGGGGCCAAATGGGATTGCCCACTCTGCCTGTGGACATGGACGCTTCACCGTCGCAATCCAACAGGACACTACGCGTTCTGGGAATGGCGACACGATGCGTGAGTGGTGCGGTTGCGGTTCAGCCATCAGGGCAAGTCGCAAAGACGTTCTCGCATGGAGACAAGACCACAACCACCCAGGCGACAAAGACGCCGAGAAACAAGGCGCCGAATCACGTACAGAGCTCAGCAACCACGAGCCCGAACAACCCACCATCAACGCCCGCATCATCGGTTTCACAAGGGAGTGACCATGACCGGCAACGCGACCGAGAACCTTGCGCAAACACCCGCCTACTGGGATGCCAAGTACCCACTAGCCAGGCGGACAGAGCTCGACATTGCAGACGAAGAGGGGTCATGGCAGCTCGTGAGTGCGACGGAGGTTGGGGCTGATGTCTGACGGCCAATGGATGCAGACAAATGTCAACGCCATGATCGACGCGCTGAAGCAAGCCGGCGACCGCTACTCACTCCCGCTAGAACCCGCGACCAACACTGAACACGCTCACGCCCCATACGAATGCGGCTACTGCACATCGCAATACTCCAGCGTCAGCGCAATGCTGGCCTGCGAACTGTCATGTGCACGCGATCGGGGGCGCGAGTAACTGATGGCATGGCGAACCAGTGACAGGCGTGAACGTCTACCCGACAACTGGGCACAGATCAGGCAAGCAGCCAAAGCTCGAGCACGCGGCATGTGTGAAGCAGAAGCACACGCCCCCAAGTGCGACGGCATCGGCACCGACTGTGACCACATCACAGCCGGCGACAACCACTCGTTGGACAACATGCAATGGCTCAGTCACGACTGCCACAAAGCCAAGACAGCCCGCGAAACAGCGGCACGCAACACCAACACGGCGCTACTCAAACAGCGCCCACAAGAACAACACCCAGGGAGACGAACATGACACAAGTAAAGATCCTCATCGCAGCAGGCGGCCACGAAGTAGGCGACACACTCGACACCAGCGACGGAGCAGCTGCACACCTCATCGCAGAGGGATATGCTGAAGCAATCGAGGCCGTGAAGGCCACTCGGAGCAAGAGCGTCAAGGCATCGCCTGAGACCCAGCCCGAGGACGTGGGGGGTGCCTCCTCCTCCGAAGATCGCGTAACCGCCGGATAGCAATTCTCGTCCTGCATGCGCTTCCTCGGTGTTTTTCCAGCCATGCTTGAATGCGCCGAGGATGCGCGCTGCGGCTTTTTCGTGCCGCTTGACGGGATCCGTGCCCGATGGTGATTCTTGACGCCTCATATCGCGTCGCCGTTTCCCGCTCAAGCCAACTTCCGCTTGTTCTAGCGGTTTATCCGTAACAAATGCTAGACTTGGCTCATGAGCGAAACGGGATGCGGATACTGCGGCGGCACACTGACGCTCGTGCGCGCTGGATCGAAGTTCTGCTCTACCAAGTGCCGCGTCTATGCCGCACGTAAGGCCAATTCACTTCCCGAAGTCATGGCGTCTAGCCGTCGTTTCGTGCGATTCAACGCGAAAAAGGTTCCGTTTACTGTCGCTGGCACCGCGGCCTCTTCGACCGACCCGAGCACATGGGCGACGCATCGTGAAGCGAAAGCGAGCAGCGTCGGGGCCGGCATCGGCTACGTTCTCGGCGCTGGCGTTGGCTGCATCGACCTCGACCACTGCATCTCTGACGGCATTGTTGCCGAGTGGGCGCAGGAGGTGCTTGATGCGAACCCGGACACGTTCACTGAGGTGTCGATGTCGGGTGATGGCATCCACATTTTTGGGCTTCTTGATGAAGCTCCCGGCCGGAAGATTCGCGATGGGGTGCGCAATATCGAGTTCTACTCGGTGGGCCGCTACATCGCTTTGACCGGCTCCCGCTTCGGTGGTTCGCCGTCGAAGCTGGCCCCGCTGGTGGTTCCCAGCATGTAGTTGCGCCCTGGTGGCGCGCGAGCGTCCCCGGGAGGGCATCATGGCGAAGGTTGCTGCCCCTAAGGGGCTTGAGGCTAAAGGCCGGAAGCTGTGGCGCGAGACTACAGGGGCGTATGAGTTGCGAGCCGATGAGCTCGACACTCTCGAAGACATTTGCCGTGAGGCTGACCTGATTGACCGGCTCGAGGAAGCACTCGCCGGTTCCGATCTGATCGTTCAGGGGTCACAGGGGCAGGACGTGGCGAACCCGATCATCTCGGAGATCCGCCAGCACCGTGCCACGAAGAAATCACTCTGGGCGAGCATGAAGCTGCCCGATGAGGTGGCGCCGGCTGCGGCGAACCAGCAGCGGAGTGCGGCTCAGTCCAGGTGGGGGCAACCTCATGGCGCGAGCGCGTAACGCTGCGACTCTCATAACTTCTGCTGAAGCCGACTTTGCGGAGATCATCCGCTGGTACGAAGGTCAGCTCGAGCATGCCTACCCGCCCGTTGGGTTGTTGTGGGAGCCGGTCAAGATTGGCCCGACGTGGCAGTACGAGAACGGGTGGAAGCTCCCGAAGCACACTCTCGGATGGAAGGTGCTCGCTTGGTGCGGGTATTGGCTGAAGGACAAGCACGGTAAGCCGTGGGTTTTCACGCCTGAGCAGACGCGATTCATCCTCTGGTATTTCGCCGTCGATGAGTCCGGGCAGTTCATGTTCCACACGGTCGTGCTGCAGCGCCTGAAGGGCTGGGGCAAGGACCCGATCGCCGCATGCTTGGCGATGGCGGGCATGTTCGCGGACGTGACATTCAGCCATTGGGATGGCGACACTCCTGTTGGGCGCGAGCAGCCGAATGCGTGGGTGCAGATCGTCGCTGTGTCGTTGATTCAGACGCAGAACACTATGAAGCTGTTTCCGTCGCTGATCTCGGCTGAGGCGCGAAAGCACTACGGCATCCAGGTTGGCAAGCGGAATGTGTGGGGTCTTGGCGATACTCGCCAGACTGAGGCTGTCACGTCGTCTGTCATGGCGATTGAGGGCGGCCGGCCTACGCAGATCGTGCGCAATGAGACGCAGAACTGGAACTCTTCCAACGGTGGCCATGACATGGCTGGCGCGATTGAGGGCAACGCGGCGAAGTCGGAGATTGAGACTCAGGCGCGCATCCTCGACATTTGCAACGCGTACCGTCCGGGTGAAGATTCGGTGGGCCAGCGTGCGCGTGAAGCGTACGAGTCGACCTTGGGTGACGAGTCCAAGTTCGAAGAGTACGGCGTCATGTACGACTCGCTCGAGGCACCCCCTGAGGCGCCGCTGACGCTCGATGCAGCGCCTTCTGTTGTTGCTGCTGTGCGTGGTGACGCGGTGTGGTTGGACGCTGAGGGCCGTATCAAGAAGTCGATCGCCAACCCGGTGAACTCGCCTTCTGAGTCGCGGCGCAAGTGGTACAACCAGATCACCGCGGCTGAGGACGCATGGACTGAGCCCGCCGAGTTCGACCCGCTGAAGGATGAAGCGCAGGTCGTTGAGGCTGGCGAAGAAGTCGCCATGTTCTTGGACTGCTCGAAGTCAGATGACGCTACCGGCCTGATCGGTGTTCGCATGTCCGATGGGCATGTGTTCACGATCGGGATGTGGCAGCGCCCTCCTGGCAAGCGCGGTGACGGCTGGTTGGCTCCTCGCGAGGAAGTTGACGGCGTTGTTGATGCGACGTTCGAGAAGTACTCGGTTGTTGCGTTCTTCGGCGACCCGTCGCACACGCTGGACGACGAAACGATGGATCGCTACTGGGATCCACTGTTTGACGAGTGGCATCTGCGCTACCGGCACAAGCTGCGTGTCTGGGCTTCCGGCACGAAGGGTGGCAAGGGGCATGCGGTCATGTTCGATATGTCTGCTCGCGACAACGCCCGCTCGTTTGCTTCTGCTGTTGGTTTCACGCTCGAAGAGATCAAGTCGGGGTCGTTCACGCACGACGGTGATGCCCGGTTGAGGCGGCACGTTTTGAACGCTCGCCGGTATCCGGTGCAGGGGTTCGTGTCGATCGCGAAAGACGGCCGCGAGTCGAAGAAGAAGATCGACCTCGCTATCTGCATGGTTGGTGCCCGCATGGTGCGCCGGCTCGTCATGAACAACGGAAAGAAGAAGGGTGGCCGGGTATGGTGATGTCCCAAGAAGCTGTGGTCACTCTGGCCCGTGAGGTTCTGATCCCCGGGTATCAGGCTGAGCGCGCAAAGCTTGACCTGATCGACAACTGGTACCGGTGGAATCCGGAGCAGGTTCGTGTTCCGGGCCATGCGGATCAGGAAGAGAAGTATCTTCGGGATCTCGCGGAGACTCCTTGGCTTGGGCTGGTCGTCACTACTGTGGCGCAGCAGCTGGTCGGGGAGCTCGTGCGTTCGTCCGAGCGTGATGACGTGAAGGCGCTGTGGTTGCCGTGGCAGCGGAACCGGATGCCGTCCCGCCAGCGGGCAATTCACCGTGCGGCGCTGGCCTACGGCTACGCGTACACAACGGTCATGCCTGGCGACAGCGGCGCCGTGATCCGGGGCTACTCGCCGCGGAACATGTACGCCGTTTACGCTGACCCCGTTGAGGACGAGTACCCGATGTATTACATCCGGGTCGTCGGCAACCGGTATGTCGTAGTGGATGAGGAGGCGGTCTACACCCTCGTTGATCAGGACGGGCGACTGCAGTACGTCACTCATGATCTGCACGGCGCAGGCGTCACGCCCGCGATTCGCTACTCGAATCAGATTGACCTCGAGGGCCGCACTCCAGGCGAAGTTGAGCCGTTCATCCCGATTGCTAAGCGCATCAACAAGACCACGTTCGACCGGCTGCTGATTCAGCACCACAGCTCGTGGAAGATTCGCACCGCGACTGGTCTGGACATGCCCACTGACCCGGCTGAGCAACAGCGCGTGAAGCTCCTGTTGCGGCAGGACAGCATCCTGACGGGCGAGGAAGGCGTGCAGTTCGGCACCCTCGATGAGACTTCCCCTGAGGGGCTCATCAAGGCTGGCGAGACGGACATCGAGACGCTCGCGGCCGTGTCGCAGACGCCTGCGCACGCACTCACGGGCAAGATGATCAACCTTTCTGCGGATGCCATCACGGAGGCTCGAGCGATGCTCGATCTGAAGGCTGGCGAGCGCAAGGTCGGGTTCGGTGATTCTCACGTGCAGACTCTGCGGCTTGCATCCCACATTGAGGGGCGCAAGGAGGACGCGGAGGACTTCACGCTGACGATGTACTGGGCTGACCTCGAGTCCCGCTCGATGTCACAGGCTGCTGACGCTTTGGGCAAGATGGCAACGATGCTCGGCATCCCGGCTGAGAAGCTTTGGGATCGAGTGCCCGGTGTCACGCCCGATATCGCCGCATCCTGGCTCAAGTACAAGCAGGAGAACCCATCGGCTGAGGAGCAGTTGGCCTCCGCGCTGAATGTGCAGTCCAATGGCTCTAACGGCTGAGGGGCGCGCACTTACTGAGGCTCACCGCAAGGCACAGCTGGCGATCGGCGCACGCGCTGCGACGGCTGCGACGGCGCTGTGGTCGGGGTTGGACATTTCCGATCTCGACCGCAGCACCCCGGCGTGGCTGGCGCGGAACGTACTGCAGGCTCGGAAGTACTTCAATGAGTCGGTTGCTGCTGCTGATGCGTACGTGCCGATGTACCGTGACGCCGAGCTCGGGTCACCTGCTGGCCCGATCGTGAATCCTGTCTTTGACACGGCGGCCATGAGCGAGACGCTTCTGGTCGCCGGCCCGGTGCGAGTGAAGCTGCTCGTCAAGAAGGGCGCAGACGGGCGCACGGCTCACGGCGCCGCATTGAAGAAGTACACGGGCATCATGCGCCGGCAGGTCATGTCCGGTGGCCGGATGATGATTCACGAAACCACGAAGGCTGATCGCGGTGCGGTCGGTTGGCGTCGTGTCACTGATGGCAACCCGTGCACGTTCTGCGCGATGCTCGCCAGCCGCGGCCCCGCCTACGCATCGGCCCAGAATGCCAGCGTCATCGCCGGATCCGGTCTCCGCTATCACGGCCATTGTGGCTGCACGGCAGAGATCGTTTACGGCGATTGGGAGCCGTCCGAGATGGAGAACCGTTTCATCGAGGAGTACGAGAAGGCGGCGCAGGAAGCCAACGATGCCGGCGAGCAGCGCACACAGGAAACGGTGCTGTGGCGGATGCGCAACAACGGCGTCTTCCGCGACTCTCCGCTGAGCCGCAACAAGTAGATTTCCCGGCCGCTCTGGTCGGGATGGACAGCTGCCCTGGTGGCGGCCTGATTGCCCCGGGAGGGCTTGCTATGCCAGTCGATGAGACTACAGAAACCGAGGAAGTCGAGACGGAAGAGGTTGAGGCCCCGGAGGCCGAGACGGAAGCCGAGGAGCCAGACGAGTCGGGTGATTTCGACGCTGTGAAGGCGCGCGAGAAGATCCGCAAGGTCAACTCGGAGAACCGGAACCTGCGAAAGCGCGCCACTGACGCGGAAGCGAAGGCGCAGGGAGCGGATGAGAACGGCAAGAAGGTGCCCGCTCTGGAAGCGGAAAACCTGCGCCTACGGATCGGCCTGAAGCACGGGCTGCATTCCGACCTCATCGACCGGCTGAAGGGTTCAACTGAGGAAGAACTGCTCGAGGACGCTGAGAAGCTTCTCGATCTGTTCGGGGGCAAGAAGCCGCCGACGCAGCAGCCGCGCGAGAAGTTGCGTGGTGGCGGCGATCCGACACAGACAACCAGTGAGATCGATGATCTCGACAAGTTCGCGGAGAAAGTCTTCCGGAACTAAAGCACTGCCAACAGGTGGTGCTTTTTTCGTTTAACCAAGAAGGAGGCCCACCGTGGCTCATACCCTTTACACCCCCGAGCAGGCAGCGAAGGCAACCCTCGCATCCCTGCGCTGGCTGACCAACCTCCCGCGCACCGTCCGTCAGGACTTCTCGCAGGAGTTCGTCGCTGGTCGCGGTCAGACCGTCAACGTGCTCGGCCCGATCAGCGCCGGCACTGCGAAGGTCTACACCAAGGCCAACCGTGACGCGCGTGCGGCTATCGGGTTCAATGACCTCGCGCAGGAATGGTTCCCGGTCACCCTCGAGAACCAGCTCTACAACGCGGTTCGTCTCCCGGACGACTGGGCGACGTTCACTCTTGAGGAGCTGACCCGTCAGGTTCTCAAGCCTCAGGCTGAGTCTGTTGTGGATGCCATCGCGGCGCCGCTCATCACTCAGATGTCGGCCATCGCCACGGACGCCTCGATCCCCGAGGTCGCCCCGGACGGCTCGAACATCACGCAGGTGCTCATCAAGGCCCGTCAGGTGCTCAACGAGCGCAAGGTGACCGCTGCCGGCCGCACGTTCGCGGTTGGTGCTGACATTGAGGCCGCGATCCTCTCGCTGCCTCAGCTGCAGAAGGTCAACGAGTCCGGCTCGTCTGAGGTTCTCCGCGAGGCAACGATCGGTCGCCTGTTCGGCTTCACGATCGTCGCGGACCAGGCGCTCGCGTCTGACTTCGGCATCGCGTACCACCGTGACGCGTTCGCTCACGTCACGCGCCCGTCTCGCCAGCCTGAGGGCGCCGCGAAGTCGGCCACCGTCGCGCAGGATGGATTCGCGCTGCGCTGGATCCAGCACTACAACCCGCTGCAGCTCGAGGACCAGAGCGTTGTTGACACCTTCTTCGGTGCAACCACGCTCGACGCCGACCGCGCAGTGTCCGTCAAGCTCGACGTTACGCCGTAGTGGCTGACACCCCGGCGACTCTTGCCGGGGTGGAGGAGCTTGCTGACTGGATCGGTGAAGCCATTGTGGCTGACTCGCCAGAGGGCAAGCGCGCCGCATTGTGTCTCCGTCTCGCGTCTGCCCTGGTTCGTAAGGAATCAGGGCAGACGTGGATGGACACTGCCGGCGCTCTCATCCCCCCGGTGCCTGAAGAGGCCGTCATGGTCACTCTGTATTGCGCTTCCCGGGTGTACGACAACCGGGCGGCGCAGACGCGGGGTGGCATCGATGACTACACGGAATCGTGGAAGGTCGATGAGTCGGGCGCGTACCTGACGGCTTCTGAGAAGCGCATGCTGGCGGCTTTGAAGCCCGTCGGCTTGAGCGGTCTTGGTGTCGTCGCCACTACGCGTATTGACTCGACTCCGCCCAGCAACGGGTGGGTACCGACCCCGACTCCCGATGTCTATTTCCCCTGGTGGTAGGAGGTCAGCATGCGGGTGAATCTTGGAATGGTACGGCGCGGTCGTACCGCTGCTGAGTCCCGCATGCTTGACGCCTGCATCGTTGGCCGCAAGGTCATCACGGAGGATCCGGAGACGCTCGAGCAGACGGAAACGGTTGACGCTCATTACACGGGCAAGTGCCGGATCTCGTCGTCCTCGAACGCGGTGACAGACAAGGCTGCGGTTGGTCAGGTCTTCGCGGATGAGTCGTTGATTCTGTCGCTCCCGATTGCTGGTGCCGCTTCGGTTCGCACCGATGACACGGCGTGGATCACGGCGGTTGACCCAACCTCGGGGAATCCTGCAATGGTTGCCCGCGAGTTCCGTGTGGCTGGTTTGGCGTCGACGGCGCAGGCTACTGCTGCCCGGTACTCGATCGAGTTGCTGAGCTGATGGCTGACGGCGTTGAGTTCAATCTTGACGAGGTGTATGGCCTGATCGCTGATCTGTCGGACATTGAGGGCGTCGTCAATCGTGAGGTCGTGAAGTCTGTTCAGCAGACGGCGATGGAAACGAAGAAGTCGATGGCGGCGGATGCTCGCAAGACGATGCCGAAGAGCATCGCCAGGCGGTATGCACCAACGATCGACTACGAACTGCGCGACTTTGGGGCATTCGGCCAGGGCATTATCTCTGCGGAGGTCGGCCCGAACTTGAAGCGTTACGGCGGCAAGACGGGCAAGGGCGGCTTGCTTCCGTCGATGGGTATTCTCGATGACCCTGAGTCGGCTGGTGGCATCCGGTCTAAGCCTGCACGTGTTCGGCCTCGTGGTGAGAAGTTCGCCGGGGAAGAACTTGAGAAGCGCGGCACTCTTGCTGTTGAGGAATCGCTGAAGAAAGCGGGGCTGTGATGCTGAACCATTTCGTAGGCATGAAAGCCCTCGTTGTGGCTGCTGTTCCCGCCGCCGTGAAGGTGGAGGACACGGCACTGCTCGACAGCACGGGCGGACTTGTGCGGGCGTCATACGTGATCCTCTACGGCGGTGGCCCTGACGAGTTGAACGACAATCGCTTCACCGCCCTGCAGCTGCCTGACAGTGATGCCGAGTACACGTTCCAAGCACGATGCGTTGGCATATCCGCTAACAGTGCACGAACTGTCGCACAGTACGTCATGAACGGCGTTGTGGGTCAGGTGCCAGTCGTTACTGGCCGTCGATGTGGGGCTGTCCGGTTGACGGACTCCGCTCTGGTCGAGCCTGACCACGCAGTGAAGCCGCCCATGTGGTACCTCGACATGGACCTCACTTTTCAGTCCTGGCGGGCCTAGCCCCACAACTTCTCAAGCCTCACTCCGGTGGGGCTTTTTTCATGCCCACCTACTGCCCACATCCGTGGGTTTACGTCCTTCGGTTTCTCCGATGGGCACTTTCAACAAAGGAGAATCACATGGCTTTGGAAAACGTTCCAGCGTCCACACAGAGCGACGGCAAGTGGCGGATCACGCAGGTCACGAAGGCGGCCAATGCGCTGTCGGTGGCGATCATCAACGCCGGCAAGGCGCTGACGTACAGCTTCACCCCGGACGGGTTCAACTGGTCCATTTCGCAGGCGACTGTCGATGACAAGCGCCTGACACTCGTGCAGGATCTGTCGCGACCGGGCAAGGTGACCGAAACCCTCGAGGTCAAGTACGTCGCGTCCGAAGACCCGGGTTCGGCTGCGGTAGTTCTCGCGGCCGGCACTGAAGGCCAGCTGAACATCCGCCGCGGCGTCGACAACTCGGTTGTCGCAACGGTCGCACAGAAGGCAGATGTCATCACGTACATCGCCGGCGTGCAGCGCCCGGATGCGCCCACGGAGAACGGTCTCGACACGATCTCGCAGACGCTCTACATCACCGCACCCACCGTGCACGGCGGCGTTCTCGTCGCTTAGCGAAACCCCTGCCGGGGTGTTCCCCCATGCGCCCCGGCAGGTTTCACCTCATGGGGATGACATGGGGATGTTTTGATGGATGACCTTGACGCAACACTGGATGCGGCGCTCGAGAAGCGCACGGCTGAGCCTGCTTCCGAAACCGTTGACGTGCTCGTTGGCGGTTCGGTGTGGACACTGAAGTTCACCGAGCTCGACTCTGCCGATTGGGCTGACGCGCGGGCCCTCAACCCGATGCGGCCACAGTCTCAGATTGACCGCCACTTCGGGCACAACTACCACGGAACTGCTCGTGTGGCGGCGCCGCAGTCGGGTGTACGTCTCGTTGACGGCGAGCCCGTCTCGCTCACTATCGATCAGTGGGCAAAGCTGTTCAAAGCGATCTCGGCCCGTGACTTTCAAGCCGTCGCTGACACGCTGCTTGCCCTGCACGACTTCTTGCCTGAGCAGAGGTTGGAGCAGGCAAAAAAAGCATTGCGGCCGGCTTCCGTGAAGAAGCGGCGCTCGCCCGCGAAGTAGGCGTCTCGCCTCGCGTCCTGGCGGGCTGGACGCCGCTCACGGTAACCCGGTACGAGTACGACGATGCTGGCCGCTTGGTGCGCTCAGTGTCGATCACTGAATCCGAGTGGTCGCCAGACGATCGCGCGATGCTGCTGGCGTCACGCGTCGATGCGCGAGAGATCGGCCCGCACGGAATCCCGATGGCCGAGGCTCTGGACCCTGCGAATCAGTTCGCGTTCGAGGGCTTCGACAAGCCCCTCGTGGACTACGCGGACAAGGCGCAGCACGACGCCGCCGACGCCTTCTACAAGAAGCACGACAAGAAGGACTACCCGGTGAACCGTAACGGTCACCGCTGGGGGGTCCGATACCGCGATTAGCGGCACAACCAAATAGCGACACACGACGGAGGCCCGAATGTCAGAGCGCGTCGTAACAGTCAAGTTTGGTGCACAGATCAGCGATTATGTCGCGGGCGTGAGCCGCATGAAGCGGGCCACGAAGGATGCCACAGATGACGCCGCGAAGCGTCTTGCGGAGCAGCGGGAGGCCATGCACCAGCTCGGCGGTGACTCGCTGAAGATGGGGCTGGCTCTTGCGGCTGGCATGGCCCTTTCCTCGAAGGCTGCGCTTGATTGGCAGTCGGCTTGGACGGGCGTCACGAAGACCGTTGACGGCACCCCTGAGCAGTTGGCAGCGATCGAGGATGGCCTGCGAGGGCTCGCCCGCGAGCTGCCCGCCACGCACGCGGAGATTGCCGCGGTGGCTGAGGCTGCCGGCCAGTTGGGCGTGAAAGCTGACTCAGTTGTGGACTTCACGAAAGTCATGGTGGATCTCGGTGAGACCACGAACCTGACCGCTGATGAAGCGGCAACGTCGATGGCTCAGCTGATGAACATCATGCAGACCGCGCCTGGTGATGTCGGCCGTCTTGGCGCATCGCTTGTTGCGCTCGGTAACGATGGTGCGTCGACGGAGCGGGACATCATTCAGATGTCGCAGCGAATCGCTGGTGCCGGAAAGATCATCGGCCTCACTGAGGGTGAAGTTCTGGGTTTCGCGAACGCTCTTGCATCGGTGGGTATCGATGTCGAGGCTGGTGGTTCTGCCATCTCGCGCATCATGACCGACATGGCGAAGTCCGTCTCTCAGGGCGGCGAGAAGCTCGAGCTGTTCTCCGAGGTAGCAGGCGTCTCATCGGCGGAGTTCTCGAAGTCTTTCAAGGACGACCCGGCCGATGCCGTGGCGACATTCGTGGAGGGGCTTGGCCGTGTGAATGCGGCTGGCGGTGACGTGTTCACCACTCTTGACGATCTGGGCCAGTCTGACATTCGCGTATCTAACGCGCTGCTCGGCATGGCGAACTCGGGTGACCTGCTGCGTGATTCGCTCGAGATGGGCAACGCGTCGTGGGCTGAGAACACTGCCCTGTTGACGGAGGCAGAGAAGCGTTACGCAACTGTTGAGGCGCAGCTGCAGAAGACGCAGGGCTCGATCAACGATGCAGCGATCTCATTCGGTGAGACGTTGCTGCCCGCGATCAGTGATGCCGCAGCGGGTACTGCTGACTTCGCGGACTTCATTGCCGATCTTCCGGAGCCCGTGATGGCCGTTGTTTCGGTTGTCGCGGCGCTCACCACGGGTGTTGCGCTGTTCGGCGGCGGGCTGCTGTTGCTCGCTCCTCGGATGGTTCAGACGCGGGCCGCAATGGTCCAGCTGGACATGACCGGCAAGAACCTCGCAAAGACTCTCGGCAAGGGTGGCCTGTTGGTTGCCGGCGTCATGGTCGCATCCACTGCCGTCTCTGGTCTCGGCCGCGTCGGTGAGCTCTCGGCAACCGATGTCGAGAAGCTGAATGCGGCCCTGAATGGCGTTGGGGATTCGAGCAAGGATCTCGACGCACTGTTCTCCGGTATGCAGGGCACCACGAATGCTACGAACGGCATGGCGGAGGCAGCGCGAAAGCTGACTGACTCCGGGCTTGAGGGCTTCACGTACGCGGTCAACAAGGGTGCGTGGGGTGCGACGGAAGCTGTTCTGGGCTGGATCCCTGCAGTGAAGGATCTCGCGAACGGGATCACCAAGAACGAGGCACAGTTCAAGTCTCTTGGTGGCACCCTGGCGGCTTTGGCTACGAACGATCTGCCCGCAGCTACCGACCAGTTCAACGCCATGTTGGACATGATGGGCGGCGGCGAGGAGAACGCGAAGAAGCTGCTGCAGCTCCTCGGTGATGACTACTCGGCGGCACTCACGAAGATCGCTGCCGAAGCGGGGGACGCGTCGACCGAGCAGGACATTCTCAACCTAGCAATGGGCAAGGGGAAGACTGCGGCGAAGCTCGCGCAGGAGGCGGCGAAGAAGAACACCGACACCCTCTCCGAAATGGCGGGCGTAGCGAGCCAGGCCAGCGAAGACATCTCGGGTCTGGCTGAGGAGATCGCGAACTTCGGCAAGGTGACGTTGGATGCGAATGCCGCCAACCGATCGTTTGAGCAGTCCGTCGATGATGCGACCACGACTTTGCAGGCTCAGAAGGATGAGTACGTGGAGGCGACAGGTTCGCTTGACGGGTTCATTGCATCGCTGGATATCGGAACGCAGGCAGGACGCGACAACGAGGCGGCGCTAGACAGCATCGCGGCATCGGCCAACGAGGCCGCTGCTCAGATCCTGACGCAGACCGGCTCGCAGGATGAGTCGAACGCGGCACTCGAGCGCGGGCGAGAAGCGCTGCGGCTGCAGCTCGAGCAGTTCGGCGTCACCGGGGAAGCGGCAGACGTCTACATTGCGCGCCTGCTGGCCACTCCGGAGGACATCGGCACGAAGGTTGCGCTGATTGGGGCCGAGGAAGCTGCAGCCGTTCTTGACAACCTGACGCGCAACCGACAGGTGCTCATCCAAGCGGCGATCGATTCAGGCGCCGCTCCGGGTGAAGCGAAGGCTGCCTACAACGCGGAGGGCGGAACGATCGTCGGCCCGGGAACGGGCACGTCAGATTCGATTCTCTCGTGGCTGTCGAACGGTGAGGAAGTAACTCGAGCGGCGATGGCGAACAAGCACCGTCCACTGCTGAAGGCGATCAACGCTGACCGGCTGGACGAGTACTTGGCGGCTGGCCGGCTCGCGTCGGGCGGCACGGCTGGGCACGTGTCCGGCCGTGACATTCGATACGAGCAGCCGGCCTCGGTGTCGAGCTCAAAGGTCATCAACTCCACGGTGAACGTCACAGCGAACGGCCCGGATGCAAACGAGATCGCTGATGTTGTCGACAACCGGCAGAACTGGTCATTGAGGAGGAACGCGTGAGCGAAACGTGCGTGCGCGTTGGCGGGCTTACCTTCTGGGGTGGCGCGGGAAATGACGGGTTCTACATCAAGGATGCGGGGCTGACGGGTGTTCTCGGCGGTGTTGGAGTTCGCTCTAGCACTGTCGAGATCCCCGAGGCTCATGGCGAGTTCGACGTACCAGTGTTTCGCTCTGGCCGCATCGTGTCGATCGAGGGGCCGTGCATTGCGCCGTCTGTTGGCGAGTGGCTCCACCGCAATCATGAGCTCACCGGGCTTCTCGCGGGGGGTGAGCGCGGGCGGGTTGTGTTTGACCTCCCCAACGGCCCCCTCTGGGCAGATGCGCGCTTGGCTGAAGCCCCTCAGTGGGAGCCCGTTCTATGGGGGACGCGCGCCGACTACCTGCTGCAGCTGAAGTTCGCGAAGCCGCAACTATTCGGGGCCATGAACACGGCCGCAGCGGCAGCATCGGTGACGATCTTCCACTACGGCAACTTCAAAGCGTCCCCGGTGCTGGTGATCACGCCGACCTCGAGCATGACTTCGGGGTACACGTTGAACCTCCCGGGTGGCAAGAAAGTCATTGTGACTCAGCCGCTCACCATGGGGCATGTGCACGAGTACAACACTGCGACTGGGCGCCTGAAGTTGGATGGCGTTCTGCAGGTTGGTGCTACGTCTCGTCGCGACACGATCGCGGTGAAGGGTGGCGCTCAGGTGGCGATCTCGGTCACTGCTTCTGCCGGCGCTGGCCTCATCACCCCGTTCACACCAGACACGTTCATTTAGGAGGTTCGGATGTGGTCTTTTGGCATCTATGACCTTCTGACGGGCAACTCGTTGGATGACGTCTTTCCGGCTGCGGGTTCGTGGCGGACATCGTCTACCGCGGTGGGTTCTGGGCAGCACAAGTTTCAGCTCCGGGATGAGGCCACGAAGGTGCCGCGATCAGTGGCACGGGACTTGTTCCAGGACTGGTCGCGTGTCCTTGTGGTGATGGATGACGGTGTTCCTGTGTATGCGGGGATCATCCTGAGAACCGAGTATGACAAGGACACGGGAGTGCTGACCGTTGATCATTCTGAGCTGCGGTTGATCTACTCGAAACGGCATGCGTATGGCGTGGATGAGTACAACTCGACGGCGCAGATTCAGGTCGTTGGGAAGAGCATGAGCGGGCTGCTATTGGCGGTCATCAAGACGGCATCGTATCGGCCGGTTCCGGGCAACTGGACTCTGCCGATGCGGTTCCCGGCTGATTCTGCTGGCGCGATTTCCAAGACATGGTTTCACTATCAGCTGATGAAGGCGGAGGACATGATCACGGAGGTTGGCCGGATGGCTGGCGCTGTGGACTTCTACCTTCAGCCGAAGTTGGACGTGAACGGGAAGCTGTTCTGGGATGTCATTCTCGGTTCTCCGAAGCTGCCCGGGGCGATCATCGACGCCCCCACGAACGTGCCGGAGCCGGTCATCACTGGCCTGCGCGAGGTGAAGGATGCGGCCAGGCGGTTGACGGGTGCGCTGATGGTCGGCAAGGGCTCGGAGATGGACATCCGTGTGGGCAAGGCTGGCGCAACGGTGACGCCAACGATTCCGTACCTGGACGATTCACGGTCTGCGAAAGCGACTGACGTGCAGGCAGAGCTGAACTCGTTGGCGACTGCGGAGATGGGTGTGCACGAGTTCCCGGTCGCGCAGTACGAGTTCAAGTTGACGCACGCATTCGATGCTGGCGGTGAGGAACTGTTCAAGCTGTCTGACTGCGTTCCGGGTGCTCGTGTCCTCGTGGAAAACCGTGATGACGAGTGGCTCGATGACGGGCAGAAAACGTTCTACGTGTTGGGTGTGTCTGGTGACATGTCTCGCACGGTGACTCCGGAGGTGCAAGAACTGTGACTCTGGACAATCTGAACGATGACCCGATGGTTGATGTCCTCGCCCGTCTGCGTGCGCTCGAGACTGCTGACCCGCTCGGCTTCTCGTCCATCACTCGAGGCCAGTTGCGTGTCGGTGGTACCGCTGTCCTCCTGGTCGACTCCTCGGGTGGCGTTGTCATCGAGGGCAAGCTGACAGGCGAGGGCACGTTCGAGTGGACGAACATCGCGAAGTTCACCGGCAAGCTCACCGCAACAGGTGAGACCCGTTTCGAGGGCGACACCACGCAAAAGGGCCCGTTCCATATCGAGGGCGCCACCGAGCTCAAGGGCGACATGGCTGTCAAGCCGGGCGGCAAGGTCACCATCGAGGGCGCGAACCCGATCGTCTTATCCCAGATCGCTGGTGCTGCTCAGATGCAGGTGGGCGCGGCGAAACTGATCGGCGCTTCGGATGGCTTCGCACTCGGTGTGAGCGATCGCCTGGTGACCGCTGGCCCGGGTGGCGTGACAGTGCAGGGAGGCTCGAACTCGGTATCGGTGACGAATGCTGGGGGAACGTCCGTTGCTGGCACCCTCTCAGTGAGCGGGGTGACTACTTTAAGCAACCTCAGCACGAACACCACGACCGGAACGACTTATGTTGTGGCGAATGCCACGACTGGCCTGCTGCAGCGAGTCAGTTCGGCCTCACGGTTCAAGCTCGACCAACGCGAGGCCGTGTTGTCGGAATCACTCATCGGCGTCCGAGTGAAGGACTGGCTCGACGAAGGGGAGGTGGCGACGGCTTTTGAGCTGAACGATGCGCCGCGTCCGTGGACTCTCACACAACAGCGAGCCTTTGACGGGCTAGGGATTCGTCGGGTCCCTGGTGTGGTCGCGGAGGAAGTCCACGCCGCAGGCGGGGAGCTCTTCACGACCTATGACGCTGACGGACAAATCGAGGGCGTTGCTTATGACCGACTAGCGCTTGCCCGAACTCAGATCCTCGCTGACCAATTCGCGGCCGCGTTGGTGCGAATCGAGGAGCTAGAGGCTCAACTGGCGGCGTCGAGCTCCGCCTGAACGATCGCGCCGAATGTCTCGTGGACGGTCTCCACGTGCTCGGTGCAGAGAGTGAGAGCCGAGACGGCGATTGCATCCCAGTTGTTGATGCGCTCGGTCGCTTCGACTGCCGTGATGGTGGACGGGTCTACGCCTGCATCCAGTTGGGCGCAGACCTCTTCCCCGACCGCCAGAGCGTCAGCCTGATCGACGTTCTCGAGCCCGGGAATCCGGCGGATCGCGGTGTCGAACTCTTCCTCTGCGGGAGTCGCTTCGACTGGTTCGGCGGTGAGCGCCGGCGCTGGCTCGTCCACCGCTACAGGCGGGGCCACTTCCGAGGCCTGCCCACCCGGCGCAGCACACCCTGCGAGCAGCATGACGCTTGCGAGAACCCCGACCCACCCCAGTTTCTTCATGCCGTGAGTGTACCAACCCGGCGAACCGATTAAAAGCCTCCGCTTCCGTGGGGGCTTCTTCTATTTGGAGGCCCTTATGGCTGAAACAGTTTCCGGCTTCCTGCGCAACCTTGCGAATCTGCCGATCGGGGCGAAGCAGCCTGTGCTGATTTTTACTGCACGTGATGCGAGCGCGTCTGGGCAAACGTTGTTCATCACTGACCCGATCAGGGTCATCCCGAACGAAACCACGGGCGCGTTCACTGTGGCGTTGACCGCTTCAGAGTCGACCACGCCACCGACCGTCTATGACGTGTCCGCGGAGTGGCTTGACCCGAACGCTTTTGTCGCGGGCAGCGGCATGTCGCGTCGGGACATCCTCTCGGGG
>Ga0065714_10064545_pt1 | contig 38585 bp, 35 predicted proteins | sample MisRhiReplicate2_FD_59101 | JGI IMG/M metagenome (GOLD analysis project Ga0065714, IMG submission 59101) | Miscanthus rhizosphere microbial communities from Kellogg Biological Station, MSU, sample Rhizosphere Soil Replicate 2: eDNA_1 v2... | ecosystem: Host-associated > Plants > Roots >... | reverse complement strand
ATACTTCCTTGTGAATTAAATATTTAACCTCTTTGGCCAATTGCATAACCGCAAAGATACTTTTATTGATAAATATTGCATGCTTAAATTGTTGTATTGTTGTAATTTTGTTTGGTAACTAATTTAGCCACGGGGACGCAGAGAAAGATTTAACCACAGATAAAAAGGATAAACACGATGGTATTTCCTAAACAGTATAATCGGGATTACAAGCATTTAAATTTAATTGGCCACGAAGGCACAAAAGACACCGAGAAACACAATATGCACAAAAATCTGTGTTCATCCTTGTAAATATGTGGTAAAATAGAATATGAACTACGCATCAGTTATAGAAACGCCTATCGGCAGATTAAGCATCCTGGCTGATGAGGAATTTGTGCATGCAGTTACTTTTGAAGAACAGGATATTACTGATTTGACAGAAAACGAACTGACCATAAAAGTTGCTAACCAATTAAAAGAATATTTTAATGGAAAGCTTCGGGGTTTCGATTTCCCGATGAAACAGAAAGGAACTGGTTTTCAACAGGAAGTATGGCAGAATTTATTGACTATCCCTTTTGGCGAAACCACCTCATACGCTAAATTTTCTGCTCACAATCCATTAGCGATACGGGCTATTGCCGCAGCAAACGGGAAAAACAATATTGCCATTGTAGTACCATGTCATAGGGTAATTGGCAGCAACGGTAAACTGGTAGGTTATGCCGGCGGATTGTGGCGTAAACAGTGGCTGTTACAACATGAACGTGAAATTGCCCAAAAAGGGCAAACTGAATTAAAATTTTAAAACCATATTATTTTTTGCAGATGAATACAAATCAAGCCGAAACACCAAATTATTTAAAAGCCATCCGTTTAATTAATGTCGCAGGAGACAAATGTGCATTCGAAATTGGAAAAATCCCTATCCGTCAGCATATCAATGCCAATTATTTTTTCGCCCAAACTGATGTATCAACATTAGAAAAAATCGCCCACCCTGCGCCTAGGAGGCAATATGTGATTACCCTGAAAGGTAAACTCCGTTTTACAGTAAGCAATGGTGATACTTTTATAATTGAACCAGGCATTGTACTTATTGCCAATGATACGGCCGGAGAAGGCCACACTTGGGAAATTGTGGATGGCAACGAATGGGAAAGGATCTACATCCCTTTGGAAGAGCATATAGATGATTATTTTACGATAGATTAACAATCCCAAAACCAGGATCAGGTCAATTCCGTAAATCATATCAAAACCAATGATATAATGAAAACGATCTGCTCCCTCCTTTTTGTTCTGTTTACCTATTTGCCAATGGAAAAAAATGTTCCGGTGGCTAAGTTAGACCTAAAAAAATATTCGGGAAAGTGGTATTCTTTATATTCTATCCCAACCATTTTTGACAAAGGCAGTCGCGAAACAACTACTAAATATACCTTAAATAAGGATGGCTATTATAATGTGATTACCACTTATAAAAAGCCAGGAGATGATAAGGTTTACTCCAGATCATCGAAAATGTTCCCATCAGAAGACGGAGATAAAGGAGAATTACAGGCACAATTTATCTGGCCGATAAAGGTTGACTACTGGATTATCGAACTTGCAGACGATTATTCTTATGTAGTGGTAGGTCACCCTGATCATAAGTTTTTGTTCATCATGAGCCGCAACCAGACAATGCAGAAGAAGACCTACGATGAAATTGTAGCCAGATGCAAAGTTAAAGGTTATGATGTGGCTAAATTAACCTCCCAACAACATTCAAGTGGCAGTTAACATTTCGTAATTGGCAGTTTGCAGTTAACTGATTTAAACAATTAACGATTACTAGAATAGTTAATGAAGAAATCCTTCTACTCCGTTCAGGACGACAACAGCACAAAAAAACGACTACTTTAGCGTTATGCAACACTTAACCGATTTTAAAAATTAACCGTATTAACAAATCCTACACGGCTCCAAATTTCTCTATAAGTTTATCTTTCTGTATCCTTGCTACCTGTAACTGTTTGTTATTTTCCAGTGTAAGCAAACAATCATTTTTGTTAAAAAACTTCACTTTGTTTAAATTGATAATATACTGGCGGTGTATCCTAAAGAAATTCCTGTCCTCCAATATTTCCTGAACATCTTTTAGTGTTTTTGAAATAATCACCTTCTCGCCATTCAGGAGGACCAAAATAGAGTAATTACTACTGGCTTCAACATATAGAATATCGTCTACGTTAATAAAAACAATACCAGAAAGCGAACTTACGGCAATTTTATTTACACGTTCCATATTCATCTGCCGATGAAAATGATTGAGTTGTTTATCAGAAAACTTATCTCGAATTACAGCCCTGTTAACAGCTTCAACGAGATCTTTGATATCAACAGGTTTAACCAGATAATCTAAGGCACTAAACCTAAAGGCCTTAATGGCAAACTCATTATAAGCTGTGGTAAAAACCACTTTAAAGCTTATTGGCATCAATTTCTCCAAAAGCTGAAAGCCATTTAGTTCTGGCATCTCAATATCTAAAAAAACCAAATCCGGGTTTAAGCTTTCGATCTCCTGTAATGCTTTAATTGGGCTATTAAACGAATAAATGGCTCCAGTTTGTCCGCAATGTTTTTTTAATTGTATCTGCAGTAAACTTATGCTATCTTCTTCATCATCTATAATTACAATATTGAGCGCTTTCATATTTCAGATTGATTTATTTGATTGATGATACATTAGATTGTTTTTAAATTAAATGGATACTGATTAAAACCCTCGTTCCTTTGGCTTCGTTATTTGCGCCATAAAGATCCTCGATATGGATCTGTGTATTGGTCTTAAATTCCTTATTAAAATTAGCGATACGCTCGCCGGTAATCAATGTTCCATACGATTTTTCTTTTTCGGCCGCCTTACTATTCAGTTCCGATGCTTTTACCCTCCCTATTCCATCGTCCTCAATGATTACGAGTAAAGTCTGTTGTGTAAAATCCTGAGAAATTTTGATCAGGATTTCACCACCAACATTTTTATGCATCAAGCCATGCCAAATGGCATTTTCGATATAGGGCTGCACCAACATCGGCGGTATTTCTATAAAATCGGCGTCAACATCATCATCAATGTCGAAAATATATTTCAGTTTACCTTTAAAACGCATAGTTTCCATTTCGAGGTACAACTTTATGGTTTTGATTTCTTCTGATAATACGATTTTATCTTTCCTCGAGTGCGAAAGGGATAAGCGCATTAACTGAGAGAATTTACTCAGATAATCAGATGCTAATACACTGTTATTTTGTTCGATATATAAATTTATTGAATTTAAGCAGTTAAAAATAAAATGTGGATTCATTTGCAATCTTAAAATCTTATGTTCGTTCTCCGCATTTTTGATTTTTAAGTCAATGCGTTCCAGCTCGTCAAGGCGGTCTCTGTAGGCCAACGCTGTTAAAAATAAGACGGCATCTATAGCAAAAGCCAGTGTTACTAAATCTACATAATTGTTAATGGCGTAGTACCAACTTGGCAAATGGCTATAGATATTTAGCCATTTGGGCGCCAAAACAAACAATAACGCAATTGATATGGCCGCCAAGCCGGTAAATGCAAACCGCAAATAGCCTTTGTTCGGTTTTGGCCGGGCATAATAACTAAGCAAGACGGTAAGGATAAAAAATGGCAAAGAATTATAAATCCAAAATATTTTTGTAATCGGGCTAAGTTCGGGTCGCAAATAATGTACAACCATTACTACGATCATTAAAACCCATTGCCATAAACAAAATTTTAAAAATAAGTTAAGGTATCTGTTGTTTTTGACCTGCAAAAATTCACCCAAAAAAAGAATGTAAAAAAAATTTTGAGGAATAAAAGAAAGTAGAAATATAAAATCGTTATTTACCGGTAACCAATTTACTTCTAAAAGAATGGCATCTACCTGTAGCGAATACCTGAAAAACATACAAATTGACGCTAACGCATAATACAAATATGCCCTATCTCTCCGCTGGAGAAAATATTTTAAACAGCAGTAAATAAAAACGGCAAAGTAAAAACCTGCTACCCATAATTTAACATTTCTAAAACTTAAGGGAAATAAAACCAACTCTCTGTTCTTTTCCTCATAGGCAGTATCGTAGGTTTCTATTTGCGGATACTGAGGTGCAATGTTGTATAGATATTTTTGAATTCGTACATAAAAATGTTGTGTTCTGTGTTGCTTTAAGGGCAAATATATCCGCCAATAATCTGAAGCTATTGAAAGATTTGAAATTTTAGCTCCAAAGCCCGTTTGTCCGACCAATACCAATCGATTTCCCAAGCGCTCGTACAATTGGGTCTGTTGCATTTTACTGTCCAATTTCAATAATAAGCTGGTATCCTTGCTAAAAGTGCTGCGAATATTAAAATTGATCCAATATTGTAGAACCGTATCTGGAAATTCTTTTTGTATTGCTATGGTGCTATTTAAAAGGTGCCAATCTAATTTCTGAAGTTGGGTATAAGTTTTATTGTCTTTTTTTGATAGCGTATAATATGCCTGGTTTAAAAGACTAACACGCTTGCTTTGCTGTGTGATAATTACCGGATTAATATTCTTTTGCGCAATCGCATTGAGGTTAGTGCTTATAACTGCAAAGCCTAAAAACACAAACGACTTAAAAAATCTGCTTTTTATTACCATGCTATCAAAGCCAAAAAAAGGCACAAATAAAGATAATTAGAAAAGTAGCAAAAAAATCTAAAAATGTGTGAGATACAGGTTTACAAATGCGAAGTATGTTGTTTTTTGTTTAGCGTAATTTATAAATACACAAAATTTAGATCAGGTTTCCAACTTACTTTTTTACTACACACCTTATTACCTACAGCTCACAGCAAAAAGAAGATACTTCACTCAATTGCCAATCCTAAAGAAAAATGGAAACTTAAATTTGATATGTAAATTAAAACCTACTAAAAATACTTGGTTTAGAACAACTGAAGAGAGATTAGGGATAACAGCATAAGCATAAATCAAACAACAAAGACAAACGATATGAAGAAAATATTTACAGTATTAATATCCGTGTTATGTTACTCCGCTGGATATTGTCAGGATAGAACCTTCAGTTATATTGGTTTGGCAAACTCCGAAACCGAGATAAAAACAATTGCAGATACCACACACAAAACATTGTTTATAGTAGGCAATAAAGTGTATAGTATAGGTGGCAACTGTATTTGCCGTTTACTGGACGGCAATGGCAACGACAGGGACGATGATGGAGACGATAACAGCCGCATGAATGATGGTGCTGCTGATAGCAGAAAAAGTGGTGGAGAAATTGCCGACCGGAATACGAAAGGGAAAAGAAGTAAAAGGGATAAAGATGGAGATAAAAACAATAGAGATAAAGATGGGGATGAAAACGATAGAGATACTGATGGTGACATTAATAACCGTAATGCAGATGGTAGCACAATGCAAGGTACCAGGTGCAGCTGTTCTAAAAAAGGAAGGATATTATTGTATACCAGAGAAAAAATAAAAACTACGAATGCGAAGATATATTATCAAGGCAAATATTTTTCAAACAAACATTTTAAAATTATACAATTATGAAAAAAGTAATACTTTCCATGTGTACTGCAGTGATGAGCCTCACAATGATCTGTTCTTGTGGTACATCGTTAAAAGTACCAATTAACCGGGGCAAAATAGATGGAGATTTTACCATACAATTTACGGAAAAAAATGCAATTGTAAAACCCAATCAATTTTTCACGCTGGCGGAATTAAATATTGAACCTAATAAAGGCCAGATTTCAAAAACTACAATCAATTCTACCAACATAAAAACAGCATTAAAAATATTTAAAAAGCAAAAAATTAAAAACTATGCCATTACCATCACCAAACCGGGCTATGCAAAACCCTATTATGGTAAAATAGCTTTTTTTAATACTAATAAAATAAATGAAGCCGATGCCGTTGCAAGATATTACGAAATCGATATTGCGAATAGTTATTTTGCCAGTGCAACCCGTGGCCGGATGGCAATTATTTATGAGTATTCAGATTTACGCATCGGCCTCGCTGCAATATCTAAAATACCAACATGGATTGTATTAATAAGCGACGAGCCATTTTAAAAAGTAGCCGGTCAAGTTCTTTTTTTGGCACGAGGATCTAACCGCAACCGCTTAGCTCAATATTCTGATGTTTGTTATTTGACTTTATTTTTTAGAAGAAATGAAAGCACTCTTAATTAGAGTTATTGGATAAATTTTTTCTTCTTACTGCCCATAACGCTGCAAAAGACTTTTATTTCACAGCTATTGATGCCTTTAATAGCTTGCCGAAAGAAATAAGTTTTAATCTTTTCGAAATACATCAGGCAAACGAATGGTGGTTAGCTTATCGAATAAACCAAAAAGATTATTTTTTTGATCCTAACCGCATTTTCTCGAAACCAGGGATTGACAGAACGCTAAAAAATTGCAACCAGAGAACAGTAATCTTTCCGACAGAAATAACTACTCAAATTGAAAAATTTTCAGATAATCTTTTAAAAGTGTTTAATATCCGAAATCCAAGTAAATACATCATCTCTATTCATAATAACACCAATAATGGAGCACTCTCCTTAATCGATTTTATTAAATCAAACAAATACTATAAGCAAAATATGTATTTAAGGCAGAAGGAAAAGATTTAGATGACTTTTTTCTGAGAACAAAATTAAATGATTTCAATTATTTAAAGGCATTGAATGAAAATGTTGTGCTTCAAAGCGATAATCCAAGCGATAAGGGCTCACTATCTGTGTATTGCGGTAAAAATAAAATTCCATATATCAATATTGAAGCAGAGGAAGGTCATCAAATCAGCAAGTGGAAATGTTGAAAATTCTTTACGGCTTTTTAAAAATAGGATAAGATTCCAGTGTGCAAAAACCACATTCATATTGACTTTACTTAAAGATATGTAATCATGTATATAATCAAAAAGAATATTTTGCTCCGGGCTATATTTGTTATGGTATTTTATTATGGAATAACATTAAATGTCTTTGCACAGCAATATTCCAGCTCAAATCCTCAATTTAACTGGGGCGACTGGGTTCAGAATCCATGTTATAGAGGCATTTATATCCGGGCTCAAAAGGCATATTTTAACAAAAGTTCTCAACAATGGTACTGGAATTGGCAAATACAAAACAGGTATACCAAAAGAGTAGCCATTAGCTGGGTGTTTTACGATAAAACTAAGGGCAAGCCATCCATGCTAAATTCTCGTCACACTTTTGAGCCAAATGAAATCTGGAAAAATGGTAGTTTTGGAAGTGAAACCGAACTTTCATGGATCTTTGAAGAAGCCTGTTTTGCTTTCAAGGAGTATAATGGCACTTTACTTGATGATTGTTCAACCGATCCAGCTAATTACAGAAAGGGGTACTATTATGCAGAATGCGATGATGGGATACCTAATTACAAAGCTTATAACGGAGGAAGAACGGCTCCATCTAATCAAACTACCAATACTAACAGAAATATAGGAACAACTGAAGCAAGAAACTTGCAAAATCAGCAGGCCTCATCAAGTCAGAGTTCAGTTTATGATAGCCGTTCTGACATTGTTCCGGCAAAGTTTAAAGGAGATTTAGGTACTTTTCTGGGCGAAAACCTGAAATACCCTCAAAAAGCATTTGAAAACAGCATACAGGGCAGAGTGAATGTCAAAATCATAATAGAAACTGATGGCAGTGTTAGCGCATCCATAATTGATGGTCCTATTGCACTAAGGGATGAAGCCCTGAGGGTTGCAACGCTTACCAACAGAAACTGGACACCAGCCAGATTAAACAACACTAACGTAAGGTACTCGCTTACGCTTCCTATTACATTTAACTTAAGCAATTAAAGCCATGAAAAATTTCATTCAAAAAGGCCTTATTTTCATGCTATTTTTCGTAGCAACAGAAACCATCGCACAGGTTAAAAAACCAGTAGCACCAGCAAAAACGAAAAAAAACAGCACTACTCCAGCTGTAACCAAAACCATAGCCATAGAACTGCTACGGGTCAACACTGAGCAAGCCAGCCGGCTAATAAGTAATGAACTGAAGGCAATCGGAGTACAGATGCAAAGAATAGAAGAAGAATCAGTATATGATAACCAGAAAAATGGTAGACCAAATGCCACCCTTTTGCAATTGCGTACATCGCTAATTTGCAGCCATAAAACACAGATAGACATAATCACCAACGCACGCGACCAAATTCAAAGTATTGACTGGTATCTTAACGATGTACCTAAAGAACGATTTCTCGCTATTGAAAGAATGTTAGGCTATCGTAAGTGGCAGTCGCTCAGCCCAAATCATTACTTAAGCAATAATTTAATTGCCGAGGTAACTGAAATGAGCAGTAGAGGAGAAGATAAAAATCAATTTACTTATGCCATTACATTAACTAAAACCGATCGCTTTGTTTTACCAGTAATGGCTCAGGTATTGAATACCGATTCGTTAACAGTTCATAACACCCCCTACGAAACTGCCAAAAGTGTTGTCCAGTTTTTAAGGGGCCAGGGCAGCAAATTTCTTTATAAATCGGTAAACAAGATTTCGGCCAATTACGAAGAAAAAGGTATTTCAACAGTGTTCGGCTATTCTAGCGATTACGTGTTTGATGGAGGTACATCAGTAACTATTACGAGTAATAAATATAACAAACTTGATGGCCTTAACTTTTACTTTAGCGATCCGCTTGTGTACAACAAAATCAAAAAATGGTTCCGCTTTAACAAGTGGACTAACGAGGGTGAAGGATACGAAGAGGGTGATGTTATTTATAGTAAAAATAACCTTAAATGCACAAATAACGATAGTGAGAAATACCTCAGGTTAACTGTTTCGCCTTTCGTTACCGATATTGCTACCCGTTACGAGAATACGAGCCCAATAGATGCAGGCTCTTTAGTGAGCTACTATCTAGATATGGAAAAGCCAATTTTACAAAAATTCCTGGCTGAAAATTATGTGACTTTAGTAAATGTAAATTGGCCAGGTAGAGATATGACTTATAATGCAGCAGCCTATCCCCACGATTTTTATTTCAAATCGCCGGCTGATTCGCTTTGTTATGTAAGTTACGAATACCAGCTTAGTGATAACTGGTCTCGCATTATTTACTTCAGTACCGGCGATAAGGCCTATTACGAAAAGATGAAAACAGATTTGTTAAAGAATGCCAAAGACCCTAAATCGAAAGTTATTGTAAATTATAGCGATAAGCAATTCGATAAATCGCGAATGTATTATATTACCATATTCTCAAAAGAAAGAGATATTGAAAATAAGCAAAAGAAGGAAGAAGCTATGCTTGCACAGCAGCGAAGAGAAAAAGCGGAAGCCGAAGAACGTGCTCGTTTAAAGGCCGAGAAAGATGCAAAAACTGCTGCCGACATTCAAAAAGTAGGCAATATACTGATACAAGGTTTGGAACAACTGAATAGAAGAAAAGGTAACAATTAATTATCAGGTATAATCTTGCCATTTAAAAATAAACGCCGGTAACTTTTAGCTATCGGCGTTTTGTTTCTTATGGTTTTATCTCCAGACGTTCTTTCTTAACACTGGTGGCCATTAAAATTACCGCGACCAGCAACACAATCCAGCCCCATTGGAAATGGATGGCTTTCGACAGCATTTTATCAAAAAATTTGGAACCAAAGTAATTGTTTACTTTGAACCAAACTGCAGCTGCCATTACCGCGGTCCAGATTACGGCAACAATGGCCATTAGCCTAAACATGCTTAGGGCCCTTACAAATAAGAACAAAGCAGCCAAAGCAAAAATAGCCAAAGAGATATAAAGCAACCGTGGGTCTGCCTGGTATAAATTCCAGTTACCCTTAACAGGTACCTTTAACATTGGGGTGATGGTTATAGCAATGGCGGCCAGAATTAAGCCAATGTAGGCATTTATTTTTTTTACAACTAACATACTATCGTTTGTGTTTATATATTAGAAACTGCTAACTGAAACTGTCAATTAAACTATTGTCCTTCAATAATACCCATTTTATCTGCAAAGTGGGCACAGTAATCTCGTAAATCTTCAACAATTAAAGTTTCGTTTGTAGCTTTTAAAAAGCTATCGCCCATGGTTTGTAAAGTTTCGTAAAAAAAACGCTTCATCTCATCAACAGGCATATCTTTTGTCCAAAGATCTATCTTTAAGGTATTCTTATAATTGTGGTCCCAAACTGATAAAAACATCGCCTTCGCAGGCACTTTATCAGCGTTTCCAGAATCTGTACTTTCCCAAAGTATGTTATCCGGGTTATTGCCTTCATCTAACTCAACGGTTATTTTTATTTCTGCTTTTTTCATTTTTTTAATTTGATTTCACCGATTAGTGGATTACACCGATAAATTGATTTCACTGATTAAAGGTTATCGATTTATTTTTTAACGGATGCAAAGATGATTAATTAATTTGATTCCACAGATGAGTAGATTACACTGATTAACTTTGTCGAGATATTTTTACGGTTTAATTACGCTACTACCTTTTGCAAGATTAACATTAACACGGCCGCAATAACAATAAAAATCAATTCAACAATCCAAATTCTTTTAATATCCTTTAGGGTAAAGCGGAAAATCATATCTGTAATAAATGTTACCACAATTAAACAACCTAAGATAAGGAGATAAAAACCATCCAAGTTTACATGTCGTGGCGCTGTACTTTTATCCGAAACAAGATTTACAACCACCAGGCCAAGCCCCGCTGCACTTATAATATTTAAAGGCGTAATCCTGAGCTTCATTACTTTTTCTTGTCGAATTTTTTCCCTTTTTTAAAACTCTTTACCTGTTTACCAGCCTTTGCTTTGGCTTTCTCCCTCACCTTTTTTTCTATTGCCGCAGCATGTTTTTTCTCGTGGAACGCCCCTTTAAAATCAGGATCTTCCTTACGTTTCTGCATATCGATTTCTTTTGCAATATGCTGACGCTCTTCGTAAGGGGTTTCATCGATGAATACACCTTCCGGAATTTCGGCCACAGGAATATATTGGCGAATCAATTTTTCAATCTTGCGGATATAATATTTTTCGGCATCAGTAGCAAAGGTAATTGCATCACCTTTGGCAAAAGCCCTGCCGGTACGACCAATACGGTGTACATAATCTTCAATAATGATGGGTACATCGAAATTGATCACATGACTCACATCACTTACATCAATACCCCTACTCGCCACATCTGTAGCCACCAGCACCCTGATATTACCTTCTTTGAAACTATTTATAGAGTTTATCCTGGTATTCTGTCCTTTATTCGCATGGATTACACGAACATTTTCAGCACCATATCTTCTTTCAATAAAACTGAAAATATTATCGGCAACCGTTTTGGTTTTACAAAAAATAATAAGACGGTTAAAAGTTTCATCATTTTTCAACAAATGTTGTAGTAAATTAATTTTTGTTTTGAAATTCGGAACGTAATACAAAGTCTGTGTTACGTTTGCAGCAGGGGTTGCTTGCGCAGATGCCTCAATTACAAGCGGATTATTCAAGAAATCGCCGGCAATTTTCTGCACCAAATCGCTCATTGTTGCCGAGAACAATAAATTTTGGCGTTTACGCGGAACGATCTCCAAAATCCTGTGGATAGAGCCGATAAAGCCCATATCCATCATCTTATCCGCTTCATCTAATACCAGAAACTTTAGGCTCTGGGTATTAATATCGCCAGCTAAATATAAGTCTAAGAATCTTCCAGGTGTAGCAATCAGGATATCAACCCCTTTTGCAATCTGCTCTTTCTGTGTTTTCGGACCGATTCCACCAAAAATAACTAAAGAACGTAAATCAGTATAGGTAGAAAACAACTTTACCTGCTCTGCAATCTGCATGGCTAGTTCGCGTGTTGGAGATAAAATCAGTGCCCTTGGATGATCGCCCTGAGCATATTTCAACTGCATCAAAATCGGCAAAACAAAAGCCGCGGTTTTTCCGGTTCCCGTTTCGGCAATACCAAAAATATCCTGTCCGGATAATACTGGAGCGATTGCTTTTTCCTGTATCGGCGTGGCAACGGTGTAACCTGCATCGGCAACTGCATTTAAAATTTGCCTGTTTAACTTAAATTCTTCGAACGATTTTGCCATAGCGCACAAAGATAGTTTATTTGAGCCGAAAAGGCTCAAATTTAGTCCACAGTTCGGAGTCCCAAGTTCTGAGTCTAGTGCTTATTCAAAATTTAAAGCTGCAAATCTATTATTTCAATCAACTAATTTGTAATTAGCAATTTAAACAGTTAACCCAAATTACCACTCTTTATTTACCTGAATAGATCCTAATTTCTCAAATCTCGTATCTAACTTCTCAAATCTATTTTTACCTTTGAAACCATGAATAGCTACCTGATAAAAGCCGCGACAATTGTAAACGAAGGACAAAAAATTGTTGCTGATGTATTGATAAAAGATGGATTAATAGCCAAAATCGGTCAAAATTTATCTGCAGCTGATGCTCAGGAAATTAATGCAGAAGGACAATACCTTTTACCAGGAATGATTGACGATCAGGTTCATTTTCGTGAGCCGGGATTAACCCATAAGGCCGATATTTTTACCGAAAGTATGGCTGCTGTAGCCGGAGGGATTACCTCTTTTATGGAGATGCCCAATACGGTGCCCAATACCTTAACACAAGATTTATTGGCCGATAAATATGAAATTGCTGCCCAAACTTCTTTAGCGAATTACTCATTTTACATGGGGGCCAGTAACGACAATATTGAAGAGGTTTTAAAAACCGATCCTAAAAATGTTTGCGGAATTAAGGTTTTTATGGGTTCATCAACCGGAAATATGCTGGTGGATAACGAAAAAACTTTAGAAAACATCTTTAGCAAAGCACCAATATTAGTGGCTACCCACTGTGAAGATGAAGCAACCATCCGAGAAAATTTAGCCAAGTTTAAGGCCCAATATGGTGAAAACCTCACCATTGAGATGCATCCTTTGATCCGCAGTGCAGAGGCTTGTTATAAATCATCCTCACTAGCTGTAGAACTGGCAAAAACTTACCAAACACGTTTGCATATCCTGCACATCTCTACAGCAAAAGAAATAGCCTTATTTGATAATATTACCCCGCTAAAGGATAAAAAAATTACGGCCGAAGCCTGTGTACACCACCTTTGGTTTAATGATAAAGATTACGCTGCAAAAGGCAATTTTATTAAATGGAATCCTGCAGTAAAAACTGAAGACGATCAAAAAGGCGTACTTAAGGGCGTTCTTGAAGACTATATTGATGTGATTGCCACAGATCATGCCCCACATACATTGGCAGAAAAACAGCAGCCTTACGCTCAAGCTCCATCTGGCGGCCCGTTGGTACAACATGCCTTACCAGCATTGCTGGAAATGCATTTACAGGGGAAAATATCTTTAGAGAAAATTGTTGAAAAAACGGCACATAACCTGGCGATCTGCTTCGATATTGAAAAACGTGGTTTTATCCGCGAGGGATATTGGGCTGATCTGGTTTTGGTTAACCTGAAAGATTCCTGGAAAGTAACCAAACTTAATAATTTTTACAAATGTGGCTGGAGTCCTTTTGACGGAGATACCTTCCAGGCAAGTATTACCCACACTTTCGTATCAGGAAATTTAGCTTATCAAAATGGCAAATTTACGACTGATCAGATTGGGAAACGCTTAACTTTTGCAAGATAGATTTGTTATATTTGTTTAGTTTAAGAAATTAGCAATGACAGATTAACAGTTATTTTCGGAGATTTCAGCCCTCGCTTCAAACATGAAGAAGGAGGTTTCTGATTTTGTTGCTCAGTTGAAAGAAAAAGAGAAGAATACAAATGTAATTTCTGACAACAAAGTTGAAGAGCCTGCTGTAAAATATGGCACAAAATTTTCAGATCTTTTATTAAATGGCCCAGTATTTTCTGAAACACAAATTCAAAAAATCGATGAAGCAAGAAAATCAATAAATGAATGGCGGACCGAATAATAATGGCCGATACCTCTATTTTATATTTAGTTCCTTAACAACGTTTTTTGAGGTTATGGTTTCCTGGGAATTGAGAAAAGATGGTTACGAAAGAAAAGTAAACCAACAACAATTGTTAAGACCGATATTTATATTTGTTATCCTGATGATAGTCGTTATTTTTAGCTGGTAATATAAAATGCGAAAAAATAAATCTATCTATTCAAAATTCATTGCAGTTTTAATAATTGCTTTACTGATCTATCTTTTCGGCTTTTTCCCTACCCTTGTCCAAAAATATTATTCAACAGGTTTTTATCCTTACATTTCTTCAGCTCTCAGGTTTATATCATCTTTGTTTCCCTTTGCTATTGGAGATATTCTTTATGTTTTACTTATTGGCTTTGTGCTGTATAAAATCGTTAGATTTTACAAAAGACGTAAATCATTAAAAAGGCAGGATGGAATTGTTGTCCCCTTACAGATTTTAAACTTCTTGTTAATTCTCTATATCATTTTCAAAATCGTATGGGGTTTAAATTATAGCCGGCCAAGCATTAGCGAAGAGTTAGGAATTGGCAACGAAAAATATAATGTTAAAGAACTCGTTGTTCTGGGCAATTATTTCGTTGATAAAACCAATGCCTTAAAATTAAAGCAAAATAACGTGCCCACTTACACGGTTAATGAGCTCGAATCAAAATCTGCAGCTGCTTACTCATTTATGGAGAAAAGAAACTCAGCATTCAGATATTCCAATCCTTGTCTAAAATCGGTTTTAAATTCATGGATCATCAGTAAAATTGGTATCGAAGGCTACTACGCGCCGCTTTCAGGGGAAGCCAACATGAACATGAATTTGCCAGATTTCGTTAAACCCTATGTAAGCTGCCACGAAATCGGACATCAACTCGGTATCGCTTATGAAGATGAAGCCAATCTTTTGGGATACCTGACCGCAAGTAACAGTCCTGATGTGAATTACCAGTATTCTGCCAATTATGAAATGTTGCGGTATATATTATTTGAGATCAGGATGAAATCACCAGAAGATTATAAAACACTTCGTGCAAAACTTTTGCCACAGGTGCTGGCCGATTTTAAAACCGAAAAAGAATTCTGGCGAAAATACAACGGTGATATGTTCGGTTATATGGATGCCGCTTTCGATCGTTTCTTAAAACTGAACAACCAGGAAAAAGGGATCGATAGCTATCAGGATATCGTTATTTGGCTGTGGAATATTTATAAGTCCGAAGGTCAGGGGTCCGAAAGTCAAAAGATCAAACAGTAAAATTTTCCATCACCCATTTTCCATAAAACATTTCACAGACGTATGTCGGTAGGGAGAAAGACCGAAGATAATTTATACGCTAAAAATTTCCGAATTTCGGACATCCGACTTCGGACTAACCGTGAATCGCTTCTTTCTTACCAAAACTTTGAATCAATTCTCCTTCAAAATCCAGCCATTCTTTCCAGCGTTTATCTACATCAACATCGGTACTGTATTTACGGGCAAAATTTAAAAATGTAATGTAATGTCCGGCTTCCGAAACCATCAGCTCATGATAAAATTTAGCCAGTTCCTGATCCTTTATATTTAACGATAGTACCCTGAAACGTTCGCAACTTCTGGCTTCAATCATTGCTGCAAACAATAACCTGTCAATAAAAGCCATATTCCGGCTTCCGTCTTTTTTACTGAATTTCACCAAACGTCCAACATAATCATCTTTCCGCTCGCGGCTTAAAGTGTAACCCCGTTTTTTAATAATTTCAATTACCATCTGAAAATGCTGCATTTCTTCAATGGCAATGGCGGTTAATTCATCTACCAGATCCTGATGTTCAGAATTTTGAGTGATCAAGGTAATGGCATTGGTAGCCGCTTTTTGTTCGCACCAGGCATGGTCAGATAAAATTTCTTCTAAATTTGATTCCGCAATATTTGCCCAACGTGGGTCTGTCAATAATTTTAATCCTAACATCTGACGTTTTGTAATTGAGTTGCAAAATTAGAAATAATCGGCTCGGTTTTAAAATTGTGAGCTAAAAAGCCCTTATTTTGTAGAAATTTAAATCATGAGCGTCAAGAAATTATTAATTATTGGATTTGTCTGGCCAGAACCTACTTCATCTGCGGCAGGTACGAGAATGATCCAGCTGGTTGATTTATTTCTGACAAAAGGTTATCAAATCACTTTTGCCTCTGCAGCATCAAAAAGTGATTTCAGTTATGATTTTGATAAGACTAGCGTGGTAGAACAAGAAATTAAGCTCAATGATGAAAGTTTTAATACTTTTTTGAAAGAATTAAATCCAGATCTAGTGCTTTTCGACCGTTTTATGGTAGAAGAACAATATGGCTGGCGGGTTCAACAGGAATGCCCCAATGTATTGAGGATTTTAGATACAGAAGATTTACATTGCCTGAGAAATGCCCGACAGCAAAGCGATAAAAAAAAACAAGTTTTAGATTTATTTTCAGACACGGCTAAAAGAGAACTTGCTTCAATTTTAAGATGCGATTTATCTTTAATCATTTCAGAAGTGGAGATGGATATTTTGAGAACACAGTTCAAAATTGATTCTTCACTGATTTATTATTTACCATTTCTTGAAGAAGAAATCAATCAGCAGGTGATCGAAAAATGGACTCCTTTTGAAGATCGGACAGATTTTGTTTTCATTGGCAATTTCCTTCATGAGCCCAACTGGAATACCGTTCAGGTTTTAAAAACCAGGATCTGGCCCCTACTCCGAAAAAAGCTTCCAGGCGCAAATTTGAATATATTTGGATCTTATGCCTCGCAAAAAGTTTTGCAACTGGATAACAAAAGCGAAAAGTTCTTAATTAAAGGAAGAGCTGTAAATGCTAGGGAAACTATTGCTAAACATAGAATATTACTTGCCCCTATTCAGTTCGGTGCGGGTGTAAAAGGTAAGTTTATCGATGCCATGCAGGTTGGCACACCCTCGGTATCTACATCTGTTGGCGCAGAAGCCATGAAAGGTGATTTAGACTGGAATGGCATTATCCAAGATGATCTGGAGATTTTTATTGAGGAAGCTGTAAAACTTTATCAGGATAAAAATGCCTGGCAAGTTGCACAGCAGAACGGTGTACAAATCATTAACCAAAGATATTCTGCAAAATATTTTGCTGATCAATTCATTAAAGAAATCGAAAGATTAGCTTCAGATTTAACTACACACCGCCTAAATAACTTTTTCGGACAGATATTAAATCACCACACCGCACAAAGTTCAAAATATATGAGCTTGTGGATTGAAGAAAAAAACAAGAAATAGTCTATTTGGATATCTTATATCTTACCGACCACTCATTCTTCCCAAGTCACCAAAGCCTCCAATTATTTTATTTTCCTTTTGTAACATTTCAGAAATATATTAGATTTGCGCATTATTTAAAATAAGTCTAAATAAAAACCAAACAAATTTCAATGTCTAATCTTTATAAGAAACTGTTATTTCTGATTGTTTTTACGGGTATTTATGCCCTTGCCTCGGCCCAGCAAGTGGTGACCATTAATGGCAAAGTAACCGATGAATCCGGTGAAGTGATCTCTGGAGTTAATGTATATGCTGATCATGGAAATGAAAAAACAATCACCGATCAAAAGGGAAATTTTAATTTATCTGTAAGCAAAACCACATCGACAATTAAATTCAGCTATGTTGGTTACATCACTACCAGCAGAAATATTAATCTGAATCGTGATAAAATCACTTTGAATGTGAGCTTATCTCCAACAAAATCAGATTTACAACAGGTTGAAATAACCGGCAGGAAAGAAAAAACCTATAAAAATACCGCCACATTTATTGGAAGTAAATCAGAAATTTTATTAAAAGATTTGCCACAATCGGTTTCTTATGCCAGTAAGGAATTGATTGCAGATCAGGGTGCTGTACGGGTTGGTGAAGTGGTCAAAAACTTCAGTGGTGTAAATCAGTTCACATTTTATGATGACATCACGATCCGTGGTTTCAGAATTAATGGCGGTAGCAATACCCAGTTAATTAATGGCATGCGTACCAGCACTGGTTTCTGGAAACAACCCCTGGCCAATTACCTGGAGCGTGTTGAAGTATTGAAAGGCCCCTCATCAGCACTTTATGGCAATGCGAGTCCGGGTGGTGTAATTAACCGCGTAACCAAAAAACCTTTGGCAGAAACCCGTAAATCATTGAGCCTTTCTATGGGAAGTTACAATACTTTCCGTGCGCTTGCCGATGTTACCGGACCAGCAAATAAAGATAGTACATTGCTTTACCGCTTGAACTTTGGTTACGAGGATGCAAATTCATTTCGCGATTTACAATTTGATAAAAATGTGGTTATTGCGCCATCACTCACGTTTTTACCTTCGAAAAATACCAGTTTAAACTTCGACCTGGTTTATAATGATTCAAAAAGCCGTTTAGATCGTGGACAATCTGTTTTTGGAAATGGAGACCTGTATTCTACACCACAATCAACTTCACTAAATACAGGAAACGATCGGCTGAATGAGAAAACTTATAATGTTGCGCTTTCCTTAAATCACCGTTTTAGTGATAACCTGAGTTTTACAGCTTCTTACATGAAGACAGGATACAGCGAAGATTTGTATGAACATAGAAGTGCGAATGACTATGTTTACAATGCATCAGGAGTTGCTAATACCAATTTAGTTGCCATGCAGATTTTTAACCGAATCCGTAAAAGATATATTGATAACTTCTCCGGATTTATTAACTATAAGATTAAAACTGGTAAAATAGAACAGACTATTGTAGCCGGATATGATTTCGCCAGCGAGAAACTACCTGTTGGTGCTTCACAATTAACCGCATTTTCTTATAGAAATGCAGCTAATACGGGTTCTTTAAATTTCGTGAAAGCTGATTATGATAAAAATCCAACTCAATATATTACACGGTTTTTAGTTAATAATGGTCAGCTTGTTCCGAACGTGCCAGCTTTCAACCTGAATGATGTAATGGGATCACAACGTATGCAGGATGATAGTAAAAACTTTTTCTCTCAGGCGGCATACGATCCAACATATTATTTTCTACATGCGGGTTACGTACAGGACAATATCAAATTCGGAAAACTGCAGGCCTTACTTGGACTACGCTACGAGTATTATACCGATTTCGCCAATTACCTTAAACCAACAGAAGCAAAAGCGCACTCTAAAGCACTATTGCCCAGATTCGGTTTGGTTTATTCAGCCACACAAAACATTAACCTTTATGGAACTTATGTAATGGGTTACACGCCACAAACTGCTTCGGCCATTTCCAACCCAAATGCCGGCGGACCATTTGATCCTTTAAAAAGCAATATGATTGAATTTGGTGCTAAAACCAGCTGGCTGGATGATCACTTAACAGCCTCTGCAGCCATTTACCAGATTGAACAAACCAATGTGCTTTATCCTGCAAATGTTTCCGGACAACCAGATCTTTTACGTGCAGTAGGCGAAGAACGTTCAAGAGGGATTGAATTAGACATTGTTGGCCGCATTATTCCTCAATTGAGCATATTGGCTTCTTACTCTTATAATCAGGCAATGATTACGGATAGTCCTGTTGCATCAGAAATTGGTATCCAGAAACCAAATGCACCTCACAATACCGCCAATATCTGGGCAAAATACAACTTTACTAATGGTATTTTGAAAGGTCTAGGCATTGGTGCTGGTTCAAATTATGTAGATTCCAGAATTTTATCTTTGAATTTCAATCAGACGATTCCAAGCTATACTTTATTGAATGCTGCACTTTATTATAATGTTGGTAAGGTACAAGTACAGTTTAACATGAATAATATTACGAATAAAGTGCATTGGGTTGGCGGTTATGACTATTTAAGACTTTTCCCAGGTACACCTTCAAATTATTTATTTACGTTGGGTTATACTTTCAATTAAAATTTTGAAAAAATTTAAAAAAAATAGCTGCTTTAATACACCTGTGGCTTGGACTGGTTAGTGGTATTATCATTACTATTGTAGCCTTTACAGGATGTATATACGTTTTCGAAGAGGAGTTGTTTAATTTTTTCCATCAGGATATTGTTTATACAAAGGCAGCGGGTAAACCATTGCCTTTGTATATTTTAGAAGAAAAGGCACAGAAGGCACTTCCAATTGACGAAAAATTTAATCGTGTAGAAGTAAAATCAGATCAGTACACCTATGTATTTTCAGCTTCTAAAACCAATAAAAAGGCTAAATCAATTTTTTATCTTGGTCAGGTAGCATATAATAAAGATGTGTATATCGATCAGTTTAGCGGTAAGGTTCTCGGTGTTATTGATCTTAAACATGAATTTTTCAGTATAGTCAGACTGATTCATCAATATTTGCTATTTAAGAAGCCTATTGGAAGTTTTATCGTAGGCTTTTCTGTCCTCATGTTCTTAGTAATTATTATTACTGGCTTTATCATCTGGCTCCCTAAAAAGCTAAAAAACATCAGGCAACGCTTAACAGTAAAGTGGAATGCAAGGTTTAAACGACTTAACTGGGACTTGCACAGTACATTTGGTTTTTATGTGATTCCATTTGCATTGGCAATGGCTATCACTGGCCTGGTGTGGTCATTTAAATGGTGGGAACTAGGCATTTATAAGTCATTAGGCACAGCTAAAAAGCCGAATCTGTTAAGAGAATACGTAAAATCTCCGGCTGAACATAAAACCAAATTAGCCAGTAACCTGGTCTTAAATACCCTGATCAGATTAAATAAAGGGAATTACAAAACGATCTTACTAAATTATCCAGAAGAAAAAAAAGCAAATATGATGGCTACCGTTCAGATCATTAATTCGGGAGATGCCTGGCGGGGATTAAGTTATTTCTATTTCAATCCAAATACGGGTTTACTTACCGATCAAATATTACATCAGAATAAGCCGCTGGGTTTAAAATGGCGCAATTCAAACCTTGATATCCATGATGGTAGCTTATTTGGCTGGCCTACTAAGATATTGGCATTCTTGGCTTCATTAATTATTGCAACCTTGCCTACTACCGGATTTTTGATCTGGTGGGGAAAAAGGAAAAAAAGAGGCTTTTGAACTAATCAAAAGCCTCTTTAGCATTATGTTCAGTTCCTTTTAAAAATTAAAAGCCAATTTAGTAAATAGCCTCCGGCCATTGAAGCCCATCTGAACCGCATCCCATGCACCACCTGTTTCACCATCATAGGCAGAAAGCTTTGCGCCTTGTACGTAACCATAATCAGGGTGAATATTAAAAACGTTATCTGCACCAAAAAATACAGTCACTTTTTTCGAGATTTTGTAAGAACCATAAATATCGGTAACCATTTTGCCTGAATAATTAAACTGTTCTAAAACCGTTTTGCTTGGATCATTATCCAGTTCAACCAATGGTGGATAAGTGTTTGCATAACCATAACCTAAAATCGAAATTTTGCCATAGTATAGAAAATGCGTTCCAACCATCCAATTACCAAACCCATAATCTAAGTTTAAGCCCAGTTTTACAGGAGGAGCAGATGCTTTAATATACGCTTGTTCTCTGTCACTAAAAAATGCCTGCTGATTTTCATAAGAACCATTTAAAGCATTCGGAATGTTAATTTTATCAATAATTAAATGATTTAAGTTTCCGGTAAATAAGACCTTAATACTTTTATTGTCAAAGCGTTTAGTATAATCTACAACTAAATCCAAACCATAATTTGTAGTGTTAACCGCATTTGCAAAGAACTGTGCCTGTGATACATTCAATTGATTTAATATCGGCTTCAACGCTGGAATGCTTTCATCAAACTGACCTGACAAAACCACCCTGTCTTTAATATTAATACGATAGCCATCCAGGGTTACCGTAATTTCAGAAACTGGTTTCCATGAAAAGCCTAAACTTGCATTAACAGATTTTTCTTGTTTAAGATCAGGAATTCCGGCTGCTTTTGTAATTGGACTGTAGTTCGGTGCGATTTTAACTTCGAAAACCTTGCCTCCCTGCACGTTTGTAAACGTATTGCTGAAATTAATTTGTTGTAGTGATGGTGCACGAAAACCTGTACTTATCGATCCACGAACATTAAAATTGTTTGTTAATTTATAACGGGTCGCAAATTTGTAATTACTGGTGAAGCCAAAATCATTATAATTTTCTGCCCTAACAGCAACACCTATAAGCCACTTCTCGGTAGCATCCAATTCTGCATCAGCATAAGCAGCAACATTAGATCTGCCCGCGTTAACTTCATCGCCTGGCTGATAACCCGGAAAACCTTGAGAACCTGTAGCTTTATCTGGATTATAGTTAGAATATGAATCTTTTTCTCCTGCGTAAATTTTATAGTTTTCATATCTATGCTCTAAGCCAAAAGCCAAATTCAAACCCGATGCAACAGTTGGAATTGCCTTACTCAAATTAAAGTTGACTGTATTTTGCAAAAATGAAAAACCCCCGTCATCAAAATGAGTTTTACCGGCACCAAGAGAAGCATTAAATGTTTGATCGCCATAAAAATGGAAATTGTTACGTCCCAGTGTATTGCTTAAATCCCAGTTCCATTCTTTACCCCAGATACCTTTTACACCTGCTGCAAAAGATAAGTCCTGGATTTTAGTCTGGATAATCGGATCAAAATAAGTTTCTCCATCCACAGTGGTTTGTAAAATTGGATTTCCTGCAACTCCGTCAGGAAAACGTTCAGGTCGCTCAGATAAATTTCTGGTATACGCATAAGCATCAGAGGCTTTTATATTACCGCCTCCAAAAGAGTAAATGATTGTTTTTGTATTTGCAATTGGCAGTTCCATATTATACATTAAACCACCAGAGGTTACTGATCCATCTCCTGTAGATCTCCTCACCGTATTAATAGGCAAACCATCTTTGGTACTTAAATCTGTATTCAGATTTTGCCTGAACGTTTTTCCATTAGCAAAAAAGTTTCCGGAGAAATTAATAAAACCATCATGCTTACCTAGTGCAATACCATAATTGGCACCTAAAGAAAATGCATTCCCATCAATTGCGCCACCCTGGCGATACTGCCCCAGTTCTTTAGCATAGTGGGTGTTGTTTCTTGGATCATAATAACCTGAATACCCTGTATTAACACTTAAAGCGCCAACGTCCTTTTTCAATATTAGGTTAATTACCCCTGCAATTGCATCCGATCCATATTGTGCCGATGCACCATCGCGTAAAATCTCAACACGGTCTATCGAAGATTCCGGAATAGCATTTAAATCTGTTCCTGAATTTCCTCTTCCCCTGGTTCCGAATACTGCAACAAAGGCTGTTTGGTGACGACGTTTGCCATTTACCAAAACCAATGTCTGATCTGGCCCCAAACCTCTAAGCGTAGCCAAATCTATTTGATCTGCACCATCTGATCCGCTTTGTTTGTTAAAATTAAAAGACGGTGAAGCAGCATTTAAAATTGAAGTTAAATCCATTTTTGCAGTAGGCATGTTCACCTGATTAATCTTGATCACATCAACAGGAACGGGCGTAAGAATAGAAGAGCGGCCTTTACCACGGGTTCCAACCACCACAAAATCGCCGAGATTTTGTGCACTTTCCGATAAAATAATTGTTAAAGGTCCGGTTGTTGTTAATACTTCTCTGGTTTCATATCCAATAGCACTGACAACTAAGGTTCCTTTATCAGAAACTGAAATCTGAAAATCTCCATTCTGATCGGTAACAGCACCCTTGCCTGTACCTTTCTCCTTGACAGAGGCGGCTATAATTCCTTCTCCTTTCAATGTTGCAACCTTACCTTTTATAATATTTTGCGCAAAAGAGGTTATTGGGATTAGATAAAATCCAAGAAATACATAAAATAGCTGTTTTTTCATATTAATTTAGATAAATGTACAAGCAATATAAAAATTATAGCGACAATTTTCACAAAAAAACGCCACAAAACACAAATACACTTTAAAATACAGAAAAAACACAACGCAAAACAGTAAATAAATAAAAATAAATAAATTTTTTCAGCAAAAAACTTAAAATTTAGAAAAAATCATATTGTTATTATCCTGTTTTAGAAACAACCTATCATTCCATCTTCATTCATAATTTCTTTAGGTTTATATTTTCTTGCTAACAAATGAATGACATAACCTTTACTTAAAAAGCATATTTTTGCTCCTATGGCAAAAATATCAATTAACCTTGCTACGGGTTCGTTTCAGAAGGAAGAAATTATAGTTGGAATAGATTTAGGCACAACCAATAGCTTGGTGGCGTTTATCAATCCAGATAAAAATCCGCAGGTAATTAACGACGCTGGCAAAGGAATATTGGTGCCATCAGTAGTATATTTTAATGGCCAGAATGAGGCGGTTGTAGGTAACGAGGCAAAAGAATACTTAACCACCGATCCTTCTAACACGATTTTCTCCGTTAAAAGACTTCTTGGCCGATCTTATAAAGACGTAGCCGAACACGCAGCTATTTTCTCTTACAAAATTATCGACGACGATACCGATACCTTGGTGAAAATCCAGGCTGGGAACCGTTTTTATACCCCTATCGAATTATCTGCAGAAATTTTAAAAGAACTTAAAGCAAGAGCAGAACATGCCTTAAAAACACCAGTTAACAGGGCCGTAATTACTGTTCCGGCCTATTTTAATGATAGTCAGCGCCAGGCCACCCGTGATGCAGGAAAATTAGCGGGCTTGGATGTGATGCGTATTGTAAACGAACCTACCGCAGCAAGTTTAGCTTACGGGATCGGCTTAGATCCTTCGCAACAAAAAACGATTGCAGTTTACGACTTAGGAGGAGGAACATTCGATGTTTCTATTTTGCAAATTCAAAATGGAATTTTTGAGGTTTTGGCCACAAACGGAAATACTTATTTAGGTGGTGATGATTTTGATAGGGCCATTTTAAACTATTGGTTAGAAAAAAACAATCTTGATGTAACGGTAGTGGCTCAGGATAACATTTTAATGCAAACCTTACGTTTACAGGCTGAGGCTGCTAAAAAAGCGTTATCGACCCAAAATTTATATAACGAACAGGTTGGCGAAATCTGGTGCACTTTGGATAAACAAACTTTTGAGCAATTGATTGCCGCAAAAGTTGAAGAAACCATCACTGCCTGTAAAAATGCATTGAAAGATGCTGATTTAACCGCTGCCGATATCGACGAAGTAATTTTAGTAGGTGGTTCTACCCGTACACCATATGTAAAGCAGGCCGTAGAGAATTTCTTCGGCAAAAAACCACAGGATAATATCAACCCTGATGAAGTAGTAGCACTTGGTGCAGCCATCCAGGCAGATGTTTTGGCAGGAAACCGTTCTGATATCTTATTGTTAGATGTAACCCCACTTTCTTTGGGCATCGAAACCATGGGTGGTTTAATGGATGTTATTATTGCCCGCAACAGCAAAGTGCCTACTAAAGCCGGTCGCCAATATACCACTTCTATTGATGGACAGGTGAATATGAAAATCTCTGTTTACCAGGGTGAGCGAGATTTAGTTAAAGAAAACAGAAAACTCGCCGAGTTCGATTTAAAGGGAATCCCTGCAATGCCTGCTGGTTTGCCAAAGGTTGATATCAACTTTTTACTCAATGCCGATGGAATTTTAACCGTTCAGGCGATAGAATTGCGTTCGGGTGTTAAACAGGAGATCGAAATTACCCCAAGTTATGGTTTGAGCGATGATACGGTAGAAAAAATGTTAATCGACAGCATTACGCACGCCAAAAGTGACGTTGAGCAACGGATGCTGATTGAGGCAAGAAGCGAAGGTGAACAATTGGTTTACACAGCCGAAGGTTTTATCAAAAAACATGCTGAACATTTAAGCGAGACCGAAATTGCAGAAACCGTGGCACATATCGAAGCGTTAAAAACAGCTTTAGCCTCGCAGGAAAAAGATACCATTTTAAAGAAGGCAGATGAACTGAATGAATTTACCCGTCCTTTTGCAGAACGAGTGATGGATGCAGCGATTTCTACGGCAATGAAAGGTAAGAAAATAGAGTAATTTCAGTTGGCAATTTGCAGTTTTCAGTTGACAGGACCGAGTAAAATCTTTTTCTTAAGAGCAGCGATTAGTCATCATTTCGAGCAAAGTGCAACGCAGTCGAGAACCACGATTGCTCAGCGAAGCTAAATCTGTCTAGATAAATCTCTCCATTCCACTGCGTTTCAGTCGAGATAACGACGTTTTCTAGAGAAGCCTACTCAGACGAAAGACGCCGGGTAAAATCACCGATTCATAAATTTCTTACCATACATCAAAAACCACTTCATCCTTAACCATTAACTTTGTTAAAATTATTTTAACACTATGGAATTAGGTATCGGAATGTTTGGTGATCTGCAGATCAATGCAAAAGGAGAAATTCAGCCCGCTCAGCAAAGACTTCAGGAAATTATAACAGAAATAAAACTAATGGACGAAGTTGGTTTAGATTTCTATGGCATTGGCGAACACCATCGCCCTGATTACGCCGTATCCAGTCCTGAAATTATACTGGCCGCTGCAGCTACAGTAACCAAAAACATTAAATTAAGCAGTGCGGTTTCGGTTTTAAGTTCATCTGATCCCGTTAAACTGTATCAAAACTTTGCAACGATAGATTTAATTTCGAACGGTAGAGCCGAATTAATGGCTGGTCGTGGCAGTTTTATCGAATCGTTTCCCCTGTTCGGATATAACCTACAGGATTACGACGAACTTTATGAAGAAAAGCTGGAATTGCTCCTTAAAATAAATAAAGAAACCAAAATTAGCTGGAAAGGTAAATTTAGACCAGAACTGAATAATCAGGAAGTTTTGCCCAGGGCGGTAAACAATAATTTAAAAATTTGGGTAGCCGTTGGTGGAACCCCAGAATCAGTAGAACGAGCTGGGAGATTAGGCCTACCTGTAATGTTTGCCATTATCGGAGGTCAGCCTATACAATTTAAACTACTTTTTGATTATTACAAAAAAGTTTACCAAACCTATGGCCATGATATGAACAAGTTCGAAGTTGGCGTTCATATGCATTCCTTATTTGGCGAAAACAGCAATGAAGTTGCAGATTACTATTACCCGCTATACTCTGCTCAGATGAACAGGATTGGTAAATCACGCGGTTGGCCGCCTTATCAACGTAACCAGTTCGACGCTGGCCGAAGCAATAGCGGAGCCTTAATCATTGGCGATGTAAACGAATCGGTAGATAAAATTTTAGCAATGGAAGAAACTTTTGGCTTGACCCGCTTCTCTGCCCACATGGATGTTGGCGGACCATCTCATACCGCAATGATGAAATCGATAGAGTTATTTGGAAGCAAAATTGCTCCTAAAGTACGCGAAGCTTTAAAGAAATAATTAAATGTCGTTGCTTTTTACAAAATCCGTAAAAAAGGTAAATTTAGTGCGTACACAATCCAAAACCACCCCCAGCCCCTCCCTGATAAGGAGGGGAGCTAATTCACCAAGTAAACTATATACGGCAACAATTCATTTCAAAAATATCCATACATCTTTATAGGTTAGAGCCGTTCATCTTGTAAAATGTTCGTCATTGAGTTTTAGCCACCGCAGTACTCCAAACCGATTTTGCCAAATCACTTCCAACTCCCCTCCTGTTTTAGGAGGGGTAAGGGATGGTAAAAGACTAAAATTACAACCTTAACGTATAATTTTATTGTTATTCCCTATAATGTTTAAAAAAATTAGTTAAATTAGTTTATATGAAAAGATTAACGATTTTAGCCGCGTTAATCATCCCTATATTTCTTTGTACCTCTTGGGGATTCTTTGCACATCAAAGGATAAACAACCTTGCTGTTTTCACTTTGCCTCCTGGCATGATCGGTTTCTATAAAAAGAACATCAAATACATTACCGAACATGCTGTTGACCCAGATAAACGGAGGTATGCTGATACCCTTGAAGCACCACGGCATTACCTTGATGTGGAAAATTATGAAAAAAATATCGATAGCATTCCAGAAAAATGGGATGATGCCCTGGCTAAATATGGATTAAAAAAGCTGAACACGGATGGTATTATCCCCTGGCAAATACAGCGTAGCTATTTTGGTTTGGTTAAAGCATTTAAAATGCATGATTCGGTAAAAATCTTAAAATATTCTGCAGATCTTGGCCATTACATTGGCGACGCACACGTTCCTTTACACACTACTGCAAACCACAACGGGCAACTCACGAATCAGGTTGGGATCCACGCTTTTTGGGAAAGCCGTTTACCTGAATTGTTTTCAACTCATTACAATTTTGTTGTAGGCCAGGCAGATTATATCGAAAACCCATTACAAGAAATCTGGAAAGTACTTAAACATACCCATAGTTTGGTTGATACCGTTCTAAGTTTTGAAGCAGAATTAAATGCATCATTTCCTTCCAGACAAAAGTATAGTTTTTCAGAACGGAACAATACCGTACTCAAACAATACTCCAGAGAATATTCAAAAGCTTATCACGATAAAATGAACAATATGGTCGAAAAACAGATGCGTGCTGCCATATTAACCACAGGTTCTTTTTGGTATTCAGCCTGGGTAGATGCCGGACAGCCAGTGCTTAAAAACCTGGTTAGAACCGAAATATTGTCAGATGAACAAAAAGAAGAAAAAGAAATCGAAAAGAAATACCAAAATGGCATACTTATCGGTAGAGAACTTTAGTTATGATTTGGTATCCTCTCCTTCAATAATTTTTTCAACCTTTTTAGGCTCCAAGCGGCTCCTGATAGCAGCCCAAATGGCGGGAACAAAAGTAACTACAGCAATAAAGATGATGACAAGTTCGAAGTTATTTTTGATTACCGGAATCTGCCCTAATAGATAACCACCAATTAATAAGGCGAAAATCCAAGTTACACCACCAATAATATTATAATAGGTAAAGCGGCCAAAAGGCATTTTAGCTATACCGGCAACAAAAGGAGCAATTGTTCGGAAAATTGGTAAAAATCGGCTCAACATAATGGCTTTACCACCATGTTTTTCGAAAAATTCATGCGATTGGTGATAATATTTAAGTTTTAATATTTTGTTTTTCTCTTTAAATACCCCTGCGCCTAAAACACTTCCCAATTTATAGTTAACTGTATTTCCTAAAATCGCTGCTACAATTAATATAAGGAGCATAATCCATATATTTAAACCAGTTTCATGTTCGCCTGCAATTAATGCACCCATTGCAAAAAGCAATGAATCGCCAGGAAGGAATGGTGTAACCACAAAACCTGTTTCCGCAAAAATGATCAAGAATAAAATAAGGTAGGTCCAGGTACGATATTCGTTAACAATTTCGGCTAAATGAACATCAATGTGGAGAATAAAATCTAAAAGCTGTTGTAGTAATTCCAATTTATCTGATTTTGGGCAAAAGTATGAATAGTATAGGGATTAATCTTTAAAATAGTAATAAATAATTAGTTGGATGAGATGATCCGATTTTTAAGCTCACCTTTTTTATCACCATCAAATAATATCAGATAAACTCTTCCATTATTAATGGTCAGAGAATCTAAACGTGTTACAACGGGTGGTGGATTTGTTGCTGTAGGGCTAGATAATTTAAATGCATATTTCATGATCTTATTAACTTTTACTTTAAAAGTCTTAATCTCACCATAACCAAGTAAAGATTCAATCGGTTTAGCTGTATTTGTACTATCTGTAATCACAACTTTAGATCCAAGTGTGTAACCCAGGTTCATAAAAGTTAACTTAGCAGAATCCAGATCTGGTTTTACATCATCTGTATAAACTTTCAATTTTGCAGGATCGCCAGTTTTTTCTTTATAATAAAAAACAGAATAATTTTGACCAATTTTAAATTTCTGATTCGCCAAAGAAGCAGCATCTACACCAGTACCTATATTTTTGCTTGTGATGTTAAAAACAGAATCGCCAGGTATAACAACATAACTTGTGTTTGTATTATATGCTACTGAAGTTCCAATCTGTATCCCATTTAAATAAAAATTTTGAGTTGTATCAGTGGAAGCCGCTTGAAAAAAACGGATTTTCGCATCTCCTTTGATGAAATTATTATTTTTAATACAAGAGCTGATTAAAAAAGCACATGCAAAAAGAAGGAATATTTTGGAAAACAGGACTGTATTTTTCATATAAAATTGCCAATGCTAATAAAACGTAAAGATAGCAGAAAGCATATTAAACTTTTAAATTAATTATCGGTAATGATATGTGCGGTTAATGTTGCAGCGGTAGTACCACTAAACCAGACCGTATAAATTTTACCCCCTGACAAGTTTGTGCTTTCAATGGTTTTAACACTACCGGAACCTACCACTGAATATCTTAAATTTACACCTGTATCTACCGTAAAATAATTCGATGCTTCTTTAAAAGCCAATCCGTTAACGAATTGTGTGCCTCCCTGCACCATAACGTTTATACCTGCTGCAAAACTGGGTGTAAGGTTAATCAGTTTAATTTTTGCTCTGGATGATTCTGTATTACTCAGATTATCTTCATAATTGACAATTTCCAGTTCGCCCTTTTTATTGGTAACCAAAAAAGTAGTGTATGTGATAGATGGGGTAAAGTTTAATGAAGTATCTGTACTCGTATTATTTGTTCCGGTGTAAGAAACACTTCTATTGCCTGAAGGTATTTTTACATATTCACTTGTTTCTCCAAACGCTAAAGCCGAAGTGGTTAGTTTTTCATTATCTAAATAAAAATCCTGATGATCCTCGGCCAGCGAAGCATTAACCATTTTTAACTTAGCCTCGCCATTAACTACTTCACCTGGATTATTCTTTTTGCAGGATGACAGACTTGTACTGCATAAGGCAATGAGCAAAAGTAATAGTTTCGAGAGGTTGTTATAGATTTTCATTAGTTTGTGTTGATTGGTTAAAAACAAAAATAGCTCGGTCAAAAACCAAGCCACTTTTATATTAAAACTAATGAATTAGTTTTTTTTAATAACTATTGTTTAGCATCACAGGCATTACCAACATTAAGACGTCTTCATTTTCGTCATTGGTTTGCGGAATTAAAAGTCCAGCTCTATTTGGTGTAGAAAGTTCTAATGTAACTTCGTCACCACTTAAGTTACTTAACATTTCGATCAAAAAGCGTGCATTGAAACCAATTTCAAGGTCTTCACCATCATATTGGCAACTTAAACGCTCATGTGCCTCGTTAGCGAAATCCAAATCCTCAGAAGAGATATTTAATTCACTTCCGCTAATTTTCAATCTTACCTGGTGCGTTGTTTTATTGGCGAAAATTACAACTCTACGAAGGGTATTTAAAAACAAACTTCTATCAATAATTAGCTTGTTTGGATTATTGGTTGGAATTACTGCCTCATAATCAGGATAGCGCTCGTCTATTAAACGGCACACTAAGTTGATATTTTCAAACTTAAAGAAAGCGCTTGTTGCATTGTAATCTACAGATACATTAATATCTGTTGAAGGTAAGGCGGCTTTTAAAAGTGTTAAGGCCTTTTTTGGAAGAATAAATGAGGTTGCTTTATCCCCTTTGCTATCCATACGGCGATATCTCACCAATTTATGTGCATCAGTAGCCACAAAGGTGATGTGTTGAGGAGATAACTGACAGAAAACACCTGTCATAGCCGGGCGCAACTCATCATTACTTACCGCGAAAATAGTTTTTGTAATGGCTTCAGTTAAAACTGATGCTGGTAAATTTACAGAAGACGCGTTTTCTACTACAGGAATCTTCGGAAAATCATCACCGTTTTCACCACTCAATTTATATTTACCATCTCCTGCGCTAATCTCGATCGCAAAAGTACTATCATCGATATTGAAAGCGATCGGTTGATCTGGTAATGTTTTAAGCGTATCTAATAAAATTTTTGACGGAACAGCCACTTTACCTTCTTCTTTTGATTCTACAGCCAAAGCAGTTGTCATGCTGGTTTGCAGATCGGTAGCAGAGATAGTTAAGTTTCCATCTTTAATTTCGAAGAGAAAATTTTCTAATATAGGCAAAACCGTACTGCTGCTTGATGCACCATTTACGGTTTGTAAGTGTTTTAATAGAGTTGATGTGGATACAATAAATCTCATGATGTTATTTAGTCTTCTTCAAAAATATAAAAATTATTTAGCGTACTTGTATTTGCGGTAATAATGTTGAAAAATCGCAAAGAATATTAACAATAACAAGGGTGCCACAACATTTATAAATTGCCATTTTGTTTTTTCGAGCTTAATTTTGGCTTTATCCAACAATCTAATTTTTACTTCCTTATTCCGTAGGGCAATTAAGTTGTCGTTATCTGTAAAATAATCGACAATGTTGAGTAATAAAGCCTTATTGCCAAAAGTACGCTGCGAATAACGATCGAAACCTAATGGAAAAGGCGTTCCGCTTTGCGCTGATACCTGGTTCTTAAAAATATCACCATCTCCTATCACAATCATTTTAGTAGGTTTACCGGTGCTTTCTAAGATATAAGGCTGCGTAATGGTAGCTGGTAAGGGGCGCCCGGCAAAAACTGACGGAAAATGCCCTTCTAAGATCAAACCAACATGTTGCGGTTTACTCTGGAAAGATCGTGGATCTAACTGTTCGCCTGCCATTTGCAAGCTAAACAATTTCGGCACATTATATACTTTGTTATAAGGAGAGGTATTCAAGATGTACGATTTCTTTACACCTTTAACCCCAATAGTATCTACCGTGCTTGGAAATTCAGATTTTACACCATCCAGCTTTTTCACTACACTTTCAGCCGTATCAGGCAATAGAACAGGATAATAAATCCAGGGCACAAGCTGCATCTGGTTCTGTCCGCCTACAACTCCTGTTGAGACCGGAATTTCGGCACTGTTTGCCGGATCAGCAATGATATTATAATTGATCCTTGCGCCATACATGAAAAGCATATCATCCAGATTCAGATTATTATTCACAGCCATCTGTCCACTTTTCCCACGTAAACTATCCAATTCGGCATTTACCTGGTCGATACTCCAAATTACCCTCCCGCCATTCATTACAAAATAGTTGATTTTGTATTTCTCAGTTTCTGTAAAGGGTTTCCTGGGCTTAGCAATAATCAGCATTTTCAATTTATCGAGCCCTGCCTTATCAATACTATTTAAATCAATTCGGCCAACCAAATAACTATTGGATAGGGTGTGAATGGCATCAGCCAGTTGCAAATCAGAGAGTTCGCCATTTGATTCCGAGAAGCCAATCCTGGGATTATCACCCGAAAGTACCTTCTTTAAACTCGAAGTAAAAATATACTCCAGATTTTCAATAGCGCGGTTTATATTGTCTTCGTAGTTCCCACGGGTATCTAAATTCTGAAAAAGTTTAATGGGGAATTCCTTACCCTCACTTTCCATCATGGCCATCGGAAATACGAGTTTCTGCGTTAACCCACTTTCCGTTTTAACACTTAAGTTGGTTGCTTCTATTCCTCTTTCGTACAAATTATTGATTACTGTATCCTGATCGGTCTGATTAAGTCCTGCGATCGGGTCGACAAAAACTACTTTAACTTCCGTTTTAGCATAAGCTTTATAATCAGATAAAATATCCGACACCGCAGCTTGCAGGCGTTTAAACGCAGGTGGTAACTCACCGGCTAAAAACACAGTAATAATTACCGGTTTTTCATTTTTCTGCAGTAAGGTTTTTGTTTTCTCACTCAGTGTAAAACGTTTATCTGCAGTAAAATCAAAACGATAGAAAAAGTACTGACCTAAAATATTTACAATAACCAATATAGTTATTAAGATGAGCAAATTAATCCATTTATTCTTCAGCCTCATTATCGTTTACCTCCTATTATTAATTTAGTGAACAATAAAAAAAGTACCGAAAAGGAGATAAAGTAAATCAGATCTCTGGTGTCTAAAACACCACGGCTTATGGAAGTATAATGTTGATTAATGCCTAAGTTGCGAATGATATTCTCAATACTTTGAAATGTGGCAATCTGACTGCTATAATCGAAGCCTAAAAAAGCAAATGCACATAAGGCCGCGCTGATGACAAATGCAATAACCTGATTTTTAGTTAATGCAGAGGAGAAAATACCAATTGATGTAAAGGTAGCACCCAATAAAAACAAACCGATATAGGAGCCAATAACCGATCCTGAATCGATATTGCCTTCTGGAAAACCCAATTTTGATATACTATAATAATAAACTAAGGTTGGGATTAAGGCAAATAATACCAAAACCATGCTCGCTAAATATTTTGCCACAATAATCTGCCAGATTTGGATGGGCCGGGTAATTAAAAGTTCAAAAGTCCCCTCTCTTCTTTCTTCGGCAAAAGAGCGCATCGTAATGGCTGGAATAAGAAACATGAAAAGATAAGGCACTAAGCTAAAAAAGCCATCAAGTTCGGCATAACCATAATCAAGTACCGAGGTATCAGGAAAAAACCAAAGTAACAGGCCAGAAACCAACAGAAAAATGCCAATGGTAATGTAAGCAACCATCGAACTTAAGAAACTGAATAACTCGCGTTTAAAAACTGCGTACATGTGCTATTAAAACGCCGAAGTTAACCATTTATTCCTGCAAATTTAAAAGGAATTGATTAAATGAATGTAATATCAAATCAGCAATATTTAATTTAAAAAGAGGCCGCATCATAAATTTCGAATTTTCAATCCTGAACCTGTCAAAGGACCTAGTTAAAGAACTTTTATGTGTTTCAACAGGCTCAACATGACAATATCTGAAGAGAAATTGTCTTTATGATACAACCTCTTCTTTATGTCTCGGTTGGTTTAGAAAGAAAAACCTACCCCCACTGAGAAAACTTTATTTTTAAAGGTAATCTCATCAGAGAGATCTGTATCTGCTATACTGCTTAGCCCTAATCCGTAACCAGCATGAATATTAAGGCCATTGTTTAATTGGTAACCTGCCAGAAAATTTAAGCCAAAATCGGTACGTTTAAATTCAGAATCATTTTCACCAAATTTAATGTCCTCTTTCATTGATCCATACTTGCCATTTGCACTTAACGCATAAGCAAAATAAGGGCCGGCGCCAACAAATATTTTACCCGAACCGTTCAATTTAAAATTAGCCAATACATTTACTGGCAATTCGAGGTAATTAAAATTTAAGGTAACTTTCTCTGTGCTTCCAAAATCGCTATCTTCAAAAGCAAAGTTGCTACTATCAAATTTTGTTCCTTTGTTAATAAAGGTTAAACCAGGTTGGATTGAAATTACATCCGATACCGCAAATTCTGCTGTACCTCCAACATAAAATGAAGTTTTGGCATCAAAACTTACTGAGGTGCTGCCAGATGAGATGGTCATGTTTGGAAAAGCCACACCTGCTTTTACGCCAAAAGTTACCGGTTTTTGTGTCTGAGCTGAAGCTGCAAAGCCCAAGCCTGCAACTGCCAAAAGAGATAGCATTAATTTTTTCATGTGATTTTTTTGAGAATTGTTTTTTATTTTCCGTGCTTTTGCCTGTCTTGGCAAAAACATTACAATAATAATAAACTAATTCAATAGTTTAATGAATTTTATTTTCATATCATTTGAATGATGTAGTTCAGAAACAACAAAGCCCACAATTCTTAAAGACTTTGAAATAATTAAGTGGTTTGACTGACTACAACTAATGCAAATGCTCCACGTAAACAGATAAAGCCAGTAAACTGCCATTACCTAACTAGTTTTCGTAGCATAAACCGAAATCTAAACTAGATTATCAGCAACAGAAAACGATGCACTTAAAGTTGGTGCAACAGCAAAAAAAGTGTTACACCGCTTTCAGTACTAATTTTTAAATTATTGTTTAATAAGAAAAGGAAAAAATGTAGGCTTTGACGAAATAATTCAAACAATTGTCTGTAATAATTGCTTCACAGCCCAAATAAATAGGCAAACCTAATTCCCACAAATCCTTTGGTACTGGATTTATTGAGGCCAAGAATATCGTTTCTACCTGTCCAGCCTTCGTATCTGATTCCAAGATCGAGTTTGTTTCCTCCAGATAATTTAAACTGGTTTCCGATACCGGGCGACCAAACAAATAAAACTTTTTGTCCCTTATTTAAGGGTAAAGCAGCTCCTAATTGACCTTCAGCATAAAAACTTTCACTCAATTGGTATTTCAGTCCGGCTTTTGTAGGAATATAGATTAAATTCTGCACATTGAAAAGTTGGTTCCTTCGGCCAAAAAAATTCATAAAACCTGCATTTAAAGTTATAGCAAAATTTTCTGCAACAGGAAGATCGGCTTTTACTGATGTGCCCAAGCCAATTCCCGAAAGGTTAGAAAAATTGCTTGATGGTAGACCAATTTCGGCCGCAATACCAATATTTGGGTTATTTTGAGCTTTTAAAAGTACCGGACTTGAAAATAAAAAAGCTGTAAGTATTATTTTTATGCTACGCATGCAATTTAAGCGGTTAACTTTCTGAAAATATTTTCTAATGACTGTTGTTGATGCGCTTTTTTAAGTCCCTCAAGTGAATCGCTTGCTACAATTTTACCCTTGTTAATAATGATGATATCATCACAAATGGCTTCAACTTCTTGCATAATGTGGGTAGAAATGACAACGGTTTTAGCTTTGCCCAGTGTTTTGATCAGTTGCCTAATGTCGACCAGTTGGTTTGGGTCTAAACCAGAAGTAGGCTCATCTAAAATTAAAACCGCTGGATTATGAATGATCGCCTGGGCCAAACCTACTCTTTGGCGATACCCTTTAGATAACATACCAATTTTTTTATGCTGTTCTGGTGTTAAGCCTACCATTTTGATGACTTCGTCAATCCTTGCAGGTAAATTAATAAGTTTATACGTTTGACCAACAAAGTTTAAGAATTCTTTTACATACATATCAGTATAAAGCGGTGTATTTTCAGGAAGGTAGCCAATATGCTTTTTAGCTTCATTGGCATCAGAAAGAATGCTTTTACCAGAGATTTCAGCCTCACCAGATGTAGGTGATAAATAACCGGTAAGCATACGCATGGTTGTAGATTTACCAGCTCCATTAGGCCCCAGAAAACCCAAAATACGACCTGGTTTAGCCTCAAAACTGATGGAATCAACAGCTTTTTGCTGATCGTAATGTTTAGAAAGATTTTTAACTGAAATACTCATTTTATTTTTTTCACCACAAATTTGCACAGATAAGCACAGATTTTAAGTTACCTACCAGATCTGTGCTCATCCTTTTCATCTGTGTTAATTAATATGTGTTGAACTTATTTTTTTATTGTACCTAAATTTATCTAACTCTTCTGATGCCTGTGGTAAATTATCACCAGACAGAATATCTGCACCATTGTTAACCAAATGATAATAAACATTTTTTACCGGACTGGCAATGGCACTTTTATCGATATTCCCCATAGTGCCTAAAATAGTGGTAACACCTTTGTCATGTAAGTATTGGTATAATTCTTTACCTGGAGCTGAAACACCAACAAAGGCTACAATTCGGTTATTCGGAATGCCCATGCTATTTAACCGTTTCAATTCGGCTTTCTTTTGAACAGATGCAGAAATCATTAAACCAGGCGCCAAATGATGTACTTCCTTTGCCTGATCTGCAGTATAGGTGATGATAATTGAATTACTTTCTACTTTATATTGCCTTACTTTTTCAATCACTTTTGCATAAGAAACGCCTTTTTTCAAATCGATGGTTAACAAAACTTTTCCCTTGCTCCAGCTGAGCACGCTATCCAAAGCGGGGATTTTAAATTTTGTTTCTTTGCCTTCATCATCTTTCAGGTTAAAGGCTTTCAACTCCTCATACGTATAATTACCAATTGGCCCTTTCCCTGTAGAAGTGCGATCGAGCCGATCATCGTGCATGATTACCATCACGGAATCTTTACTGTAGGCAATATCAAATTCAATTATTACCGGATTATAAGTAGTGGCATTATCGAATGTTTCGATACAGTTTTCAGGAAAACCAGGCATTGGGCCTCCGCGATGGGCACTGATTAATGGAAAACGGTTTTCTGGCGACCATTTTAAGAATTGATATAACTCCGAAGGTGTATTAAATTTAATATAGTGATGTTTTTTTTCTTCTGGTTTGCATGAGGTAAAAACTGCAACAATAACCAAAAATAGTAAATGATGGAATTTCATGTTTCAAAAGTAGGAAAAAATGGAAGATGGAAGAGGTAAATGAAATGTTAAATCTGAAACCGATACGCTCTGCTATTGCTTTCCTCAATCTTTTGAACCATATAAGAGATTTAAGAACAAATAAGCTGAGTGGTCATATATCTGATTCCTTTCATAGAAGATGCTGAAATAAATTCAGCATGACGATAGCATTGGTTTTGTGTTTATAAAAAACATTCAGCCTTATCCCTTTAAACCCTCCGCTTTTTTGACCGCCTTAATCTCCTAAAGACACTTGAGTTAAATACCAATACCTTTAAATTTATAGGCCATTTTAGCTTGATCAAAAACCTTTAGCCTTATACCTTTAAACCCTCCGCCTTTTTATTATCTTTGCTGCATTATGGCTCAAAAGAATAACGACGAACAATTTAAAAATGTAATATCACACGCTAAAGAATACGGT
>Ga0065714_10002299_pt1 | contig 38797 bp, 38 predicted proteins | sample MisRhiReplicate2_FD_59101 | JGI IMG/M metagenome (GOLD analysis project Ga0065714, IMG submission 59101) | Miscanthus rhizosphere microbial communities from Kellogg Biological Station, MSU, sample Rhizosphere Soil Replicate 2: eDNA_1 v2... | ecosystem: Host-associated > Plants > Roots >... | reverse complement strand
AAACATCGAGATGAGCGAATACTCCCTTTTCACCTCCGAGTCCGTGTCTGAAGGGCATCCGGACAAAATCGCCGACCAGATTTCTGATGCGGTGCTGGACGCCATCATTGCTGAAGACAAGTTCGCCCGCGTGGCGTGCGAGACTCTGGTGAAAACGGGCGTGGCGATCATCGCCGGCGAAGTCACCACGTCGGCCTGGGTCGACCTGGAGCAGATCGTCCGCGACGTGATCCTGGGCATTGGCTACAACAGCTCCGACGTCGGCTTCGACGGCGCGACCTGTGGCGTGATGAACATCATTGGCAAGCAGTCCCCCGACATCAACCAAGGCGTTGATCGGGCCAAGCCTGAAGACCAGGGTGCCGGCGACCAGGGCCTGATGTTCGGCTACGCCAGCAACGAGACCGACGTGCTGATGCCGGCCCCGATCACCTTCTCGCACCAGTTGGTTCAACGCCAGGCCGAGGCCCGTAAATCCGGACTGCTGCCTTGGCTGCGCCCGGACGCCAAGTCCCAGGTGACCTGCCGTTACGAAGGCGGCAAGGTGGTGGGTATCGATGCCGTTGTCCTGTCGACCCAGCACAACCCAGAAGTGTCCTACAAAGACCTGCGCGAAGGCGTGATGGAACTGATCGTCAAGCACGTGCTGCCTGCCGAGCTGCTGTCCAAGGACACCCAGTTTCACATCAACCCGACTGGCCAATTCATCATCGGCGGCCCGGTGGGCGACTGCGGCCTGACCGGTCGCAAGATCATCGTCGACAGCTACGGCGGCATGGCTCGTCACGGCGGCGGCGCGTTCTCCGGCAAGGACCCATCGAAGGTTGACCGTTCGGCGGCCTACGCCGGCCGTTATGTCGCCAAGAACATCGTCGCCGCCGGCCTGGCCGAGCGCTGCGAGATCCAGGTTTCCTACGCCATTGGCGTGGCCCAGCCTACGTCGATCTCGCTGAATACCTTCGGCACCGGCAAGATCGGCGATGACAAGATCATCAACCTGGTCCGTGAAGTGTTCGACCTGCGTCCGTACGCCATCACTACCATGCTCGACCTGCTGCACCCGATGTACCAGGACACTGCAGCCTATGGCCACTTCGGTCGTACGCCGCAGACCAAGACCGTGGGTGACGATACCTTCACCACGTTCACCTGGGAAAAAACCGACCGCGCCGACTCCCTGCGCGCCGCTGCCGGCCTGTAATACCCGCGTGTAAAGAAAAGCCCCTGGCGACCGGGTCGCCAGGGGCTTTTTCATGCCAGGCTCTTGAGGCGAGAGAATTTATCTGTGGGAGCAAGGCTTGCCCGCGATGAGGACAACGCGGTCCCTGCGGTAACGAGGTGCCTGTATCGCGGGCAAGCCTTGCTCCCACAAAATCCCCTCGTCATGGCGCTCAAGTCCGCCGCGCCACCAGCAAAAACGAAGCCGCACTGGCCAGCAGTCCCGCACACATCCGATTGAACAGGCGCTTGCCACTAGGCCGGGCGAACAGCCGTCGCGCGTAAATGCCCATGTAGCAATACAGGCCGATGGCGATGCACTCCAGTGCCAGGAACAAACCTCCCAGCACGGCAAATTGTTGGGTGACGGTGCCTGTACGGTCGACAAATTGCGGCAGGAACGCGGTAAACAACAGGATCGCCTTCGGATTGCCGATCGCCACCAGGAACTCCTGACGCGCCAGGCCGGCCCGGCTCATCGACGCGACCGCGGCTTCACTGCCGGCCTCAGGCTGGGCCCGCCACAATTGCACGGCCAAATAGAACAGGTAGCCGGCACCGACGAGCTTGATCCCCAGGAACAGCAACTCCGAGGTGTGCAGCACGGCGGTGAGCCCCACCGCTGCCAGGGCGATCATGATCGCAAACGCCAGCAATCGACCAATGCCGCCACTGCACGCCCGGACGAAGCCATAACGCGAGGCGTTACTGATGGACAGCAGGTTGTTCGGCCCCGGCGCCATGTTCAGCGCAAAGCAGGCCGGGATGAAAACAGCGAGCGTCGACAGTTCCATCGGGAGCATTCCAGGCAGCGGCGAATCGAAAGCCCATTCTGCGCCGGCCGTTGATGAGGGCAAGACACAGTTGCACGGCTAAATCGCCTCGCACTGTACCGCCGCGATTTTGCCACCAGGCCCCGCAAAATCCGGTAACGCTCCGGGCCTCGCAACTTCCGGGACGGTGGCTAGCCTTCAGTACTCAACCAAGCAAGGATGCTTCGATGCCACCGTTTTTGTATGCACTCGCCTGTCTTGTCTTCATTGCCATTCCTGCGCTCGCCGCGCCCTGTCCCGACTGGCCCACTGAACGCGCCCGGGCCGAGATCGCCGCGCTGCAACAGCAAATCGACACCTGGGACGACGGCTATCACCGCCTCGGTCAATCGCCGGTGGCCGACGAACTGTATGACCAGTCCCGCGCACAGTTGGGCCAATGGCGCCGCTGCTTCAACCTCGCGGCACCCGACGATCCGCTGCGCTCAACGGGCGGAAAGGTTCCGCACCCCGTGGTCCATACCGGCCTGGAAAAGCTGAAGGACGCCGACGCCGTGGGGGCCTGGCTGCGCGGTCGGGAGGACGTCTGGGCCCAGCCGAAAGTCGACGGTGTGGCGGTAACCCTGGTCTATCGCAAGGGTCGCCTGCATCAGGCAATCAGCCGTGGCGATGGCGTCCAAGGACATGACTGGACCACGAATGCGCGCAAGATCGGCGCCATCCCCCAGCGACTGCACCAGTCCGTAGACCTGGTCGTCCAGGGCGAGTTGTACTGGCGCCTGGAGGCCCATGTCCAAGCCAGCAGCGGCAGCGTGAACGCCCGCGGGACCATGGCAGGCTTGATGGCACGCAGCAATTTGACGGTACACGATGGGGTGTATATCGACCTGTTTGTCTGGGACTGGCCGGAAGGGCCGGACACCCTGCCCGAGCGAATGGCCGCGCTGAACGCCTTGGGCTTCGCTGACACCCTCGACTACAACCAACCTGTGCGGACATTGGCCGATGCCGAGCAGTGGCGCGATCACTGGTACCGCACGCCGCTGCCATTCGCCAGCGACGGAATCGTCCTGCACCAGAGCCGCCGCCCACCCGCCGACCGCTGGCAGGCCAGGGCGCCGTTCTGGAGCGTGGCCTGGAAATACCCGTATGCCCAGGCGCTGGCCGAAGTGCGCAAGGTGCACTTCAAGGTCGGTCGCACCGGACGCATCACCCCCGTACTGGAGCTTGAACGCATCCGACTCGACGACCGGTGGATTCGCCGGGTAAGTGTCAGTTCCCTCAAGCGTTGGGAAGAGATGGACATTCGCCCCGGCGACCGTGTCGCTATCAGCCTGGCCGGGCTGACCATCCCACGGCTCGACAGCGTCGTGCTGCGCAGCGTCGAGCGGCAGAACCTCAACGTCCCTGCGGAAACCGATCATCACTTCTTGAGTTGCTGGCAACCGACACCCGGCTGTGAAAGCCAGTTCCTCGCGCGACTGGGCTGGCTCAGCGGCAAACAAGGGCTTGCCCTGCCCCACGTCGGCCCCGGCACCTGGGAAAAGCTGCTGGCCGCCGGACGACTCGACGGATTGCTGGATTGGATGACCCTCGATGCCGCCGAGCTTGCTAACATTGCCGGCTTCGGCGAACACAGCAGCACCCGCCTGCTCGCCAGCCTGCACAGCGCCCGACAACGCCCGTTCGAGCAATGGCTCAAGGCCCTGGGCCTGCCGCCCGCTGGTGAGGCCCGGCTGGAGGGGCCGTGGCAGGCGCTGGCCGAGCGCAGCACCGAACAATGGCAAGCCGAGGCCGGCATCGGACCGGGACGCGCCGCGCAACTGAGCGCATTTTTTCGCGACCCGCAGGTGCTGGCCTTGAGTGACGTATTACGCACTGCCGGGGTCGACGGTTTTTAATCCGGGCCCTGTGCGGTTGAACCCAAGGGGCAAGCATGCGTTCCAACAGCGCATCTGTACCGACCGCTCGCGATTTTTTACGGAGTTGCTATGAATTTCCTGTCCCCCGTTGCCCTGCTGGTCTTATGCAGTGCCATGGCCGCCCCCTTGATGGCGGACGAGCAAGCCCCGGAGCTCACCGGTTGCGCGGCCAAGCGCCAGGGCATCATCAACCAGATCGAACTGGCCAAGTCCCGTGGCAACCAGGACCAGCAGGCAGGCCTGGAAACCGCGTTGGACGAAGTCACCAGCCATTGCACCGATGCGTCCTTGCGCAAGGAGCGTGAAAACAAGGTGCTCGATGCCAAGCACGAGGTCAGCCGGCGTCAGGCCGACCTGGAAAAGGCCATGAAAAAAGGCGACGCCGAGCGGATCAACAAACGCAAGGACAAGCTGGCAACCTCCCGCAAGGAACTGCAGGAAGCGGTGGACGAGCTGGACAAGTGAACATTGAAAAGATCGCAGGCTCCTGCAGGATGAATGCGATCCCCTGTAGGAGCCTGCGATCTTTCAAGATATGTCAATGATCCCGAAACTCCTTATGACAGGCACTGCACGCATCCTCGACCTTTTGCACCGCCGGCCCCAAGTAACTGGCCTTGTAGGGTTGGACGTTGCTGGCGGTCACCAACTCACCGGTGGCGGCTTCAAGGTTGCGGGCCATTTCCTGGAAACGCGCCTGCTTTTGCCAGACCTCATCCCGGGCGCTGGTGTGGTCTTGCTCGCGCACTTGCGGGAAGTGCTTCCACGGCTCATGGGAGAGTTGATCCAGTTGCGCCGCGCCTTCGGCAAATCGTGGGCCATCGAACGGGACTCGTCCACGCAACATGCCGCCCAACTCTTCGTTGGTCTTGAGCATCTGCTTGAAGATCGCCTTGCGCTGGCCAAGGGGAGAATTGGGATCGACGCCGCCACAGGCGGATAACATCAGGCAGGCCAGTACGGCCATGGAAAATCGTTTTACAAACATCTTGGCCTCGGGGCAGGAAACGGCAGTTAGTATCCTCGGGTCATCGGTAAAGACCAATGGCCCTATCAACAATACGGGTTGTTCGAGCGCCTGACAGCGTTCGAATGACTGCAAAGGAAATCTTCATGAACAGCCGCATCAAGACCTGGCACAAAGGCCTGGCATTGACCCTACCGCTGATCGCACTGTTGGCCGGTTGTAATCGCGGCGAAAAGGTCGAAGAACCTCAGACCCACGCCCTCGCCACCTATGTCAGCGCACCGTGGGAGGCGTTGCCGTCGGTGTCCGATGCAGACCTGCTGGCCGGTTTCGGCTCCTGGCGCAGTGCCTGCACCCGACTCAAGGCCGATGCGACCTGGGGCCCGACCTGCGCGGCAGCGGCCAATGTGCCGCAAACCCCACAGGATGTACGCAATTTCCTGAAACAGAACCTGGACGTCTATGGCCTGCGCTCGGGAGACAACAGCCCCAACGGCCTGATTACCGGCTACTACGAGCCGGTCTACCCCGGCAGCCTCACCCAGACCGCTACGGCGAATATCCCGGTCTACGGTGTGCCGGAGGACATGATCATTGTGTCGCTGGACAGCATTTACCCTGAACTCAAGGGCAAACGCCTGCGTGGCCGCCTCGAAGGCCGCGTGCTCAAGCCATACGACGACGCGGCCACCATCGAAACCAACGGAGTAAAGGCGCCGGTCATCGCCTGGCTGACCGACCCCATGAACCTGCAATTCCTGCAAATCCAGGGTTCGGGACGCATTCGACTCGCCGATGGCCGCCAACTGCGCATCGGTTATGCCGACCAGAACGGCCATCCTTACCGCCCCATCGGGCGCTGGCTGGTTGAACAGGGCGAGCTGAAGAAAGAAGACGTGACCATGGGCGCCATCAGTGCCTGGGCCAAGGCCAACCCGAACCGTATTCCCGAATTGCTGGGCAGCAACCCCAGCTACGTGTTCTTCAACCGTAACCCCGACAGCAACGAAGGCCCGCGAGGCTCGCTGAATGTACCGCTGACAGCCGGCTACAGTGTGGCGGTGGACCGCAAGGTGATTCCGCTGGGCAGCCTGCTGTGGCTATCCACCACGCGCCCCGACGGCAGCACCTTGAACCGGCCCGTCGCCGCCCAGGACACTGGCGGTGCAATTGCCGGCGAAGTGCGGGCGGACCTGTTCTGGGGCACGGGCGAGGCGGCCGGACAACTGGCCGGGGACATGAAGCAACAGGGCCAGATCTGGATGCTCTGGCCCAAGGGCATGGCGTTGCCGCAAGTGCCGCAGGTGGCGAATGCGGTGACCGCCAATCCCTAGGGCCCCGATCGCGAGCAAGCTCGCTCCCACATTGGATCGGTTGTGTACACAAAATATGTATTCACCGAGATCAACTGTCGGAGCGAGCTTGCTCGCGAAGAGGCCAGCCAAAACGCCAAAAATCCGAAATCAGGCTCAGACCGAAACGAAGAAGAAACTCAAGACCAACCCCACCCCCACGAACCACATCAGCGAACGTAGAATCGCCCAGTCAGCCAGGTAGCAAATGATGTAGAGCAGGCGACTGGTGATGAACAGCACTGCCAGCACATTGATGGTCACCAGCTCGGCATTGCCGGCCAGGTGCGCGACAATCACGGCGGCGGCAAAAAAAGGGCTGATTTCAAAGCTGTTCAGTTGCGCGGCGTATGCCCGCCGAGGCGCACCTTCGAGTGAGTCCAGAAAGTCCCGAGGGTCGTGGTTATCTGCCAGCCTGTATCGTCCACCGATCTTGGCAATGGCGACACACAGGTAAGGCAGGAGAAAGGCAATCAAAATACACCACAGGGCAACCGTCATTGACGCAGTTCCTTCTTTGAGTTTTATAGAATATCGCAAGTCCAGCGCCGGTCAGGACTTCATCACCAGCATGCCAACCAACACCAGCCCGCAGGCTAAGAGCCGCGGCAAGCCGAAAGGTTCTTTCAAGTAACGCATGCCGAACAGCACCACCAGGATCACGCTGATCTCCCGCAGCGCCGCCGCTTCGGCGATCGAGCCCAGTTGCATGGCCCACAGCACCAGAGCGTAGCTGAACAATACGCAGAATCCGACTGCCAACCCCAACCGCCACTGCTCACGCCAGAACCGCATGAAGGCCGGCCGCTTGCTCACCAGCGCCAGCAACGGGAACGGCCAGGCACTGAACAGCGTGACCCAGACCAGGTAATCCAGCGGATGGGACCAGCGCCGCAAAGCGTGACCGTCGATAAAGGTGTAGCAACCGATGCACAGGCCGATCAGCGCCACCACCGGCAGCATCGACCAGGGCAGCCGCTCGCCACCACCGCCCTGCCACAACAGGCAAAGCATGCCGAACGGGATCAGCAAAATGCCGATAACCTGCTGGGTCGCCAGGGTTTCACCAGCGAACATAAATGTCAGGGCCAGCACCACCAGCGGCGACAGGCCGCGCATCAGCGGATAGACCAGCCCCAGGTCACCGACCCGATAAGCCTGGATCAGCAAATAGCGGTAGAGCAGCTCGAACGCCGCCGACGCCAGGATCCACGGCCAGATCTCCAACGGCGGCAAGGCCACGAAACCCAGTGCCAACGCGACGAACAGCAAGGCGACGCTGTCCATGCACGCCACCACCAGCAAACGCTCGCCACTGAACTTGATCAGCGTATTCCACGCCGCATGCAACAGCGCCGCGACCAACACCAAGGCCGTTGCAAGCACGGCACGCTCCTTGTCTTATCCCCCGCCCGTAGGAGCTGCCGAAGGCAGCGATCTTTTGATCTTTCACTTCAGACTCAATTGTCAGTGGAAAGATCGCAGCCTCGTTGCACTCGACAGCTCCTACGATCATCGGGCTCATGAATTGATTCGCTATCGTTTATACTGCAAGCCGACCACGCCGCACTCAGTTGCGCATACACCTATTCCAATAAACTCGCTGTTGCCCCGCTCATTCGAATGGGGGCGCCGGCATGCGTATGCCTGATCAGAGCGTCAAGACTACAGACAGAGACCTTGCGCATGCCACTCGCCTTGCTTGCTTTGGCCGTCGCCGCTTTCGGCATCGGCACGACTGAATTCGTCATCATGGGCCTGTTGCCCGATGTCGCCCGGGACTTGGCCGTGAGCATTCCCCAGGCCGGGCTACTGATTACGGGCTACGCCCTGGGCGTGGTGTTCGGCGCGCCGATCCTGGCGATTGGCACCGCCAACATGCCACGCAAGGCCACGCTGCTGGGCATGACCCTGATGTTCATCCTCGGCAACGTGCTCTGCGCCCTGGCGCCGAACTACGCCACGCTGATGGCCGCCCGGGTCATTACTGCGCTGTGCCACGGAGCTTTCTTTGGCATCGGTTCGGTAGTGGCGGCCGGGCTGGTGGCGCCGAACAAACGGGCCCAGGCAATTGCCATGATGTTCACCGGCCTGACCCTGGCTAACGTGCTGGGCGTGCCGTTGGGCACGGCTTTGGGGCAATACGCCGGTTGGCGTTCGACGTTCTGGGCGGTATCGGTGATCGGCGTGATCGCCGCCATCGCCCAATGGGTCTGGCTGCCCAGGGAAATCCCCATGGACAAAGCCAACCTGGCCAGCGAGTTCAAGGTGCTGGGCAAGGTCAACGTGTTGCTCGCCCTGGGCATGAGCGTGCTGGCCTCCACCAGTTTGTTCAGCGTGTTCACCTACATCGCGCCGATCCTGCAGGACATCACCGGTGTCAGCCCACACGGCATCACCATCATGTTGCTGTTGTTCGGTGTCGGCCTGACAGCGGGTAGCTTCCTCGGCGGGCGTCTGGCGGACCGGCGCCTGCTGCCTTCACTGGTGGCCATGGCCCTGGCCGTGGTGCTGGTGTTGGCCGCGTTCAGCCAGACCAGCCAATCGGTGATTCCGGCGGCGATCACCCTGGTGCTGTGGGGGATCTTCGCCTTCGCCCTGTGCCCGATCCTGCAACTGCTGATCATCGACCAGGCCTTTGAGGCGCCGAACCTCGGCTCGACCCTGAACCAGAGTGCCTTCAACCTCGGCAACGCGGCGGGAGCATGGATTGGTGGGTTGGTCGTCGCCAGTGGTGCCGACCTGGCGGACTTGCCGTGGACCGGGGCCCTGATGGGCGGGCTAACCGTACTGGCCGCGCTATATTTTATTTATCGCCAGCGTCATCTCGGCGCTGCGGCAGGCCTTGCCGACTGAGGGGCGTATTGGTCTCGCTGCGCACCTGTGCGTGGCTGATCAGCGCAAAGATGAAACTGCCGCCGATGATATTCCCCGCCAACGTCGGCCCGGCAAACACCATCCAGAAATCCGCCCATGACAACTGGCCGGCGAACACCAGGTACGACACTTCGGCCGAGCCGACGACGATGTGAGTGAAATCCCCGAGCGCCATGAGGTAGGTGATCAGGATGATGATCCACATCTTGGCGCTTTCCATGGACGGGATCATCCAGACCATGGTGGCGATCATCCAGCCGGAGATGATGCCCTTGGCGAACATCTGGCCAGTGTCGTTCTCCATGACCTTGCGCCCGATCTCCAGGAAAGCCTGGTCGGTGCGCTGATCGAAGATCGGCAAGTGCAGCATCACATACGCCACCAGCAAGGTGCCGCACAGGTTGCCCACCAGCACCACGCCCCAGAGCCGCAACAGCCGGCCGAAGTTGCCCAGCGTGGGTTTGCTCATGATCGGCAGCACGGCGGTCAGGGTATTTTCGGTGAACAGTTGCTGGCGGGCCAGGATCACCGCGAGAAAGCCGGCGCAGTAACCGAAACTGGCGATCACCTTGAAGCCTTCGTGGTCCGGCAGCCGGGAGTTGAGCAATCCCATTGCCATCAGCGACAGGCCCATGGTCAACCCCGCCGCCAGGGCCGACCACCAGAGCGCGGCGATACTGCGCTCCAGCTCCTGGTTGCCCTGGGTGCGGATGATTTCGTGCAGCACCGCAGCCCGCGGCGGCTGGTTGCGGTCGACTTCATGCTGCTCCTGAGCCGAAAGGTCAGGGGTCTTGCCTTCTTCATGGGTGTCCATACAGCTCCTGAACCGGTGGCGTGATGTACCTACGACACGTGGCGATCAGCGCTGTTCAGTTACCTCAGCCTGAAACCGCTATCGCGAGCAAGCTCGCTCCCACAGGGAGACGGCGGTGAGCACAAATCCCGTGAACACACCGAAATCAATGTGGGAGCGAGCTTGCTCGCGATAGCAGCGCCGTCGATCTCACTCGACGACAGCATCCTTGAACTGATCCTTGACGTACTTGATCTCGGTCCGCCCGTGAGGCGCGGGCAGGCCGTCTTCGCCGAGATTGACGAAGACCATCCTCTCCACGGTCAGGATGCTCTTGCGGGTGATTTTGTTGCGCACCTCGCAGGTCAGGGTGATGGAAGTACGGCCAAACTCGGTGGCGGTGATGCCCAGCTCGATGATGTCGCCCTGGCGCGAAGCGCTGACGAAATTGATTTCCGAGATGTACTTGGTGACCACGCGCTGGTTACCGAGCTGGACGATGGCGTAGATCGCCGCCTCCTCGTCGATCCAGCGCAACAGGCTGCCGCCGAACAGCGTGCCGTTGGGGTTGAGGTCTTCGGGCTTGACCCATTTGCGGGTGTGGAAATTCATGATCACTCCTGAGTGTCTGGCCGTTGGATTGCTGCATCATGGCAGACCGCACGGTCAGGCTCTACGTCGCGGGCCCTATGACAGTCATCGGCATTTTTGATTTGCCGACAGAAACCCTTTTGGAAGATCCGATTAGCCCGTTATAATCGCCACCGCTTTACCTCGGTCCACCCTTTGGACCGTTCCCGCCACCTGTCCGAGGGGCGCTGCAGCAGGCTCGACCTGTCAGGCTCGGATGGGGCGTTGTTTGTACGGGGGCTCCCCGCACGGACACTAAACGCACAACGGCGCCCATTCGCATACATTACGAATGGAGGCTCTTCATGAGCGCTGTTATCACGCCTGCCGATTTTACCGACTACAAAGTCGCCGACATGTCCCTGGCTGCCTGGGGCCGTCGCGAAATCATCATCGCCGAATCCGAAATGCCAGCCCTGATGGGCCTGCGCCGCAAGTACTCTGGCGAACAGCCATTGAAGGGCGCGAAGATCCTCGGCTGCATCCACATGACCATCCAGACCGCCGTGCTGATCGAAACCCTGGTTGCCCTGGGTGCCGAAGTGCGCTGGTCGTCCTGCAACATCTTCTCGACCCAGGACCAGGCCGCTGCCGCCATCGCCGCCGCCGGTATCCCGGTATTCGCCTGGAAAGGCGAGACCGAGCAAGAGTACGAGTGGTGCCTGGAGCAGACCATCCTCAAGGATGGCCAGCCGTGGGACACCAACATGATCCTCGACGACGGCGGCGACCTGACCGAACTGCTGCACAAGAAGTACGCAGCCGTGCTGGAAAACGTCCACGGCGTGACCGAAGAAACCACCACTGGCGTGCACCGCCTGCTGGACATGCTGGCCAAGGGCGAACTGAAGATCCCGGCCATCAACGTCAACGACTCGGTAACCAAGAGCAAGAACGACAACAAGTACGGCTGCCGTCACAGCCTCAACGACGCCATCAAGCGCGGCACCGACCACCTGTTGTCGGGCAAGCAGGCGCTGGTGATCGGCTACGGTGACGTGGGCAAGGGTTCGGCCCAGTCCCTGCGTCAGGAAGGCATGATCGTCAAGGTGTCCGAAGTCGATCCGATCTGCGCCATGCAGGCCTGCATGGACGGTTTCGAGCTGGTTTCGCCGTTCATCGACGGGATCAACGACGGCACCGAAGCCAGCGTCGACAAGGCCCTGCTGGGCAAGATCGATCTGATCGTGACCACCACCGGCAACGTCAACGTCTGCGATGCCAACATGCTCAAGGCCCTGAAGAAGCGCGCCGTGGTCTGCAACATCGGTCACTTCGACAATGAAATCGACACCGCTTTCATGCGCAAGAACTGGGCATGGGAAGAAGTGAAGCCGCAGGTCCACAAGGTGCACCGCACTGGCACCGGCAGCTTCGACCCACAGAACGACGACTACCTGATCCTGCTGGCTGAAGGCCGCCTGGTTAACCTGGGCAACGCCACCGGCCACCCAAGCCGCATCATGGACGGCTCGTTCGCCAACCAGGTCCTGGCCCAGATCTTCCTGTTCGGCCAGAAATACGCCGACCTGTCGCCGGCCCAGAAAGCCGAGCGCCTGACCGTGGAAGTACTGCCCAAGAAACTCGACGAAGAAGTGGCCCTGGAAATGGTCCGCGGTTTCGGCGGCGTGGTCACCAAACTGACCAAGCAACAGGCTGACTACATCGGCGTCACCGTCGAAGGCCCGTTCAAGCCGCACGCTTACCGCTACTAATAGGCGCCCTTCCCTTTGGGGGCAGGCCTGTGGGAGCAAAGCTTGCTCGCGATGCAGACACCTCGATCCAGCTATCGGACCGAGGCGATGCCAATCGCGAGCAGGCTCGCTCCCACATAAACCCGCTCCCACAAGGGATGTGCGAGCCTCTCCGGCTTACGAGCTTCCAAGGATATGACCATGTCCCAAGACCGTCGCTACAGCTTCGAGTTCTTCCCGACGAAGACCGATGCTGGGCATGAAAAACTGATCGCCACTGCCCGTCAGCTGGCCAGCTACAACCCCGACTTCTTCTCCTGCACCTATGGCGCCGGCGGTTCGACCCGTGACCGCACCATGAACACCGTGTTGCAGCTCGAAAGCGAAGTCAAAGTCCCAGCCGCCCCTCACCTGTCTTGCGTGGGTGACAGCAAGGACGACCTGCGCAGCCTGCTGACCCAGTACAAGGCCGCTGGCATCAAGCGCATCGTTGCCCTGCGCGGCGACCTGCCGTCAGGCATGGGCATGGCCAGCGGCGAGCTGCGCCATGCCAACGAACTGGTGAGCTTCATTCGTGAAGAAACCGGCGATCACTTCCACATCGAAGTGGCTGCGTATCCGGAAATGCACCCCCAGGCGCGCAATTTCGAAGACGATCTGCGCAACTTCGTGCGCAAGGCCAATGCTGGCGCCAACAGCGCGATCACCCAGTACTTCTTCAACGCCGACAGTTACTTCTACTTCGTCGAGCGCATACGCAAGTTGGGCGTCGACATTCCTGTGGTGCCGGGAATCATGCCGATCACCAACTACAGCAAGCTGGCGCGCTTCTCCGACGCGTGCGGTGCAGAAATTCCACGCTGGATCCGTAAGCAGCTGGAAGCCTACGGCGACGACGCCTCCAGCATCCAAAGCTTTGGCGAGGAAGTCATCACGCAAATGTGTGAGCGTTTGCTGCAAGGCGGTGCACCGGGGCTGCATTTCTATACCCTTAACCAGGCCGAACCCAGCCTCGCGGTATGGAACAACCTCAAGCTGCCACGCTGAATGATGCATGTGGTGGCACAAAAAAAGGCCTTGGCAAACACCAAGGCCTTTTTCATTCAGTGATCGCAACGGCCCGCCCCCTGCAATGCGCCGCATCGGTGAGCGCGCCGAGCCATCCATGAACACTGGAGGCGGGCCACCAGGGCGCAGGCCAGAGCGCTCTAGCTATTTGATGAGCTCTCGTCGTAACCTCAGGCCATGCCCGTCATTGTCCAGCTGCTGACCACCCTTCTTCTCTTGTGCCTGAGCATGACTGCCCGGGCCGAGAAGTTGCGCATTGTCACCGAACCCTGGGCGCCGTATGTCTACGAAGAGAACGGCAAGATGCTGGGCCTGGACTACGAAACCACGGCCATCGTGTTCAAGCGCCTGGGTATCGACGTGGAATGGCAGTTCCTGCCGTGGAAGCGCTGCCTGGTGATGCTGGAGCAGGGGTTGGCGGACGGTGCGCTGGACATTTTCCACAGCGATGAGCGCGATGCCATGCTGCTTTACCCCAGCGAACCGCTGTCGGACGTGGAGTTTGTGATGTTCTACGCCAATGCCCGGCCCCATCCGTTTCGCACGCTCGATGACCTGGGCGGCCTGACCATCGGCACCTCACCCGGTTATCTCTACAGCCAGGCCTTCAGTGAGTCGACCCTGTTCACCCGGGAAACAGCGCCGACCCACGAAGCCAATTTCGGAAAGCTGCAGCTGGGACGCATCGACCTGCTCATCACCGACCGCAGGGTGGGCCGACATGTGCTCGAACAAATGCAGTTGGGCGACCAGATCACCGAAAACCCGATGGTCGTGAGCCGTCAAAGCCAATACCTGGCGGTGCGGCGCAACGCCGGGATGGATTTGCTGGTGCAACGCTTCAGTGCCGAACTCAAGCGTTTCAAGCGCGAACCCGCCTATGCCGAACTGAGCGCCCGCTACGGCGCCGGCCCAGTGGCCGAGGTCATCTCGCCCGGGCCGGGTCAACGTTGAAATAAACCGTTGAGCAGCAGGAAAGCGGCGCACGGCGTTTGCTCTGTTATACTCCGGCCTTCCCGCCAGGCTCACGCCCGGACGCCCGGCCTTGCAAAAGGCATCCCGACACCGCTACAGCGCCGCCTACGGCCCGCGCGAGCCTTGTCCGGATCCGCCTTCTTGGCCCGGCAGGACCGGACGGGATGACGTCTTCTTGTTGAACGTCATTCGCGCCAGGCAAGACTATCCCATTGGGCCAGGCCCTCACTAAAACAGGATTACTCATGTCCTTTGCTTCCCTCGGTCTCTCCGAGGCTTTAGTCGGCGCCATCGAAGCCGCCGGCTATACCCAGCCTACCCCGGTGCAACAGCGGGCCATTCCCGCCGTGTTGCAAGGTCGCGACCTGATGGTCGCGGCGCAGACAGGTACTGGTAAAACCGGCGGTTTCGCCCTTCCGATCCTGGAGCGGTTGTTCCCCAACGGTCACCCAGACAAATCCCAGCGTCATGGCCCGCGCCAACCGCGCGTACTGGTCCTGACCCCAACCCGCGAACTGGCAGCCCAGGTACACGAGAGCTTCAAGGTCTACGCTCGCGACCTGAAGTTCGTCAGCGCCTGCATTTTTGGCGGTGTCGGTATGAACCCCCAGGTCCAGGCCATGTCCCGTGGCGTCGATGTACTGGTTGCCTGCCCCGGTCGCCTGCTGGACCTGGCCGGCCAGGGCAGCGTCGATTTGTCCCACGTGGAAATCCTCGTGCTGGACGAAGCCGACCGTATGCTCGACATGGGCTTTGTCCATGACGTGAAGAAAGTCCTCGCTCGCCTGCCCGCCAAGCGTCAGAACCTGCTGTTTTCGGCGACGTTCTCCAAGGACATCACCGACCTGGCTGGCAAGCTGCTGCACAACCCGGAGCGCATCGAAGTCACGCCGCCGAACACCACGGTCGAGCGCATCGAGCAACGGGTTTTCCGCCTGCCGGCCAGCCACAAGCGTGCCCTGCTGGCGCACCTGATTACCGCCGGTGCCTGGGAACAGGTCCTGGTGTTCACCCGCACCAAGCACGGCGCCAACCGCCTGGCCGAGTACCTGGACAAGCACGGCCTGCCGGCTGTGGCAATCCACGGTAACAAGAGCCAGAACGCCCGCACCAAGGCCCTCGCCGACTTCAAGGCCGGCGAAGTGCGCATCCTGGTGGCCACCGACATCGCGGCCCGTGGCCTGGACATCGACCAGTTGCCTCACGTGGTCAACTTCGAGCTGCCAAACGTCGATGAAGACTACGTGCACCGTATCGGCCGTACCGGCCGGGCCGGTCGTTCGGGCGAAGCGATCTCGTTGGTCGCACCGGACGAAGAAAAGCTGCTCAAAAGCATCGAGCGCATGACCAAGCAGAAAATTGCCGACGGCGACCTGATGGGCTTCGATGCCAGCACCATCGAGGCCGAGAAGCCTGAAGTGCGCGAACGTCCGGACGTGCGCAATCCGCGCAATGCCCGTGGCCCACGCGGCGACGGTCCGAATGGCGGCGGTGGTGGCGGTGGCCGCAAGGACAAAGGCAAGGACAAGGGCAAGGAAAAACCGGCCAGCAATAGCAATGGCCGTGGCGAACGCCCAGCCCGCGAGCAGAAGCCTCGCGAAGGCACGCCAGCTCGTGAACAGCAGCGTCCAGCCCCACGCGCCGCAGCCGATCGTGCCCCGGACGAGTTCCTGGACGACGATATCGATAACTTCGGTAACCGCGTCGACTACGTGCCACAGCAGAAACCGGCCCAGGGCCGTGGTCGCCGCCCGGGTGCCCCGGCACAGGGTGCAGCTGCAGGCGCGCCGCGCAGCGGCCAGCCACAAGGTCGCCAGAATGGGCCGCGCAACAGCAACGGCTCGTCCACCGGTACGCCACCGGCCAAGCGCAGCGGCCCACGCAACGGTGCCCCGCGTGACGGTCAGGCCCGTCGCGACGACACCCGCCCGCGCCGTCCGGCCCGTGACGACCAGCCTCGCCAGGAACCCGCCGTGCAGAACCCGCGCAGCAACCAGCCGAAGATCGTGCACAAGGAATCGAAAGCCGATCGCTTCCCGACGCCTGAACAGCTGGATCAACTGCCAAGCCGCCCACGGGGCGAAAAACCGGCATTGCTGACACGCAATCGCTGAGTTTTTCCAAGCCTTGAAAAATGCCCCAGGTCTCGCGACCTGGGGCATTTTTTTGGCCCAACACAATTCCAAATGTGGGAGCGAGCTTGCTCGCGATAGCGGTATGTCAGTCAACATCAAGTCGACCGGTAAGACGCCATCGCGAGCAAGCTCGCTCCCACAGGGTTCTCCGTGTTGCCCGAATCCGGGTAATAAAAAACGCCCCTGATCGCAAGACCAGAGGCGTTTTTTGTCAGGCGCGAAGGTTACTTCGCTTTGACACCTTCAAACGAGATGTACAGCTCAACGGCGTCGGATTGTGGCCCCAGGTCCATCATCTTGCCGAAGTCGGAACGCTTGATGCTGGTGGTGCCCTCGAAGCCAGCACGGTAGCCGCCCCATGGATCCTTGCCTTCGCCCAGGAACGTGGCCTTGACCACGATTGGCTTGGTCACGCCGTGCAGCGTCAGGTCACCCGTCACGTCTGCAGTGTCTTTGCCATCAGCGTTCTTGCCGGTGGACTTGACGCTGGTGGACACGAACTTGGCATCGGCAAACTTGCCTACGTCCAGGAAGTCCTTGCTGGCGATGTGCTTGTCGCGCTCGGCGTGGTTGGTGAACACGCTGGCGGTACGTACGTTGAACTCGATCTTGCTGGCCTCAGGCTTGGCGGCGTCAAAGCTGAACTTGCCGTCGATGTCCTTGAAGGTACCGGTAATGTAGCTATAGCCCAGGTGGCTGATCTTGAAGTCGACGAAGGCGTGCTGGCCTTCCTTGTCAACTACGTAGTCAGCAGCCATGGCCTGGCCGGCCGACAGCAGGGCAGAACCGATTGCCAGGGCGGCGAGCGTCTTTTTCAACATGCTTTCTATTCCTTTGGAGTCGAGGTTGAACATCAGGCTTGGCGCCCCAGCATTCGCTTGAGGGTCGCGTCACGGTCGATAAAGTGGTGTTTCAATGCTGCCAACGCATGAAGGCCGGAGAAAATTACCAACGCCCACGCCAGGTAGAGGTGAATCTGGCCAGCGACGTCTGCCTGATCGGGCAGTCCGGACACCAGCGCGGGTACTTCAAACAAACCAAACACCGGGATCCCGACACCGTCTGCGGTGGAAATCAGGTAACCGGCAATCATCACGGCGAACAACCCGAGATACAGTGCGCTATGACCGAGCTTGGCACCGGCGCGGGTCAGGCGGCCATAGGTCGGCAGGGTCGGTGGCGGCGGGCTGACAACGCGCCAGATCACCCGCAGCAACATGACCGCCAGCAGCATCAGGCCAATGCTCTTGTGCAGGTCCGGTGCGTCTTTGCGCCAGGTGCTGTAGTAATCCAGGCCAACCATCCACAGGCCCAGGGCGAACAACCCGTACACCACCAGCGCAACGCCCCAGTGCACAGCGATACTGACCCAGCCATAGCGAGAAGAAGAGTTGCGTAGCTGCATTGCTCATTTCCTGTAAAAACTGCGATCAAGACTAGCGAGTTATCTATCGATTTAAAGCGGAAAATTTCGCTTTGAAATATCGAGAAATACGATCATCAGTCTGGAAGGGGTGGGTTAAGGAAAGATTAAAACCGATACAAGGCGTTATATCAGGAAGGGCCTCATCGCGAGCAAGCGCGCTCCCACACTGGCCGAGCGCAATCCCTGCGGGAGCGAGCTTGCTCGCGATAGCGGTTCTACAGGCAAAAAAAAGCGCGGCTGACACGCCGCGCTTTTTTCTATCACCAAGCCTTACTGAGCCTTGGTCTCAGTCGCCGCCGGTGTTGTCGCTGCCGGCTTGGCCGCCGGTTTCTTCGCCGGAGTGGCTTTCTTCACTGGCGCTTTTTTAGCCGGAGCCTTGGCGGCTGGTTTTTTCGCCGCTGGTTTGGCCGCTGCTTTCTTGGCTGGCTCAACCTTCGCCGGGGCTGGTGCAGGTGGTTCCACCGGTGCCGGCGCAGGAGCGGGTGCAGGCACTGGAGCAGGCGCTACCGGTTCCGGTGCCTTGACCGGCTCTGGCTTCTTGTCATCATCCGAGCCACCAAACAGGTTGGTGAAGAAGTTGCCCTTCTTCGCCGCTACCGCACCCGCCGCTGCTGCCGTTGCAACTGGTGCGACCTTGGCCGGCTCGAACGACTTGCCCGCCGCCAGGTCTTCAACCTGGCTGGCGGCCCGTTGACCGCTGCGCAGCGCGCCTTCAAGGGTGCCGGGATACAGGGTGTCGGTGTGTTCACCGGCAAAGGCTACGCGCTGCAATGGCTTTTCCCACAGGCGCCAGTACTTGCTGATCTGGCCCGGGCCAAAGGCCAGGTACGCACCGCCCATGGACGGGTCGGTGCTGTAGCGGCGGATTTCGTAGCCGGTGAACGCGCCACGGGCCTGTGGATAAAACGCGTGCAGACGGATCAGCACCTGATCGACCATCTGCTTGTCGCCGAAGGCCTGCATCACCCGGGCGTTGTCGCCGGACAGGTTGATGACTACGTTGGCACCGCCCTTCAAGGCCGGTTCGATCCACATCATGCCCAGGCCGGCATTGCTGTAGATCTCACCCGACATGCGCGCCTTGCTGTCCCAGACCGGGGTCTTGAACTTGAGCATGATCTGGTCGCGCCAGCCGTAGTTGGTGCCCTTGATCGCGCCTTGGTGCTGGGCGTCCAGGGCCGGGGTCAACTGGATCTTGTTCAGCGCCCGCAGCGGCACCGCCAGCACCACGTAGTCAGCCTGATAGCCAACGGCGCCAACCTTGACAGTCACCCCGTCCTTGTCCTGGGAGATGGCCGACACGGGCGAATTGGTCTTGATGGTTTTCAGTTGCTTGACGAACGCCTGGGCCAGGACCGGGCTACCGCCGAGCAGGCGCGAGGCCCGCAGGTCGCGGTCGGACACGCCGCGATAGACGCGATTCTGCTGGGCGAAATACAGCAGCGACAGACGCGAAGGTTCGTCATAACGGGTGCGAATCTCCTGGTTCACCAACTGCCGCGCCGTGGCCGGCAGTTGCAGACGGTCGAGCCAGTTGGACACAGTGATCTGGTCCAGCGCGTGCAGTGTGCTGGTCGCCGCCGGGTTCTGCGGGTCTTCGATGGAGCGCGCCAGGTCGTCCAGGGTGGTTTCGTAGCGCTTGAGGGCTTCGGCGGTGGCCGGCTGTTTGGTCGCCAGGTCCGCGGCGGTGAAGTAAGTGCCGTCGATCAGATAGCTGGGGGTACGCACGAACTCCGGCGCCGGCGTGGTGCTCAGCTTGAAGGTGGAGACGTACTTGTTCAGCACCGGCTGGGTCTTCTCGTTGCCGATCCACTCGCTGGTGGCCATGCCCGAACGACCGCCCAGGTCCGGCTTGGCTTCCAGCAACGTCACGAGCCAGCCTTTGTTCTGCAACTCATAGGCCGCCGTGAGCCCCGCCAGGCCGCCGCCGATGACGATGGCCGTCGGTTGTTTGTCCTTGGCCAGCGCCGAAACGCTGAACAGCCCTATCATCACCAGCGCACAGGCGCGCAGCCAACCAGCAGACATTCAACGAACTCCGGATTAAAACGTAGGAAATTTCAGTTTTCGAGCCAGGCGGCTCTCGGTTTTTCGAGCCAGTCGGCTCAGGGAACGGCGAAGAATACGTCAGCCATCAAAACGCCGCCAGCGACGTCTATCGCCTCGTTCAAAGTAGTGGGAATGACACAATGGGTTGTCCGCGGGGCCGCCATTGCATAGGCTTGCGCGATTGTTTTGCCCGCGCCCGCCGCGAGCCGCCTCGAGGAGACTGTAAATGGGCCTGAATAACCAGTGGATGCAACGCGACCTCGCGGTGCTATGGCATCCCTGCACCCAGATGAAAGACCACGAACAGCTGCCGCTGATCCCCATCAAGCGCGGTGAAGGCGTGTGGCTGGAAGATTTCGAAGGCAAGCGCTATCTCGATGCCGTCAGCTCCTGGTGGGTCAACGTGTTCGGCCACGCCAACCCGCGCATCAACCAGCGCATCAAGGACCAGGTCGATCAGTTGGAGCATGTGATTCTCGCCGGCTTCAGTCACCAGCCGGTGATCGAGCTGTCCGAGCGCCTGGTGAAGATGACGCCCGAAGGCCTGACCCGGTGCTTCTACGCCGATAACGGCTCGTCCTGCATCGAAGTGGCGATGAAGATGAGCTTCCATTACTGGATCAATCGCGGCCGGCCGGACAAGAAGCGCTTCGTCACCCTGAGCAACAGTTACCACGGCGAAACCATCGCGGCGATGTCGGTGGGCGATGTGCCGTTGTTCACTGAAACCTACAAGGCCTTGTTGCTGGACACGATCAAGGTGCCGAGCCCCGACTGCTACCACCGCCCCGAAGGCATGGGCTGGGAAGAACATTCACGCAACATGTTCGCAGCCATGGAACAGACCCTGGCCGAGCACCACGACACGGTGGCGGCAGTGATCGTCGAACCGCTGATCCAGGGCGCCGGCGGCATGCGCATGTACCATCCGGTGTACCTGAAGTTGTTGCGCGAGGCCTGCGACCGCTATGGCGTGCACCTGATCCACGACGAAATCGCCGTCGGCTTTGGCCGTACCGGGACGATGTTCGCCTGTGAGCAGGCCGGCATCACGCCGGATTTCCTCTGCCTGTCCAAGGCCCTGACCGGCGGTTACCTGCCGCTGGCCGCGTGCATGACCACCGACGAGGTCTACAGCGCGTTCTACGACGACTACCCGACCCTGCGCGCCTTCCTGCATTCCCACAGCTACACCGGCAACCCACTGGCCTGCGCGGCGGCCCTGGCGACGCTGGACATCTTCGAAGAAGACAACGTCATCGAAAACAACAAGGCCCTGGCCCAACGCATGGCGAGCGCCACCGCGCACCTGGCCGACCACCCGAACGTCGCCGAAGTGCGCCAGACCGGCATGGTGCTGGCGATCGAGATGGTCAAGGACAAAGCCAGCAAAACCGCTTATCCGTGGCAGGAACGGCGCGGCCTGAGTGTGTTCCAGCATGCCTTGGAGCGTGGTGCCTTGCTGCGGCCGCTGGGCAGCGTGGTGTATTTCCTGCCGCCGTACGTCATCACCCCGGAGCAGATCGACTTCCTGGCCGAAGTGGCCAGCGAAGGCATCGACATCGCCACCCGGGACAAGGTCAGCGTGGCGGTGCCGAAGGACTTCCACCCGGGTTATCGCGACCCGGGCTGAGCCCTGAACTTCTCGTTCCCACGCTCTGCGTGGGAATGCATCCCGTGACGCTCCGCGTCACATCCACAGCGGACGCAGAGCGTCCATGGCGGCATTCCCACGCAGAGCGTGGGAACGATCGAGAGAACAAAACATGAGACTGTCCCGCTTCTTCATCGACGCGCCCCTGAGCCTCGGCGACCACGAACTGCCTGAAGCCCAGGCCCACTACATCGGCCGTGTGCTGCGCATGGCCGAGGGCGATGCGGTGCAGGTGTTCGATGGCTCGGGCCAGGAGTTTCGCGGCACCCTGGCCGAGGTCGGCAAGAAACGCGTGCGGGTGCAATTGGACGAGCAGTTCGCCGGACAACCTGAATCACCACTGCGCATTCACCTCGGCCAAGGCCTGTCCCGAGGCGAGCGCATGGATTGGGCGATCCAGAAAGCCACGGAGCTGGGGGTCAGTGAGATCACGCCGATTTTCAGCGAGCGCTGCGAAGTGCGCCTCAAGGACGAGCGCGCCGACAAGCGCCTGCTGCACTGGCGCCAGGTGGCAATCAGCGCCTGCGAGCAATGCGGGCGCTCGAGCGTGCCGGTCATCCACCCGCCCCTGCTGCTGGCTGACTGGCTGAAACAGACCGAGGCCGAGCTGAGGCTGGTGCTGCATCCGGTGGCCGAGCCGCTGGTCAGCCATGACAAACCGTCGACATTGGCGTTCCTGATTGGTCCTGAAGGCGGTTTGTCGGACGCCGAAGTCGAACAGGCCAAGACCGCCGGCTACCACGCCGCCCGCCTCGGCCCTCGCGTGCTGCGCACTGAAACCGCGCCAGTAGTGGCGCTGGCAGTGGCGCAGCAGTTGTGGGGGGATTTCTAGAGTCGAATATAGAACCCATGTGGGAACGAGCTTGCTCGCGATAGCAGTGGGTCATTCAACATCGATGCTGACTGATCCGGCGCTATCGCGAGCACGCTCGCTCCCACAGGCCTACTGCACCGGCTCGCTGGTCGGCTTGGCAATGATCGCCTTCAACTCGCTGGTCATCGGGAATTCCAGGTTCAGGCCCTTGGGTGGAATCGGTTTCTGGAACCAACGGTCGTAAATGTCGTTGATCTCCCCCGACTTGTACAAATCAGCCAGGGTCGCATTGACCAGCGCCAGGAATTGCGGGTCGTCCTTGCGCACCATGCAGCTGTAGATTTCCCGTGATTGCTCTTGCCCCACCACCACCCATTTGTGCGGGTCGCGGGCCTTGGCCCGTTCACCGTATAGCAACGCATCGTCCATGTAGAACGCCGCCGCCCGACCTGTCTCGAGCATCTGGAAGGATTCGCCGTGGTCCTTGGCGCTGATGATGAACATCTCGGCGTTGTTGTCCTGGTTGTAGCTTTTCAGGAAGCGTTCGTTGGTGGTGCCGGCGGTGGTGACCACGTTCTTGCCGCGCAGGTCGGCGAAGCTGTGGATGCCACTGTCCTTGGCCGTCAGCAACTGGCCCTTCACATAGATGAAACCGTAGGAAAACGCCACTTGCTTCTGCCGCTCGGCCGTCACCCCGGTAGAGCCGCACTCCAGGTCCACGGTGCCGTTCTGCACCAGTGGAATGCGGGTCTGGGACGTGACCAGGTTGTACTTCACGTCCAGTTGCGGCAACGCCAGCTGGGTCTTGATCCGCTCGACAATCTTGCCCGCCAGTTCCACCGAGTAACCCATCGGCTGGCCGCTGCTGTCACCGACGTAGGAAAACGGTACCGAAGCGTCGCGATAGCCCAGGGTAATGCTGCGGGTGCTGGCGATCTTGCCCAGTGTGCCGGCTGGGGGTGCTTCATTGGCATGGGCCTGGACGCTTAACAACAGGCTCAGGGTGCAGCCGATCAACGTGATTTTTTGCATTGTTATTCTCCGTTGGGTGGGTCAGGCGGCGCGGGGCGTCAGGCCCTGCAAGTCGATGGAAGGCGTGTGCTGGCCGATCAGCTCGCTGAGCAAGCGAGCGCTGCCACACGCCAGGGTAAAGCCCAAGGCCCCATGGCCGAGGTTGAGCCACAGGTTACGGTAGCCGGTGGCGCCGATCAGCGGCACGCCGCTGGGGGTCGCCGGGCGCATGCCGGCCCATTCGACGGCGCGCGAGTAATCCCCACCTTGGGGGAAGGTTTCCAGGGCCTGGCGCTTGATCAGGGCCAGGCGCTTGGGGTCCGGCGTCGGGTCGAAACCGACGATGTCCACCATCGCCGCAACGCGCAGCTGTTCGCCGATGCGCGCGTAGACGACCTTGCGGTCATAGTCGGTGATGCTCAACTGCGGTGCCCGATGCTGTGGGCCAATGGGCACGGTCAAGCTGTAGCCCTTGAGCGGATACAGCGGCATCCGCACCCCGGGCAATGCAAGCGCCGCGCTGCGATGGCCGGCGGCAATCACCAGTTGCTCCACCGGCAGCCGCTGACCGCCCAGCACAATGGCCTGCACCGCACCGTCGACGTGTTCGATGCCGCTGACCGGGTGCCCCAACAGGAACTCGCAGCGCCCCGAAGCTCGCAAACGTGCCGCCAATTGCTGGCAGAAGGCATGGCAATCGGCGACCTCCTCAGCCGGCGTGTAGACCCCGCCCACGTACGGCACGCCGGCCAGGGCCGGTTCCAGGTTCGCGCACTCGATGGGGCCAAGCACCTGCTGGTGGGCACTGTCCAGCAACCCCTGCCGCGCACGCTGGAAATGCCTCGCGTCGCGAAACGTCACTAGCTTGCCGTTGCGCCGCCAGTTGAAACCGTCGAGGCGGTCTTGCTCGCGCCAGTCCTGCAAAGTCGCCTGGCTCAACAGCGCCAGGCGCAACAGGTGGGCGCCGTTACGCCGGTTGACCGAGGTCCGGCAGGCGCCGATGAACGCGGCCATCCAGCGCCACTGCGCCGGGTCCAGGCGCGGTCGCAATTTGAGCGGCGAATCACCGCGCAGCATCCATCCCAGCGCCTGCCAGGGCACCCCGGCGTCCGCCAGCGGGGTGACGTAGCGATAGGACAACTGGCCACCGTTGGCGAAACTGGTCTCGCTGCCCAAGGTCTCCCGGGCCTCCACCAGCGTCACGTCGACGCCGTCGCGCACCAGCGCATAAGCCGTCGCCAGCCCGACCACGCCACCACCGATGATGCAAACCCGCTGTGCCATGTCCATCTCACATCCGTTTTCAGTGGCTTGAGGTTAGGGCCAGGTGACAGGCCTCGAACAATGAATAAAGATGGACTCCCTATAAACAAAGGTTATGGGCTCGCCATGCGTCTTCGCCATATCGAGATATTCCAGGCCATCCGCCAGGCCGGCTCCATCAGCGGTGCGGCCCAACTGCTGCATGTTTCGCAACCGGCGGTGACCAAAGTGTTGCAGCATGCCGAGCAGCAATTGGGGTTTGCGTTGTTTCTGCGGGTGCGTGGCAAGTTGCAGGCCACGCCTGAGGCGCTGGAGCTTGAGCGCGAAGTCGATAAGGTCAGCGAGAGCCTGCAAGGTGTCCGGCGCCTTGCCCAGAGCCTGCGGCGCGAGCCGGGCCACAGCCTGCGGATCGGCGCGACACCGGCCCTGGCCCTGTCGCTGCTGCCTGCGGCGGTTCATCAATGGACACAGCGTTATCCGGACATCGCCTGCGAATTGTCCAGCGCCCACAGCCGCGAACTGGTGCAGAACCTGCTGATGCGCGAAATCGACGTCGCCCTGACCCTGCAACCGCCCGATCATCCGGGACTCAAGGCCCAGGCCCTGGCCAGCGGTGTGCTGGTGGCCCTGGCGCCGAGCGGGCATTGGACCGACGCACAGGTGGGCCGGCCGATGCCCTTGCAGGCACTGGCCGGTGCACCGTTGATCGGCCTGTCCAGCGCCGACCCGCTGTCGGCCAGGCTGGACGGCTATCTCAAGGCCGTGGAACCGCCGCCGCGTATCAGCATCGCCGTACAGACGTATTCATTGGCCCGGGCCATGGTCGAGTCCGGTGCCGGGCTGGCGGTGATCGACCCGTTCACTGCCCTCGGTGCCTCGAACACCCGCACGGCCATCCGGCCGTTGTCGCCACCGCTGCCCATTTCCCTGTATGCCGTGACCCGGGCCAACGAGGCGCCGGTGCACACCCTCGGCGCGTTGCTGGACATTTTCGCCAGCCAGGCCCAGGCGCAACTGGATCGCCTGTTCGCGGTGGCGGAACGTCGTTAGAGCACGTAGAGCAGGATCGCCACGAAGTGCAGCAAGCTGCCGGCGATCACAAACAGGTGCCAGATCCCGTGGGCGTGGCGCAGCCGGTGGTCGAGGGCGAAAAATATGATGCCCACGGTGTACAACACGCCGCCCGAGGCCAGCCAGGCAAATCCGGTGCTGCCCAGGGCCGCCAGCAGCGGCTTGACCGCCACCAGCACGATCCAGCCCATCACGGCGTAGATGACGATCGACAGGATCCGCGCTTCGGAACGCGGCTTGATCTCCTGCAGGATCCCGATCAGCGCCAGCCCCCAGACGATCCCGAACAAGGTCCAGCCCCACGGCCCGCGCAGGGTCACCAGGCAAAACGGCGTATAGCTGCCGGCGATCAGCAGGTAGATCGAAAAGTGATCGACCTTCTGCATGATGGCTTTTTTGCGACCGCGCACGCTGTGGTAAACCGTCGAAGCGCTGTACAGCACCAGCAGGGTGAACCCGTAGATCGCCACGCTGACGATCTTCCACGGATCGCCCGCCATCCCGGCAATCACCAGCAACCACACCGCCCCGATAAAAGCCGCCACCGCCCCGACCAAGTGCGTCCAGGCGTTGAGTCGTTCCCCGTGATACATCCAGTCCCACCTCACATTCCAGAACAGACGCCAAGGCTCAGGCCTGGCGCGTCAAAGTGCAATGCTTTGCTTGCTGTGGAAGCAAGGCTAATGATCGTTCCCACGCTCCGCGTGGGGAATGCAGCCGGGGACGCTCCGCGTCCCGAAGCGGACGCAGAGCGTCCCTTGAGGCATTTCCACGCAGAGCGTGGGAACGATCTACATCCCAAGACCGATTGGGGCACAATCGGGCAATACGAATAAGAGTCCGCCCCATGCTGATCGACGAAGAATTGACCCTGAAGAAACTCGAGGTGTTCCTGGCCTTCATGCGCACCGGCAACCTGGCGCGGGCGGCGGCCGAGTTGCAGACCAGCAACGTCAGTGTGCACCGGGCCATTCACTCGCTGGAGAGCGCCCTGCGTTGCCCGTTGTTCAAGCACGAAGGCCGCAACCTCACGCCGCTGGAAAGCGCTTATGTGCTGGAAGAACGGGCGCAGAAGCTGATCCAGGACGTGGTCGAAAGCGTGCGCCTGACCCGCGAAGCCGCCGGCTTCTCCGCCGAACGCTTCAAGCTCGGCTCGCTGTATTCGTTGACGGTCAAGACCGTGCCGCAACTGATCATGGGCCTGAAGATCCGTCGCAGCGAGCTCAATATCGACCTGATCCTGGGTTCGAACATCGACCTGCTGTACAAGCTCAAGAACATGGAGGTGGACGCGATCCTGATCTCCCTGGACGACAGCGTGAACGACCCCGACTGCGAGCATATCGAGCTGTTTTGCGACGACATCTTCCTCGCCACACCGGCCGACTCACCCTTTGCCCAACGCACTGAAGTCGATCTGGCCGAGGTGCGCGACGAGACGTTCATCACCCTGACCCAGGGTTTTGCCACGCACCAGGACGGTATCCGGGTGTTCAAGCAGGCGGGGTTCGAACCGAAGGTGGCGATGCAGGTCAACGACATCTTCACCCTGCTGAGCATGGTCAGCTCCGGGGTGGGCTATGCGTTGTTGCCGGGGCGAATTGCGGCGGTGTATGAAAACCGGGTGAAATTGATCCCGTTGCAGGAAAGGTATCGGCTACAACAGCGCATTGGCGTGGTGTTCCTGAAAGCCAAGGAGCGTGATCCGAATTTGCTGGCGCTGTTGGCCGAGTGTCGGATGTATGCCAATCGCCAGGTTTGACACCGTGTTGCCTTCATCGCGAGCAGGCTCGCTCCCACATTGGATCGGTGTTCACAAATCCCCTGTGGGAACGAGCCTGCTCGCGATGAGGACAGCCCGTTCAGCGCAAATTCAAAGCCCTACCCCATCAACCCCCGCATGATCAGAAACAACAACGAAGGCCCCAACAAGCACCCAAGCGCCGTATAGAACGCCGCCGTCAGGCAGCCATACGGCACCAGCTTCGGATCGGTGGCCGCCAGCCCGCCGGCCACGCCGCTAGAGGTGCCCATCAAGCCACCGAAAATCACCGCACTGCGTGGATTATTCAGGCCAATCATCGGTGCCACGAACGGCGTCGCCACCATCACCAGGATCGCCTTGATCAACCCGGCGGCAATGGACAGCGCCATCACTTCGGAACTGGCACCAATCGCCGCCCCGGTCACCGGCCCGACGATGTAGGTCACCGCCCCGGCGCCAATGGTGGTCAGGCTCACCGCATCGGTGTAACCGAAAGCCATCGCGACCCCGACGCCAGCAATGAACGACGTACCGACTCCGACAAACAGCGCCAGCACCCCAACGAAACCGGCGCGCTTGAGTTCTTCGATACTCACGCCGAACGCCGTGGCGACGATGGCAAAGTCCCGCAGCATCGCGCCGCCGAGCAAACCAATCCCGGACAGCAGCGGAATGTCCACCACGCCCTTCTGCCCGCCGGTCATTGCCCCGCCAATGTAGGAAAGCACCAGCCCCAGGAGAATGGCGATGGCCGAACCATGCAGGCGACCTTTGGTGAACGTGTTGCTGATCCAGTAGGACACCCACATGGTGATGCCGACAATGGCGAAACCGCTGATCAGGCCGTAGCCGGTGATCACTTTCATCATGGATTCGTACATGGCAATCACCCGACCGTCTTAACGGAAACGTCGGCCTGAGGCCCTTTGTTGCCAATGCGCACCAGCACCGGCACCAACGCAAAGGCAATCACCACCGCCAGGGTTCCGGCCAGGATCGCCATCGGCCCGCCCTTGAGCGCGCCGTAGACGTTTTGCTGCGCCGCCATCGCGACCACAATGGGGATGTAGACCGCGCTCCAGAATTCCACGCCGGCCTCGGATTTGCCCTTGAACAGGCCGCGCTTGCTCAGGTAGCTGCCCAGGCCGATCAACAACAGCATCGCAATGCCGACGCCGCCGACGTTGGCCGGCACGCCGATCAATTTGCCCAGCAGCTCACCGATAAAAATACCCGCCAGGGTACAAAAGGCCAAAAATGCCACACCGTAGATAATCATTGTTGTAGTCCTCAAAGTGCATCGTCGAAGTTGTTGTTTTTGTGCTTCGCCAGCTTGAGTCGGTGGTTTAGGGTTGGCGGTTTCCCTCCTCACGCAACAGCGCCTGCAAGGTGTCGAGCCGGGCGCCGTCGAAAGCCATGACAGTGCCCTGCTCGAACACCCGGCGCGCCAGGGCGGTCAGCACCGCACCGGGCGGCAGTTCGATCTGTAGCCGCACACCGCGTTCGTAAGCGCTTTGCACGGTACCGCGCCAATCCACCACGCGGCACATGTTGAGCGCCAGGTCGTCGCGCAAGGCCTCGGTGTTGATCACCGGTCGCGCGCGGCTACCGCTGAGATAACCCAAGGCTGGTGCTTTCAACGGTACGTCGGCAAATGCCTGGGCCAATGCCCGGGCCGGTGCTTCCAGCAACGGGCAATGGGACGGCACGCTCACCGCCAGCCGACAGGCCTTCCCGGCACCCAGGCTTCGCGCCTGCCTGGCAACGTTGTTCATGGCCTCGTCACTGCCGGCGATGACCACCTGATTATCCGCGTTGATGTTGGCCAGGTAGACCGGGGTGCGGTCGCTGTGCACCTGCGCCAGCAACGCTTCCACTGCCGCGAGGTCCAGGCCGATGATCGCGGTCATGCCATAGCCTTGCGGATACGCCCGCTGCATCAATTCGCCCCGCAGGCTGACCAGTCGCAACGCATCCTCGAACCCCAGCGCCCCGGCCACCACCGCCGCCGGATAAGCGCCGATGGACAGTCCCGCCACGTAGTCCGGCGCAGGCGCCTGTTCCAGCAATCGCCGCGACGCTGCCACGCCGGCAATCAACAGGCACAGTTGCACGGCGCGGGTCGATTGCAGCGCCTCGGCACTGTCCAACTGCAAGACGTCCTCACCAAGCACGTCACCCGCCTCGTCGAGGACTTGCGGCGCCAGGCCGTGGAGCATGCCCACGCGCTGCGCACCCTGGCCGGGAAAGACGAAGAGGCTGCTCACGCGACTTGCTCCAATGAAGGCTGCCAAGGATCGTTCACCAGCCGTGCCTGCACATCATCCTTGAGCAGGACACGCCGCGACGAACCCGCCCACTCGCGCAAGGCGACGGCACCGCAGGGCGTTTGCAATTGCATATCCACGGCGCAAACCGAGGCATCCAGTTGCGCCAGCAATTCCCTGGCGTGGAGACGATCGAGAAAATGCGGCACCCGCAGAATCAGATCCAGGTCGCTGCGTTCATGCAACGCCTCGATACTCGTGGCGAGCTCGAACCCGGCGCTGCCACTCACCCCCCAGGCCCAGCCACTGGCATCGAGCTGCGGACGCAGGCGGGACAGCGCTTGCAGGGCTGGCAAGTCGCGAGTCGACGCAACGTGACAAAGGTCTTCCGGCCTGACGCGACGGGAAATCGCAGCAATCGCCATCGACGTTGCATAACGCTGCTCGCGCGAACGCCCGCGCACGCCGACCGCGATTTGACCCGGAGCCGTCAGCGAGCGCCGGACCACCACCGGTTGACCGGCGGCAATCGATTCGAGCACCCATGCCGGCGCACCCGCAGGCACCTGTTCCGGGGTCATCCCCCAGAGCAGGTCATGGGCCAGATATGTATTCACCACTGTGCTCTCAGCAACTGGCGTACGGTGCTGGAAGCCGCGCGATGGGTCGCACCGAGGCGACTGCTCAAGTCGCGAGGCGCAGCGGCCACATCGTTGATCGCCTGTTGCAGGCAATCCGTCACCCGGGCCAGATCAGCCGCCGTCGGTTGCTCGATCTGCTCCGCCGACAAGGTTTCCCACAGCAGACCCAGGCTGGCAAAACTGTCGATGTCATAGGCCATCGGTGGCACGCTGGCGGCCAAGGCCTCAAGCTCTTCGACACTGCGCAGGGTGACTCGCGCCGCCGAGGCCTTGCCCATGGCGTGGACCATCACCCCCGGGTCGCGCAGCGCAATCAGGCGGTTGGCCTGGTAGCCGTGGGCCAGGAACGCCCCGGACATGGCCTTGCCCACCAGCAAACCGATCACCGGATGCCCGGCCAGTCGCGCACGGGCATAGCTGTCCGCCGCACCGGCCAAGGCCTGATGAATGCCCAGGGCTTCTTCACGCCGCCCATAGGCCTGGCTCGGTACATCGACAACGGCGATCAGCGGACGCTTGTTGACTGCATCGCGGTCGGCGTCGATGGCGTCATCCACCGCTTTAGCCAAACCCCAGCCCTCCAGCAAACCGACTTCGCCATTGCGAGCACGGGGAAAACGACTGTCGGGATCAGCTACCACCGCCAGCAGGCGCACGGTTTGCTCGCCCAGCCTGACGTCAGCGACTTTCAACGAAGCCGGCAGGCCTTCCAGCGGTTTGGCGTCGCCAGCCAAGGCCTCGAACCAGCGCAAGCCTCTCAATGAATAGGCACTCATGGGCGTTCTCCCTGATACAACTGGCGAACCGTGGCCGGTTCGATTTGCACTTCAGTGTCCAAGCGGGCCAGGCGTTGCAGGAACAGCTCGGCCTGGCCGCTGCGGTGTTGCGCGGGGACGCCCAGGTGCAGCAACTGGCCGACCTGTTGACGGATCTGCGCCACATCATCGGCGACGTAACGATCCACCAACCCACTGGCGAACCGTTGCTCGCCGCCGGTCAGGCTCCAGATGAACGGCCGGTCGCGGGAGTCGTATTCGTCGATCCCGGCCTCCTGTTCGATCACTTGTGGGCCGTTCAGGCCCAGCCGCGCTTCCTGGGTCACCAGCAGATAACTGCACAGCCCGGCGGCGATGGACATGCCACCAAAACAGCCGACGCTGCCGGCCACCACGCCGACCACCGGTTGGTATTGGCGCAGGTCGACAATCGCCGAATGAATCTCGGCGATCGCCGCCAACCCGAGATTGGCCTCCTGCAAACGCACGCCGCCGGTTTCCAGCAGCAATACGGCACGGGTCGGGATGCCCTTGCGGTTGTCCTCCGCGGCCAGTTCCAGCGCACCGGCAATCTTCGCCCCGCCGACTTCGCCGAGGCTGCCGCCCTGGAACGCGCCTTCGATGGCGGCGATCACCACGGGCAGGCCATCGAGCGTACCCTTGGCGATCATCACGCCGTCATCGCTTTGCGGCACCACGCCCTGGCGCAACAGCCATGGCGACATGATCCGCTGGAACGGGTCGAGCAATTCGCGAAAAGTGCCGTCATCGAGCAAGGCCTTGGCCCGTTGCCGGGCACCGAGTTCGACGAAGCTGTGCTTGTTGAGCAACGCTGCACTGTCAGTCATGGCCGATCTCCTCGAAACCTTGCTCCAGGCGCAAACGCACCACGCCGGGGGTGGCGCCGAAATCGTGGATGTCGATAGACAAGGCCGGCGGTGTCTGGCCGTCGAACATGCGGGCGAACAGGTGCTGCCAGCGTTGTTCACTGCCGTTGACCGAGGTCTGCACCTGGATGGTCAGCTTGCCTGCCAGGCCGGGTTCGATCAGCACTTCCAGGTCGCCCGAGCCGACGCAGCCCACCAGCGCCCGCCCCCGTGGCGGCTGCCCGGCAGGGAATTCAAAGGATAAGGTTTCCATCAGCACACTCCTGGGAAGAGGCCATCGCCGCGCTCGATACGATCGAGGAACAGGCAGGCGGCGAGCAGGTCGGCAGCGCCGCCGGGCGAGGCGTTCAAGGCAATCAGTTGTTGGTCCAGCGCGTGCAATTGGCGACGACCGCCCAGGCTCGCACTGCCACCGGCATCGAGCACCGCCTTGGCGCCCTGTTGCATGGCCTGCAAACCCGGCTCGCCGGCGCGATAGAGCACGCAGGTATCGGCCAGGGTGGTCATGATCGCCAGCAAGGCATCGAGCCGGGCGTTCTGCTCTCCCGCGCCCGCCGCGCGACTGCGCTTGAGTTGCGGCAGGCCCAGGCCAGTCACCGCCGGGAACGCCAGTTGCGCTTCTTCCCGGGCACCGCGTACGCCGTAGCGTTGGGCTACCTGGGCGCCGTGGCTCAAGGGTTGGGGCGCATAGCGGTCGTTGAGCAAGGCCAGGCGGGCAGCGCGTAGAGCGACGGCGCTGGCAGCACTGGATTCAGGTTCCAGCGCCGTTGCAGCGACCAACAGGCCCAAGGCCCAGATCGCACCCCGGTGTGTGTTGACGCCGCCAGTGGTAGCGAGCATCGAGGCTTCCCCCTCACGGCCGATGCGCCCGAGGGCTTCGCGTAGCGGCAAGCCGATCTCGCCACAGTCGAGGGCGGCTTCGGCCATTTCCCTGAACGCCGGCCACAGCGACAGTGCCGAGGCGTGCATCAGGCCCAGGTGCAGGTCGGTGTGGGCGCCATTGCCACGACGATCCACCAAGGCCGGTTTAGGCGAGAGGTCGGCTTCGTCGATCAGCGCGTCCACCGCCATATCCGCCAGGTGCTCGGTCAAGGACAGTTTTTTCGGTTGCAGGTTGAAGGCGTGCATTTACCAGCTCCTGAACTTGGCGGGCGGGTTGTAGAGGCCACCGGACCACTCCACCAGGTCGGCCACGCTCTTGGCCGCGAGCAACTCGCGGGTGGCGTCGGTGCGGCGAATACCGAGGTCTTCGGGCAAGGCGATCAGCCCTTCGCGGCGCATGCGCGCGGTGTCTTTCGGGTCATGGCGCAGGCCAATGGCAGTAACGCCGGCCACCGCAGCAATCATTGCCTGGCGCTCTTCCAGGGAGCGGGCCTTGTACAGGTAGGCGATGCCCTCTTCGGTGAGCAAATGGGTGACGTCGTCGCCGTAGATCATGATCGGCGCCAGGGGCATGCCGGCTTTCTTCGCCACGTCCACCGCGTCGAGGGTTTCGACGAAGGTCGGTTTACCGCCCTCCTGGAACGTCTCGACCATCTGCACCACCAGCTTCTTGCCGCGTTCGAGCAACGGCGCCTCGCCATCGCCGTGGCGCATGTCAAGCCAGGCTGGCGTGCCGTGACGACGACCGCGCGGGTCATGGCCCATGTTCGGCGCACCGCCAAAGCCGGCCAAGCGGCCACGGGTCACGGTGGAGGAATGGCCGTCGCCGTCCACTTGCAGGGTGGCGCCGATGAACAGGTCCACCGCGTATTGCCCAGCCAGTTGGCAGACCATGCGGTTGGAGCGCAGCGAGCCGTCGTGGCCGGTGAAGAACACGTCCGGCCGGGCGGCAATATAGTTCTCCATGCCCAGCTCGGTGCCAAAGCAATGCACACTTTCGACCCAGCCGCTTTCGATGGCCGGGATCAGGGTCGGGTGCGGATTAAGCGTCCAGTTGCGGCAGATCTTGCCCTTCAGGCCAAGGGATTCGCCGTAGGTCGGCAGGATCAATTCAATCGCGGCGGTGTTGAAACCGATGCCGTGATTGAGGGACTGGACGTTGTGTTTTTCGTAGATCCCGCGGATCGCCATCATCGCCATCAGCACATGCACAGGCTTGATATGGCGCGGGTCGCGGGTGAACAGCGGCTCGATGTAGAACGGCTTGTCGGCCACCACCACGAAATCGACCCAGGACGCCGGGATGTCGACTCGCGGCAGGTCGCTGACGTCATCCACCAACTGGTTGACCTGAACAATGACGATACCGTCGCTGAAGGCCGCCGGCTCGATCAGCGCCGGTGTGTCTTCGGTGCTGGGGCCGGTGTAGATATTGCCAGCGCGGTCGGCCATGAAACCGGCCGAGAGCACCACGTTGGGAATCAGGTCCACCACCAGCCGGGCATAGAGTTCGATGTAGGTATGGATCGCGCCGATTTCCAGCAGGCCATCTTCGAGCAACTGGCTGATGCGCAGGCTCTGGGTGCCAGCAAAGGAAAAATCGAGCTTACGGGCAATGCCGCGCTCGAACAGATCCAGGTGTTCGGACCGCCCGACGCTGGGCATGATCATGTGTAAATCGTGCAGCTTCGAAGGGTCGACTTTCGCCAGGGAGCGGGAAAGGAAGTCCGCCTGCTTCTGGTTATTGCCCTCCAGCACCACACGGTCGCCGGGCAGAATCAACGCCTCCAGCGCCGCGACGATCTTGTCGGTGGGCAGCACCACACCGTCGGCAAGCCCCTTCACCAGCCCGAGACGCCGCTGCTTTTCGCTGCGCCGCCGCGTCCAGCGCGAGTCGGGGGATATTGTTGTTGTCATGACCACTCCACGGGTTCGCTGTCGTGGGGCTCACCTTAGGAGTGTTGTGGCGCGGGCATCAATCAAGCTCGACGGCGGATCGTTACGGTTGGAGTAATGGTTGCCGGATTGGTACGAACCTTTGTGGTAGCGAGCAAGCCCGCACACAATTGGATTGGGGTACACCTGCAATCGCAGGTCGGCTGTCAGGCCGCCTCGCGAGCAAGCTTTGCTCCCACAGGTCCTGCTCACACAAATCTGGTTGGGGTACACCCGCAAGAGCCAGGCCGGCTGTCAGGCCGCCTCGCGATGGACGTTGATCTCGGCGCCCCGTTAACCACGCTGGCCGAACGCAGGCATTGTGGAGTGGGCCCACGGAGCAATGCCTTCGTTCGGGCATGCCGAGCCTAGGCGAGGCACCGAGTGGTGGGGCAAAGCCTTTTTGGTTACTTTTTTGGCGTCTGAAAAAAGTGACCCGCCGTAAGGGCGGAACCCTAAGCAGCCGTTACCGCAGCAAAGGATATGTACCCGGTCAAAGAAATCCTGTCCGGATACTAAGGCCACCATCACCCCGTCAGTTTTTTTCCTCATCCGCGCGGAACCGCCAACGGCATACCCACCACTCACACCGTGAACATGCCTAGCCCAGAGGAACCGCCCATGTCTTCCGCCGATGCCGTCCAGCGCCGCCTCGACACCTACTTCCAACGCGCGACCGACAACGTCAACAACGCTGCGATGAACGCAGCAGAAAGTCAGTCACTCGACGACATGCACTCATTCGTGACCAGCATGAACGGCATGTCCGTCGCGGTGAACGCAGCCACTCAACAGACCACGGCCCATCACAACCTCGCCAAGGCGATCATCGATGCAATGCCATGAGCTGCGCACACAGCTCACCCGCTGGAGCGCCAGCGTCGATGGCCCGGAGCACTTCACCGTTGTCATCGACGATGGCGACGCAACGTTCAGCAAGCTCGAAGAGGGCCTGCTGGTATCGGTCGAGCTGAGCGTCCCGGCGACACGCGAGGTGGCTCTGGAAGACCTGCTTCGGCTGGCGCACCCAAGCCTCTCGCGATTTCCCGGCGCGCTGGCCCGTTCGCCACAAGACGGCCGGTTGTGGCTACTGGCGCAACTGCCGCCGGACAGGCACATCGACGACTTGATCGAGGTGCTCGAAGCACTGCTCAACCAGCGTGACACCTGGCAATCGATTCTCAATAAAGACCAACGAGCCGTTGCCGCGCCAGTGGCGCGACGCCTCTCGCACTCTCACTTGCTCGGAACAGGAATCCGTCATGCCTAACAGGTGGCTTGCACCGTACCGCTTGATGACCGCAGGCAAAGTACACCTTCGCCAGTTGATCGCACACCGCTGGACGGGACCTTCGCTGATCGCGCTGGCGCTGACCGGTGCACTGGGTGCTAGCCTGCCGGCACAGGCGGCAGTCCCGACCGACTGGAAGAACACGCCTTACGCCTATGACGCCCAAAGCACGCCGCTGGCCAAGGTACTCGGCGACTTCGCCAATACCTTCGCGGTGCAGTTGGTGATCGATGGCACCGTGAAAGGCACCGTCGACGGCCGGATGCGCGCCGAAAGTCCCCAGGCGTTCCTCGACAGGCTCGGCCTGGAAAATCGCTTCCAGTGGTTCATGTACGGCAACACCTTGTACGTCAGCCCCTTGCAGAACCAAGACTCCACGCGCCTGGAAGTATCCGCCGATGCCGTCCCGGACATGAAGCAGGCCTTGACCGACATCGGCCTGCTGGATCCGCGTTTCGGCTGGGGTGAATTGCCCGACGAAGGCGTGGTCCTGGTCTCCGGCCCGGAGCGCTACGTGCGCCTGGTGGCGCAGTTTGCCGAAGTGCGCAAGACACCCGAAGAGAAGCAGGAAGTGATCAGTTTCCCGCTGCGCTATGCCACCGCCGCCGACCGCAACGTCAAGTACCGCGGCGAAACGCTGGTCATTCCCGGGGTCGCCAGCATCCTGAAAGGTTTGCTGGAAAGTCGCAGCGCCGTGTCGGGGGGCATGCAGACGGCCTCTCCACAGGCGTCGTTCCAGAACATGCAGAACCAGCAGTCCATGACCATGGGCAATATCGAACAGTTGGCAATGAACGGCATGGGTCGTCCGAACACCAGCCGCGTACCATCCGGCGCGAACAGCGGTGCAGGCGGCCGGGGCAAGATCCGCGTCGAAGCCGACGTGCGCAACAACGCGGTGCTCATCTACGACGCCCCCAAGCGACGGGAAATCTACACGCCGCTGATTCGCGATGTGGACGTGCCGCGCAAGCTGGTGGAAATCGACGCGATCATCCTCGACATCGACCGCACCCAACTGGCCGAGCTGGCCTCGAACTGGAACGTCGAGAGCGGCGACCTGATCGGCGGCGCCTCGATGATTCGACCTGGCGCCAGCTCGACGGTGTTCATTCAGGACTACGGCGATTTTTCCGCGCAACTGCGGGCCCTGGAGGGCCGTGGCCTGGCCTCGGTGGTGGCGAACCCGTCGGTACTGACCCTGGAGAACCAGCCGGCGGTCATCGACTTCAGCCGGACCGAGTACATCTCGGCCATCGGCGAGCGTGTAGCCACTGTCGAACCCATCACGGCAGGCACCAGCTTGCAGGTCGTGCCCCATGCCATCGAGACCGGGGGCCGCAACCAGATCCAGATGTCCCTGGAAATCGAGGACGGCCGTATCGAACCCTCGGAGGTCGGCCAGCAGACGCCCAGCGTGCGCCGGGGCGTAGTCAGCACTCAGGCTGTCATGGGGGAAAGCCGGTCATTGGTGGTAGGCGGTTTTCATACCGAAGAGACCGGCGACAACCTCGAACGGGTGCCATGGCTGGGTCGCATCCCGCTGATCGGGCCGCTGCTGTTTTCCTCGACCACCCGCGAAACCAGTCGCCGCGAGCGGGTGTTCATCCTGACGCCGCGCCTGATCGGTGACCAGGTCGACCCGGCCCGCTACATCTCCGCCCTTGACCGCGAACAGGTCGACAGCGCCATGGCCCGCCTGGAAGAGCGTCGCAACGGCACCCGCCCCGTCGGTCGTATCGAGGTCAGCGACGTGCTCGCCCAACTCGCCGACGGCAACATTCCGGCCACGTTCAAGCAAGCCCCATCGATTCCCTATTCGCCCGACACATTGTGCGCGTTGCAACCCGGGCTATCGCTGGACGCCGCCCGGGCCCAATGGTTCGCCGGCCCCGATTACGGCATCGCCGTGGGCGTGATACGCAACGACGATCAGCGGCGCTTGCGTTTCGACGAGGCAAGCTGCGGCAGTCGCTGGACCCTGGCCACCTCCGCCTGGCCGAAGGTGTGGCTTGAGCCCGGCGAGGAAACGGAAGTGTTCGTGGTCATGAAACAACCCACGCGCACGCCAGGCGGCGAGCGCCCTTCTCTTCTGCAAACCAGCGCGAGGACCCTGCCATGAGTCGCACGCCACTGCTGCTCGTTTTATTGCTGAGCCTGCCGGTGTTCGCCGGCTGCGCGAACCGCTCGGGTTGCCAGGGCGATGCCTGCAGCCGCGCCGAACCGGACAACGGTCGGCTGGTGATCTGGTGGTCACCCGGTATGCGCGGCGGCCTTGGCTCCCCCGAACACCCACTGGACCATTCGGTCGTCCCATTGGAGAACTGAAACGCTATGTCTTTTTCGGTACACAGCGTAAGCACTCGCCAGGCCTTCCAGAAGAACATCATCGCCGGCATCGCAACGTATTGGGAAATAGCCCCAGGCATTGAGTTCTGTCTGCGACGCGAGCCTCACAGCGTGGGGCTTGCCTTACAAATACAAAGCCAGGCGCTGCGTGCAAACCAGATCCAGCATGCCCTCGAACGGCGTTTCGCCCACCCGACCGACTACGCGCAGTTGTTCGTATTTCTTGATCCGCAGCGAGCACTCGTGGTCTGGCAGGCGCTGCCGGACTCGTCGATATCCATTGAACTGCTCGATGAAATCCAGTCCCGGCAA
>Ga0065714_10064544_pt1 | contig 38819 bp, 71 predicted proteins | sample MisRhiReplicate2_FD_59101 | JGI IMG/M metagenome (GOLD analysis project Ga0065714, IMG submission 59101) | Miscanthus rhizosphere microbial communities from Kellogg Biological Station, MSU, sample Rhizosphere Soil Replicate 2: eDNA_1 v2... | ecosystem: Host-associated > Plants > Roots >... | reverse complement strand
CATCTGCATCGCTGTAGTCTTCCAAGTCAAACCATTCACCATGCAAGCGACCGGCATTGTAGGAAGCAAGGCAAGCGACATAGATACGGTAGGTGTTGTTGGTAGACATGATGCGATCCTTTTCAGTTGTGAGGCTGTTCGCCTCTTGTGTGGTCAATTCTACAGGGTTGAACATCCACGTCAACCACTATTTAACGAGAAATTGAAAACAATACAGACAGTGATGCCAACCACACAACGAACATGAATGTCAAGATAACTAACACGGCCTTCTCTGTAGGTGTCATAGCATCACCTCTGTTTCACGTGGAACACGCTCTAGGGGGAGAAAAGCCCCGTTGGTTAGACGGGGCAAGGGTGGTATTATGCCGCGTCTTGTTTCTCAGCAGTGCGGCTAGGTAGCTTCAACATCCAGCGGATCATGTCACCGATGATTGGATAGATGTCGTTATGGCGAGTGGCAAACCTCATCCACTTGTTCTGTACGTCGAAGGTGCCGATTGACCGGTTAGTGTCGCCACCATCAGGCAGATAGTCACGCAAGCCATTCAGCTTTTGCTTAATGCGTTCTTGCTCGGTCAATTCGTAGAATCTCCACACAGGGTTAGTGTGGCTGAAATTGACCTGACTCAAGCTCATCAGAAGGCGTTCCAAGTCCTCTGCTGCTGACTCATCACGCCGACGACCATACCCAAGGTCATATACAAGCTTTGCAATGGCCTTGACTACTACAGGCTGTGCTAGCACCGTGTAAGCTTTAGCCCCCGGCTTGCCAAACCCCGGAACGTTAGCGATAGCGCCCCACATTCTGCACGCTGTAGCATATTTCTCTTCTACATCAGCAGGCGTTGCACTGGCAATGCTGGTTTTATTCAGAAACAGGATTGCGTTAGTAGCTGCAAGGTCGCGGAATGTCCAGCGGCCTGTATCCTTAGACCAGTTGGATTGGTCACCGTCCGTTACATCGTCCCAATCCAGAATGTGAGGCAACAACTCATTCTGAATAAATTGGTTGACAGGGTTGGCGCTGTCGAACTTGAGAGCCAGAGAGCGCTCCACCTTTTTAGCAAGGTTGTTCAGGTCGTGAAACAGTTGTTGCTCTTCCCGAACGCCCAACCCTAGATGGATTTCCACAGCGATTTTGCTGAAGCCTCGTGCCACTTCGTCGCATTCGTCCCAAGCTGCTAACACCTCAGTTGGAATGGTTTCCTTGAAGTTACCTTCAAACAGCTTTGGCTTACGTGGATACTTACGGTTTAACCGAATCTCTGTGAGGAATTCGAAAACCAAATCCATCGCATAACGGCGGTGTTGACCGTCAATCACATACAGCATGTCACGTTGCCCGAGGAACACCTTAAAGCAAGCGGTTTCGCCGTCCGCTTCCATTCGCTTCCCTTCGATGCCAGCTCCACCGGGTTCAACGGTGCGAAGGTTGCACACGATAGGCTGCAAGCTCATGTAGGTTTGTGGCCCCATTACACGCTGTAGCTCATGCAGCGCCAGCGATTCCGGCTTATGGAAGTTGCGACGGTACTCAATAGCCGCTGCAATCATGCCCCGAAGGATATACTTTGCTAGACCGGTAGCGTGTGCCTCATTCAGTGGGCGTTGTGTGGCTGGCGAGCCGTCCGGTTGACGTTCGTTCGCCACCTTGCTCATGGCGTAGAAGTCTTTCATTGGGATCAATGCGATAAATGTACGGTGCCCCAGATTGTGACCAATGAACACCTTTTCAGGTCTGGTTTGGCTGTCTGCCTCTTTCAACAGCGAATCAATCGAAGCGAGTGGAGTTGGGAGCGATTCATTTGGCATGAACATGGCATTTCTCCTAGAGGTTAGACGTTCCACGTGGAACATCTTTTAAGCTGGGGTGTTGTGTGTTCCCCTTGCTTGATTGAAAGATTAGCACCGTGGATTGGGATGTCAAGACTATTTTCAAATTATTTTGTAGGAATGAAAAAGCCCCGACAGGCGGGGCTTTCTCTTATGCTTACAGCTTACAAATAGAAATCAATATCAACATCATTACCCTGTCGCATTTGAGACTGTAAGGAGGTTTGCAACTCTTCCTGAAAGTCTCTTTTTTCACGTTCAAACGTAAACGGTGAAACTTGTTGCAGCACACTACCGGGAGCCATCCCGATGTTACAGATAACAACATCTGTATAAGTGTCGTCTAAATGCTTGACAAACTCATCATCAGACACTACCACCGTCCCTAGTGTAACACTATAACCACGGAAAGCCTTTACATTCCCCAATGCCAGCACAACCTGATTCATACTGCCCAATCCATTTTACTCCTAGTGAAGCCGGGGGCTGCCGTTCTGGCTTGTCCGTCCCGGTGACGCCATTGTATAGACTCTAGGGGCCAAAGCAACCCCTAGAACCACCTTTAGAACACCTTTATTCATCCTCAAAAATGTACTCATCACCCCCAACTTTACAGCTTTTCATTTTCGACAGGGTGACGTTTACCCAAGGGAACGGCACACCTTTTGCAAGCTTGTCAGGATCGGCGGCTGTGTAGTTGTCGGGGTTGTGGGCCGCTGGATTGGCCTGTACCACAGTGTTAGTGCCACTGGCAAGAGCTTTATTCATCCATTGCTTAAGCACGCGGTGTGTGGTAGTGCCGTCCTTTTTCTGCCACGTCACTGCAAACATCTGGCCTTTGTTACCGTCCAGAATTTCACGTTTCTTTTCGATTGAAGCGCCTTTGATTACGATGGTAGCCATTTGCCTGTACTCTCTTTGGGTTGGTGACATGGTGATTCTAGGTTGATTTTGAAGCCTTGTCAATCACTTTCATCAGGAGAAATTGTAACAGGGAAATCGTAATCCCCCTCTATACAACTCATCACCTTTTCAGCGTCCATTGTAACAGGGTAGAACACTTTGTCAATATGTCTTACAACACCTTTTCTATATACTTTCCAGAACACTCTATTACCCATATTTATAACAGGCTTGACCGCCTTTAGTTTGAAATTGAGACGGGAACCAGTTCACTCCCCATACTGTTAGCATTGCTTGCAACTGTCTTGTAAGGCTGTTAGAGCGCATATCGGGGCACGTTTCCTTGTAATATATCTCACCACAAGGTTGAACTATCACACCGCTACAGCCTACGCTGTGCGCCTCTGACTTGAAGGCTACAATCCTATGCCATCCTTTGTGGTCCCTAAACAGCTTGATATGCTTGCCGTCTGGGGTTGTTGTGTCTCTTACTAGTGACTCTAATCCTGTGGTAGTGCAACGGTTAAGCGCATGCATGATCGTTTTATTCAACTTACAAACCCTTATTCTGTATATAGAACCAGACCACCACAACCACCACTAGCGCAACTTTGAATGCTTTTTGAGTATCGATGTGGTTTAGGTATTGCTCCCATTGTGTAGGGAGCTTGTCACCAGTCCTATCTATCAACTCTTTTTCAACTGTAGGATCAATGCCTAAGGCTTTATCCTTAGTTGCCTGTAACTTTTCACGCTGTACTTTAATATACAAGCGGCTTTCTTGCTCTTGTTCTTCTGGTACTTTGCTAGCTTTAACAGCCGCTTCAAACTCCCTTTCTAGCTTATCAAGGTTGTCTAGCTTTTCTTCTACTGGTGATAATCTGTAGCGTAACGGCTTGACAGGCTTTACAACGGTTACACGTAACCCCGCCATTAAATAGCCACGTACCACACACCGTTAGACTTGTATAGTTTGCAGTGTGTGCCACGTTCGGCATGCATTACAGCAACGGCACTAGCAAAACCAACATTAGGGAAGCCAAAGACCTGCATTATTCATCACTCCCTTTCATGTTGTAAGAGCGACGACCATGAGGGGAATTGCGTTTCCCTTGTGCTGCCTTGCGTGCTTCTTTCTTGGCTTGCTCATATTCATAAGCGGTGTTGAATTCATTTGCTTTAACTGGACGGGACATTCTACTACTTTCCTTTTACTGCTTTAGTTTGTGTGCCGGTACTTTAAGGCTATCGACTTACCTTGTACAGCTTTATTTGAAACTAATTTCACGACCACCCATGCGAACACTTTGGATAGTTTCCATGTTCACATTACGAAACTGTTCTTTACCGTTCTTATCTTTCTGTGCTAGCACCACAGTCAGATACTTTTCAAAGTGACTTGTAGTGTTGCCGCCATCATGGCCTTCGACTTTGCGAACATGACCAGTCAACTTACGTTCGGTGCCATCTTTCTTGATGAATGTAACACCGAACCACTTAGAGCCATTGCTTTTGATCAGGGTAGCAACTGCCTTCGATACAGCGTCAGTCTTAACTACTTGCAACATCTTTAAACCCTCTTGATTAGTGAGCCGCTATTCTAAGGTTAGCGGCATACCCTGTCAACTAATTACTTAGTCATTCGTTGCACTTTGTGTGCATTGCCCAGACCATAATCCAACATGGCGATACGCTGGCTAGCTTCAGCCGCTTGTTTCTGGAGTTCTGCAATTTGAGCTTGCAACTTGTCACGTTTAGCGGCTTGACGTGCAATCTCTTTCAGGAACTGTGCAACACTACGCTTTTTAGTATCCTCTTCCATTTGCAGGATGGTGATATAACGTAGGTCAAGGCAACGTTGGTTTCCACTATCAGCAACTGGCTCAAAGTAGGGATCAGATGAATTATCATCACGAACAAAGCGCCACAGTGTACCGTCACGGTATTCAACCAAACTAACACCGACAACCAAACCCACACGAGTTGCTGGCGTCATATCTCTAGCCAATGCGTCATCCCATTTGTTTTCGATATGTTCTATCAACTCTTCAAGTTGGGCCAAACGCAAAGCACCATATTCACCGCCCCACTTATTATTGAATTCAGACCATGCATTGTCAGCGGCCTGACTACGCTCTTTTTGAGTGGCCCCACCTTTTGGATGGTTGACAGGGTAGTGATAGTTGCCACTGTAACTTGGCAGACGACGAATCACGTTATCTTTGATAAGTGCCATTGTGTCAGAACTAACATTATCTGGAGTGCAACGGCTGATGTTATCACAGATGCCATAACCAGTGTAGAACAAAGAGTCGGATTGGCTCTCACCATTACGGTGTGCAATGGCGCGATTACGCATGGTGTTGAATGTAGCAAGAGCTTGACTTTGAACTGTATTCACTGTACCAGTTGTGTCTGAATCAAATCTGATTTGGATAGTTTGAGCTGGCACTGGCATCACTGGTACTGCCGGAACTGCTACAGGCGTAGAATCGATATTATCCAAATTGACGTAACGAGTTTTAGACGGGTTGTCTACAAGTTCAAACAGTGGGCAATGCGAGCTGTCATCGCTCTTGAGGCGAATCAGAACACCTTCGCTGAATATCCGTGTTTCGGTTTCAATCATGCGTACAACTTGACCGACCGCGATACCTTTATCTTGAGCTAGAGTAGTCATTGCGTTTCTCTTTCCTTGCCGTTGGTGGCGTTCTGTTTAAGTGGGGCCATCTTATCACCAACCGACATTAGGTCAACATCTTTTTATTCTAATGCTGAAAATACTTTGTGCTATTACAGAAGCCGAAAGGCTGTCTACTAAATGAACCGGGCGTGCGTGCGTATACAGGATAATTTATTTTTGTCAAGGGGTTGCATCGTGTGTGCCAACGGCATACAATCATACACAGCAGGCAACGCAGCCCCGGACAGGGTAAGCACTGGAGACAAACAGGGAGGGTGGTCGTTATTCCTAGTTGGCACGCTTTATGCTATAGCAAATCCTATGCCTAAAATAGTTGTTGCATTCTCAAATTCAGGGTGGTAATCTGGCTTCACTTTAAAACCTTTGATCAGTCGTCAAGGGGATCACTTGCCCCAGCGCCAACTGAGCGAGGCTTGGTTGTGCCTGTGTGGTTTGTCAAGCTAAAATCGAGATTTCTGAAAAAGATAGATAGCCTGCTAACTATAATCGTTAGGGTGCTAACCAATTAGATAGCTCGCTAACAGTCTCAAATCTTGTGGCACGTCACTTCCCCAGAAAACCGGGGTGGATTTCTCTGTACAGGAATCCCTGTAAAAAGCTGTCCAGTCCCCAGTGCCATGAAAACCTGTCCAGTCCCCAATTCCTGTGAAAATCCCTCCAGTCCTCAGTCGAACAGACTTCCAATCAAACCTAAGGCACCATCAATCACATCGCCTGCGATATCGAATGCAACATAGGCTGTGGCTACGTCTACGGCTGTCTCAAGCACGTCTTCGATAAAGGTGGAGCTACTATAGCGTTCAACGTGGCGAGGGCAGGAAGCGCCCTTGTAGTGCGTTACAAAGATGTGTCCACAGTGATTGCATTTCATTCTGTAGTGAGTCATTGGTGTCTCCTTGTTTAGTTGATGAGTCTATTGTAGACCTCTGTTACTGGTTGTGTCTAGCTTTTCTTCAAGGCATTTTGGGATTATAGGGTGCCTACCAAATCTTCCAGCGGAATAGTGGGGCTGGCAAAAGTAATCTGCACAAATAAGGGTGCCCCTAAAAGTAAGGCAAAAGAATGCCCGCCACCAAATAATGGGGCGGGCTCTTTTCTTACAGGATTCCGTCTTCGACGATAGAAGTAATTTTGTTCAGCTTCCATTCAGCTTCCCAGAGCTTAGCCTTGACTGCTGCAAGTTCCACCTTCAGTTCAGCTATAGTTGGCTCAACAATCACTGGAACATGCTCAACTACAACCACTTGCAGTATCTCAGTTGCATCGACACTGACCGAACATTTGGAACGGTGTGTATTAGGTAGAATACCTTTCACAAATGCACATCGGTGGCGCTGTGGGAACACATAGGGTTGGTGGTCGAAGAAGTGAACACCATACGAGTCAGAGCCTACGTGTGTAGCCCAGCTTGGAGCTTTGGCAAAGTATGGGGAAAGCCGTGTGAAGGCTTCTGGTGTGATTGGTGCGAGGTCATAGTTTGGTAGTTTTGGCTTGGACATTATGATTCTCCTTTGTTTGGTTGATGCCGCCATTGTATAGAGCTTATGGGGTGCCGTCAATACCTTTTTCACTAAATTCTAGACAAAAGAAAGCCCGCCGAAGCGGGCTAAATCATACAGCAGTTCGTTTCTCTACGAGAACTCTTTCAAGGAACTCAATGTGTTCCTCAAGCCAGTGGATTCTACGAGGTACGGAGCAGGATTTTCTATCTCTCACGAAGATGGATAGTTCCAACTCTACTTCTCGCATAGTCTTTTTCTCATAGATGGCGATCTTATTTTCATCTGACATATCCATGTCTCCTATGAGGGTTGTTCTTACGAACGGGGGTCGTCCTTATTACATTCTACCTTGTTATCAGTATCGCGTCAAGGTAATTCTTGACGGTTCTTCAAGGAAGTTTTTGGCTTCCTGTAAGCTTCCAAACTCCCAGCGGATGGCTCTATCACAGGCTCTCGGGAGGTAAGCCCAGAGTCTTCCAGTGCGTTCAATTGTGCCTAGTGGGCGTTTCTTGAAGCGTACAAGGATGTCGTTTTCACGTTGAGAGTAATTCAGCATGTGTTGCTCCTTAGATTACACGGACGAAGTAGGCCAGCTCAGGGCGATCAGGGAACATTACATCACCATCGTCATCTTTGAATGCAACAGGTTGCTCACGATCACGAAGGTCCAACTCCACTACAGTGTAGACTTCATCTTTGGTAAAGAAGTCTACTGCTTCGGAGATACACTTAAACTTCTGACCTTCTCGGATGTTACCTTCAGTAATGAAGTCCAAGACTGTGCGGGTCGTCGCAGTAACACGTACTGGAATTGGAGAGATTTCCTCACCACGTTTCAGGCCGTACTGAGCCAGCAATGCATCTAGTGTTTCAGTCTGTTCAATAACCAGCTTGACAGCGTTATCACGAGCAATGATGGACTCTTTGAGAGTCACCATCTTGTCAAGGATGTCTTTGCCGATTGCTGCATGTTGCGATGGAGCAGCTTCTACCAGTGTCAGGCTTTCGTAATTAGTCCAGTTGAATTGGAAGCTATCATACTCAACACGGACTGGCAGAAGCTTGGATTGTTCATCAATACGACTGACAGTTGCAACCATACCATAACGATGATCAGCTACGTTGTAAGCGTTATGATTGATACGCACCTTGTCACCAACTTTAAAAGACATTGTGTTCTCCTTATTTAATGAAATTGTATTTGGTTTTGTACTCAGTGAGTACGTGTTGAGTGTAGTCCTCTGCAAATGTCTTGATTGTAGCAGCCATCATACCCGGCGTAAAGTTCCGACACTGCCCACCGATCTTAGTGGTGATCATTCCGTTCAGCTCAGTCTTATATGTCACAGCACTTGCGAGGCACACAGTCAAATTACCTTTTATGAGGTCTGTATCCTTCACACCAGCTTGATCCATCAGATCAGCCACTTCCTTTGCAGTGCTAGCCAGTGGGACCATAAGACCACCGCCAGAGCCCACGTCAATTTTTGTTTGTGCAAGTTCAGCAGTCACCTTACCCATCTTGACAATCATACCACCAGAAGTGGTGATAGTGTTCTCTGGATTCTTTTCTTGACTTTGCACTTGATTGATACCAAAACCAATCGCGATTGTGATCAACAGACCGCCGATGACACTCAGTAACGTTTTCAAATTGTTTCCTCCACTAGATCATTTAGTTCCGTTTCAATCCCCTTGTAGCTTTCATGAGTGATTGTCATATCTGCAAACCATGCACCAGCAGCTCCGCGAGCCATACTGATCCAGTGCTTCTTGGTTTCCTTGTTGTTGCTTCTACCCACTTCAGCGATGTACCATTGAATGTGGGCCAGTTTTTGCTCAGTCGTCACTATACATTTCCTCCCGCTCTTCAGCCATTGCAATCATATCGTTGAAGTCACGGCGACCAAGGTGTTTCTCAAGGTAGGCTAGTAGCTTCGCATCTTCGATCAACTGTACTATATCTTCAGGATCAATGCAACCGATGGCTTTGTAGTTTTGCTCTACAGTTTCAATTGTCCAATCTTCAGTCCAGTGGCTCATTTATCTTTTACTCCCAATTGAAGTTCGTATTCACCTTTGAACTTAGATAATTCAAAGTGCAGGCCGTAAATGTAATCTACTTCTGATGTGTCACCCACATCTTTCCACTGCTGGTACTCGACATGGTTATGGAAGTCTTCAATACGACAGTTACCACCTTGATCGTAATAACCACTCCCACTACTGTGACTCAAGACCTGAATCTTAGCACTTTGTGGCAGTGTCTGCAACCATTCAATGAACTCTGAAACGATCACTCCATACCTCCAAGTGTTTCGAATAAGTGGTGACCGGGTGTGATACCATCTTGAGCTAAACGTGCATTGATTCGGAATTGAATCAGAGCATCTGCATTATGCTGGCCCATCTTTTCCTTGACTACATCTTGGCAATCCCAGTGACATTGCAACAAACCATTGAAGGTTTGACCGTTGAGCATTGGCTTGTTGCAACCCGGACATTCTCGGCTTTGTGGCTTCATTTCTTTGCTCCTTCGATACGTTTAATGGATTTGTTGAAGATGTTACGGCCTGCCTTCAGACCTATGATACCAAGCCCTTCGAACTGGGCTTTGAGGTTGTTGGCCCCGTTACAACATGCAACAACATTACCCGGAACGTATCCCTTTTTACAGTCAACACGGTCAATTGTCCGATCAGACATCAAACGGCCACCAACTTGGTCATCATTCAACCCCGCAGGCTCAGTCAGTATGATGCCTGTATAGTAGCAACGTTTAGCACTCATCAAATTCTTCATCGACTGAAAGGTAAGAGCGAATTCAATTCCTCGACGCTTTGCGTCCTTTTCTTTTGAGATAAGCTTCTTTGCAATTTTCAGTTCGAAGTCTGCGGATGCCATTGTGTCTCTCCTGTGTTCGTTTCGTTGGGCTTATTCTGAGGGCTTTCACCCTCAGTGTCAATCTTTATTGTGCAGCTTCTTCAGCTTCAAGTTTAACCAGTTCTTCTTTCAACGCTACGATACGCTTCTGACGTTCAGTCAGGCGTGGTTCGAGCAAGAAGGTAACCAAGTCCCCGATGGTTTTGAAGTGATTGGACGCCTGCATTTGGCTGCCCCAGATATAACCGTTAGCTAGAGTGTATCGGATTGTACTACGATCCGCGCCATAGCCGGTGGTGTAGAAATTCTCATTACCATACGGTGATGCCTTGAAGCCGAGCTTCATCAGGATATGGTGTGCAGTGTTGAATTCTTTCTCGTTGTTAACCTGTACGCTAAAGCTTTCTGGGAAATTCTCGATAACCTTGTTCATTATTTACCCTCCATAAAATCAAACAGTTCATTTATCTTGTCACGACCAGCAGCGAGAACCATGTTTGGGAACTCCTGCCCAATGCTACGGTTCTTTACAAACTTCCCATCTTGTACGATGTAGTTTGCATTACGGATCAGCTTGAAACCACGCATACCATCTTCCAGCCCACGTTGCAACTGCTCAACGTTGGCGAAGTAGTAAGTGACGCCTTCAACTTCCAACTTCACTTCCATCATGTCTTTATCAAGAAACATTATTTCTTCCTCCGAAGTTGAATTGCAGTAATGATTGTTGCGATGACAAAGCTAGCTGGAATAATCATCAAGAGTCCTAGCATAACCAAATCCCAATTCATTAGTAGCTCCCATTATATGGTTTCAGTAAGTGTTTGTTTGCGTTGAAGCGTTTGAGGTAGCCATCTTCGCCTTCTTTCTCGTAGATGTCAAGCACTTTATTGTAATTCTCCCAAGCAAACTCTCGAAACCAACCAGATGTAATGCTGGTACACACTTTCATCAGTGCATACTCAAAACTCTTACGTGGGCTCGCTTCAGGGAACGGAATCTGAGAACGCTCTAGAGCAAGCACGCAGCTCTCTTCATACACACCGCGAAGACGAATCACTTCGTCAACAGCAAAGAACTTATCCTTACTGGTCATCACCGCAGCACCATCCTTCATATAGAAGGTGTAGGCTGGTACATGACGACCAAGCCACTCTAAGCCTTCGTTATTAATATGAAAATCATCAGAGACGTATGTCATAGCTTGAGTCAAGTGGATTGTGTCGTGATCATAGATGTACGGAACACCATCACCATCGAAGAACGCACTCTTGCTCACGTCCAGCTTAGGGTGTGCATAGGTGTATGTCTCTGCTTCCCGCTGTACCAACACTTCTTGCAACCACTCATCCAACACCACACCAGCGGCACGGAGTTTCTGAATGTCACGCATGGTCTTCAGGAAGTGAGGACTGTTGCGACGGTAACGGTGGCTCAGCTTCAACATAAGCAACACTTCAAGTGGGGCAAATGTCATAGATGATCCAGTGCTGTAACGGTCCAGAAGGCGCTCATTGGTCGTCTGGTCACCAGCAATCTCAAACTCGTAGTTCCACCCATCTTTAGTGCGAACGTGCATCTTGGTGGCGCTCAGAGGCTTACAGAGGACGATATCACCCTTCTCAAACCCACGGCTCCATGTACGGAATTCCTTCATTGTCCCGATGATATCTGTATCGTTTGGAACGATGCCAGCTTCAGGAAAGTGGTGACGCATTGCTTGACTGCCAATTACGAGCATTTCTCAGTCTCCTTTACGTTTTCATTGGCGAAGATGATAGCATCATCGTCGAGTGGTGGCAAGGGCATTAGATACTTAGCTGCAATGTTCGCATGATTCTCAATTAGAAGGTAGTGCGTGTGAATACCAGAAACAATTGCCATCCTCTCTGTACTGATATGCCCAGCGACAAAGCCCAACGCTGTGAACTCAGGAGGGAGACATTTACCAGCTTCCACGAGAGCTTCAATCACAACCATCTTACCGATAACGTGAGAGTTCTCAGGATTCCGGCAGCCAATGATCATGGCGGGATCACCAACCTTCAGTTCTTGATTGAAGGGCTCGTTCCGAGGGTCTACCATCTTAGTCTCCTATTGTGAGGGTTACGTTGAGGTCTAGATTCTGAAGCATCTTGAACAGCATGTCAAGAGAGAATTTATCTGTTTTCAAATTAAACAGGTCGCTGACTCTTGGTTGTGTTGTGCTTGTCAGCTCAGCAATGTCCTTTTGTGTGAGGCTCACTTGAGCAGCATAGCTGCGTATTTTTACAGCGATTTGTCTTTTCAATTGTGTCAACATTTCTTTCTCCCACAGAAAAGCCCGCCGAAGCGGGCCTTGTGTTAACAGCTCTGACTAGAGGCTTGCCATCCACTCTCTTTCAGGTCACCGTATTCATCCTCTTCACCATCTTCGAGAGGTGTGTATGAGCCACCCATACCGTAAGCACCGAGATTCATAGAGAACGATAGGCCATGCTCATCTGCGATACGTTCTGCTTCCCATACAAGAGATTGGGCAGACTCAAGGGCATCGTTGATTTCCTTTGCTGCTTCCACCAACGTAGGGTTTTCTTTGTTTTTGCCGTAAAGAGAAGCCCCCATTACAAGTCCCAACCATAGTCGTACTCAGAAGCAGACTCTTCCCACTCACAACCACCAGAAGGCGACCACAACGAGCGTGGAGTGTATTCACGAACACTACCATCACGGTCATAGATGAAGTGGATTTCCAACTCTTCAGCAATCTCAGAAGCCTGTTCTTCAACAACCTCTACCAGTTGCTCAAGGTTGTAGTCTGCCAGAGTAAGTTCGTCCATCTGAGCCAGAGCTTCAAGGATGATACGAGCGTTGTTCAGGCCATCAAGACCTTCACCATCAAACTCCAGATGCTTATAGGTGTGACGGGACACTTCAGCGTCGCCAGTACGGCTGTATGGCTTGTAGTTGTAAGCCACTTCAACTTGACGCAGTTCAACGCCACCAAGTACAACGGTTTCCAGAGTAGTGCGAGTTTCGTTACGATCAAAAGACATAGTAGTTCTCCTTATAAGTGATTGATTAGCAGTTGCTAGACGACCAAGAGTCGTTGTTGTAGTCAGCATCAATTGTATTGGGCCAAGGGCCATCTTCAGTTGGGATACGCAGTTCCACTTCGATATCATGGTAGTCTGCCAGCTCGCGAATCTCTTTGTACAGTGCTTGTATTGCATTGCAGTTCTCTGCTACACGTTGTACAGCATCAGCTTCATTGTAGATCATTTTGCTCTCCTTATGTGAGTTTGTTTACAGATTGTGCCATCAAGATACAGCCTACGATAATACCAATCCAATGCAGCGGAATGTACTTCGGAGGGGACAACAGGATACCATTACTGTTCAGCATGGTCAAGATAAATCCAATCATAAAAATGATCATTTATTACTCCACTACGATTCGGATATTACGAAGGGAAACACCAGACATATTAGAATCTTTGATGTTGTGTAGGACAGAATGAACCCTCCAAGTCTTCCCATCTATCCACTCCAAGAACTCTCCCTGTTGAGGGATTATATCAGTATGGTACACACTTTCTGTGTTAGGTATATGTTCAATCCAGCGGTCATGCCCACCACCGTGGGCAATGGACGGGTGTTTGAAAACCACGATTACCTTGATCACGACATATTCCCCGCTACTTCAATGGTGATGTACAACGCAGCGAGTGCGTTCAGAGGCCAGATTGTATTGCCTTTAGAGCAGGCCATAGTCATATTTGCAACCCACAAGATACATTGTACTACCAACATTGTCAATCTCCTATTTGAAAGTGAAGTAGGCTTCGTAGAACTCGTTGTAAGCTGGTTTGTTGTACGTCACAGTCCAGCCAGCGGAACGGTAATGTTCTTCTACATCCAACCAGTGGTTCCCGTAGATGGTAGAGCGAGTCTCTTCGCTAGCAGCGACGATCTTCCGCATCACGTCATCTTGCTTTACCGTGGTGCTACCTTTCAGCTTAGCTTCGAGGATACACTCGTTGAATGCTTGGATCACGAAGTCTGGGAACTCCCGCTTAGCTACAGCAGTGTTCACTTCTTCTCTGGTAATCGGCTTCAACATTACACCCTCCCACGATAATTAGCACGGCGTTCATCTTCAGCCGCTTTCTTGTCAATTGCCTCTTGTTCAAGCTGACGACCACGATATGCAACATCCCGTAGCGAGCTTTCCCAAGCTTCCTGATACTGATTCCGCATATCTTGAACTTCTTTCAAGAGTTTGTCAAGCTTGGCAATGCGTTTTTCGTAACTCTTTTGATCACGGCAATCGAAGTCTAACGATACTTGGCGATTGCAGTCGTTTACTTTGATTTCACCACGCAGCCAAGCTGCACCGTCTCGGACATGGTATTCAGTGATGTCCTTTTGACGTGGTGTTTCGATCTGGCAAACGATGCTACCAGTTTCATCAGCACATGGCGACAAGAACTCTTTGCGAACATACCGCATTCTATCCCTCCTACAAGCAAGCCCCACACCTTGTGGGTATGGGGCTCATTCTACAGGTTTACAGAGGCGTGTCAACCACCAAATGCAAATATCTTGTGTAATCTACATCACCCGGCAAGCCAGTGTGAGAGTAGTCAGTCACTTTCTTCTCGAAGAAGTTGTCGTGACGGGCGCCGGACAGCATCCAGTCCATCCATTCCAGAGGGTTTAGACGTACATAACCTTTGAGCCCAAGCTGGTTCAGACGTAGGTCTTCAAGGAATTCCATGTACTCATAGGCATCCTCTTTGGTCAGGTCTTCAGGTTCCCCATGGGAGTAGATCAGGTCAATCAGGTGTTGCTCAGCCTCTTTGTACTTACGAGCCGTAGCACGCAGGATACGGTCCAGACGTTCGTTCTCGACTGGTGTCAGGTCTTGACGTGCTACAGACAGGATGCGGATGTTATTCTCAACGTGTTCCTGTTCGTCCGTGAGTGACCACTGGTTCACGTCGTTGAAGCCCATGATGATGCCTTGACGCTTGTAGTTCAGCAATACCATGAATGCAGCGAACAAACCTTGACCTTCACCCAATAGAATCTGGCCTAAGCCTACACAGAATTTGAACTCATCGCGATCTTGAGGCTCGTACAGAGTCTCTTCCATTGCATCAATCTTGTCCCGCATTTCCTTGTAGTTATGGAATGCTGTCCACTCACTATCAGAGAAACCAAAGGCTTCAGCAGCAAGAGCATACGCCCGCTGGTGCATAACTTCTTTAGACATCTGTTCAATGATGACGTTACGAATTTCATTGTTCTTTACGAACGGGAGAATCTTTCCGTAGCCTGTTGCAACAGTTCGGTCCAGCTCAGTGAACATACACAGTAATGTCTTGATGATATATTTATTGACATCGTGCGAGACGGTCTTGGTTTGCAACCCACTCGTGGAGTGGTATTGTGCTACGTCGTCAACCATTTGAATCTGCCCAGTGTGCCAGTACAAGTCTTGACTCTGACGCTTGGAAGCTTCAGCAGCCCACGGATACGTGAAAGGACGGTACGCTACACTCTCTTTAAAAATACTCATAATTCTCCTTAAATGAGGGGCCGAAGCCCCTTTTCAATCAGCCTTCACATGCCAAACATGTGTTCTCAGTGAACTCAATCTTCATCTTGACAGCATTCAGCGGTGCTGTCGAGCCATCCCCAATAGACACCTTGGTGGCAGCAGAAGAACGGCAGTAGTATAGAGACTTAAGCCCTTTAGCCCATGCAGCCATGTGAATGTCTGTCATTTCCTGACGTGTGATATCAGGACGAACATAGATGTTCACGCTCTGACTCTGGCAGATATGAGGCTGAGCAGTTGCAGCAGCTTCAATAATCCACATCGGATTGATTTCACGGAGAGTCTTGTAGACGCTCTTCTCGTGTTCAGACAAGAAGTCAAGGTTCTGACATCCTTCATCCAACATCACTTGCTTCCAAACTTCTGGAGTATCTTGTCCCTTCTCTTTCAGCAATGCTTCGAAGTGCGGGTTCTTCACTAGGTACGATCCTGCACGTCCCTGTGAATTAAAGCACAAGCCAGCCCACGGCTCACGACTTGGAGACACGTTCACCAACGAGCTAGAAGACGCGTTAGGGGCGATTGCGAACAAATGGCTGTTACGGTAGCCGGAGCCTTCGCAATCAGGTGCCTCGCCTCTCAGAGAGCCTAGACGGATGCTTTCTGCTACAGCTTGACGACGCATGTGCGAGTGAACCATGTTCGTGTGTTGAATGTTACTGTTGAAACCACCAGACTCGAATGCAATGTTGTGACGTTGCAGGTAAGAGTGCCAGCCCATCAGACCAATACCCAATGCACGTTCTTTCTTGGCCGAGTGAATTGCACGTTGCAAACTCTTCGGTGCCAAACGAATGAAGAATTCCAACACGTTGTCCAAGAATCGAACAAGGTCAGCAATCATGTTTGTATCTTTCCACTCAGGGAACTTGTCAGCGTTAGGCGAAGACAGGCAACATACCGCAGTTCGCTTGGCAGATGTACGGAGAGTGATTTCCGAACACAAGTTAGACTGCAATACATGATAACGAGGGTTAGTGATTTGCTTTGGCAGGTTACGGTTTACAGTGTTGATGAACAACATGTAAGGTTCACCTGTGTCCTTGCGGACATCCATCAACTCATCCCACAACTCACGGGCATCCTCAAAGCGACCAGTTGGGCCATGCTTTGGGTCTACCAGTTCCCACTTCTCGCCCAGAATAACAGCATGCATAAACGCATCTGGAATGTTTAGGCCGTTGTTCAAGTTGAACATCTTCTGATCAGCTACGCCACCGCTTGGGTTACGCATTTGCATGAACGGACGAATCTCAGGGTGTGCCATGTCCAAGTAGATAGCCATACTACCACGTCGTGTGCGGCTCTGTCGGTAGGCAATACACATGGCATCGTAGAGTTTGTTGTGTGCCATAACTCCAGTGGACTTTTCATCTGGGGCTCGCTGTCCAGCATACAGGCCAACACCCCCGCCCATCATGCTCAACACTTTGGCTTCAGCGTCAGCGATAACCAAACCTTCTTTACTGTCAGCAATCATGCTCAGGAAGCAACTGATAGGCAAGCCATCTGGTTTGATATTAGCTTCAAGCCAATCACCAGCTTCTTGGAATTGGTCTTCACCAAACACAGGCCAGATGATGTCTACAGCATTCGATTGTACAGGGGAAGCTCCTACAAACCATTGATTGCTGGCGTAATCATAGATACGCTGAGCAAATGCATAGTCACCGAACGAGAAGCAGGTTGCCATACGAGCGATGGTTTCCTGCGGACTGTTCTCGTGTTCTCGTTTGTAGAAGCCCTTACCTGTGAGCATTGCTAAGCCTTGTTCGGGGATATTCCGGTCACGGCTATAGTCAATGGTAATTCCTAGATATTGGGCTTCGTGTGTCAAGTAATACTCCTTAGTCTGAAATACAGAGGACGTTAGTCCTCAATCATCTTATCTTGTGTTCCAACGTAGCTCATGCGACGTAGGTGTGTTCTTACTTCAGCATCTTTGACAGAACGAATCTGAGCATCAATACTCGCACAACCTGTAGCAATCCAAGCTGAATCAGTTCGTTCGAAGCCTTGTACTCGAATACCTGTGTAGAGGATATTGTTGATCGTACGGTGTGTGCTAGCAACTAACTCATAACCAAGATCAACTTCCATCCCATTGGTCTTGAGGATTGCTTCAAACACTTTGACGTTCTGGCTTTCATAAGCCTCTTTGAATCCATCCACAAGGAATAGGTCATGGAAGCTCAAGTTGTAATCTGTCTCGCGACTACCTTCTGCGATATTTCGTTGCATTTTATTTCCCCTTACCACGTGGAGCTACGTTATTTGGAATGAGTTGTCTGTGTTGAATCCATCCAACGAAGTTACCGCTCCAGAATTTGCCAGCTCTATCTCTGTGAGTGATCCCTTTATTGCGGAAGTCAGCACCACGTTTCATTGGCTTGGCTTGGTGTTCAAATGGCGAAGCATGTACAGGCTCAGACTCTACCAAACGAGCGTAGATCATACGAGCTTTGTCTAGTGTGTCGTCCAGCTTGCGGAAGCTCACTTGGGCACAGCACGAGCTAGAGATAGCCAGAGCGTCCTCAAGAGGAATGCCGCAATCAAGCAGCCAGTAGCCTTCACCGAAGTAAGGCATGTGCCAATCATCAGGTGTCAAGTCTGCTGGGTTTGTGTTGTCCAGTTGCTCAAGCATGGCAACAGCCAATGCACGAATTTCTGGTTGTGCATCGTCATGGTCACGAAGCCAGAACCAGTTCTCGAAACAAGTTGCAGTTACAACAGTCTTCATCCATTGAAATGGTTCAAGAATCCTGTTTGCGATTTGCTTGTGGGCACCCTCAGATGCCATGAACTCAGCAGAATCAGCAGCATTCATGGCTGCCATTTGCCACTCACCTTTAACATCAACCAAGTTACAACCTGAAAGTTGTTCTTTGGCTTGCATACCGGCTTGGTTAGCGCCCCAATGAATCGGCATTGCTGGATTGTTTCTTACTTGGTCAATGATTGTTGCAACTGGGATAGCCCGAGAGCTTGCAGCGTTGCGACTGAAGAGACGATGGGTCATCAGTTCACCGTGGATGAACCGTTGATATTCTAATTCAAACGTGACGATTAACTGTCCGCTTGGAGCCCGTGAATAGGCTATGATTTTCGCTGTGATGGACACGACATTACCTCCTTATGTGAGTGGATGGGAGTAATTCTACTCCACATCCAGATTCACGTCAAGCCTTATTGAATACGATTTGTGATGACCAGCTCAAGCTGAGCTAACACATTGAAGGCTTCGTGTGCCAAGTGCAGCAAATCCGACTCTTCGTCTGTACAGAACTGAGCAGTCAAGCCACTACCAGATTGGATGTGACGCTTGATCCGATGGCGAGAGCCAGCAGCATCAAAGGCAACTTCAGCATTTGGAAGGTTCTTCCAATCATGAGGCTTATAGCCTTTGTGTTCAGCAGCCCATGTCATCACTTCACCTACAGCCATAATAGCGTTCGGGAAGCCATGATCAAAGAGTTCAATTGCAATCTTGCCAATCTTACGCTCTTCGAGTACAGGACGTGCGATGCCTTCAGTTGCAATGGCTACTGGAGCTTCTTCAACAATCAGCTCAACTTCTTCTGGACGCATGAAGTTTGAAGTTCCGAAGCTATTCTTAAACCGAGAGGATTCTTCGCAATCGTCATCGCTTTCGGTTCGGAAGATGATATCCCCCGGTTGATATTTACCGAGGCTATCAGACAACACACGTACAGCTGTACCTTCATCCAAATCTTTCAATTGTTTCCCTGTCAGTGTCATTCATCACCTCCGTCAATGTCTACTTCTACAAATGGAATGCCCATCAGACGCTCTAGTTGAGCAGACAGGACACGCATACACAGATACCCTTGCATGAGTTCGTCATCGGGGAATGTAGCGAAGAGGAAGTCTTGTAGGGCTTCGTACTTCGCTTGATCCACAACTTCACTCGCTAGTGCTTCAGCCATCAGCACACCGCATCATGGATTGGAAATGGAGTGGCGACCTGACCCGGAGTGCGTAGGATCGGCATTTGAGGGGTATTGTACTGCGGAGTAACTTTCTTCAGAACCAAGTTCAAATGGTCTTGAACGATCTTAACTTGCTCTTCAGTCAGAGCCTTCTGTTGACCCAGTTCCAGAGCGCCTTGAAGCCAGTAGCAAAATTGAATAGCTTCCATGATTAACCCTCCGCTTGGATTTCGTCAAAGATGTCTGCGACTTCACGCAGGACGATAGGCAGCGTTTCGAAGCTGTCCTTACCGTCGAACTTACGTCCGTCAGTGGAATAGGAAGCAAACAGGAGTCGCATCACTTCGGCTTTCAGTACATCAGATTCTTTTGGTAGATCAACGAGTTGCATCATTTTGATTCTCCTTTGTGTGGTTGAGGGGCTAGTGTATTGCTAACCCCTTGACTTGTCAAACGATATTCGACAGTAACGTCTTACGTTTCTCTTTACTCAGCTCGTTCACACGAGAGCGCCGCTGCACACCAGTGGTGATGTTGCGATACCGCTGGTACTTACCGAAGTTGCTGTAATGGAAACCATCCTTAACCCACTCATCCATGTTCAAAATGCCATCAACGTAAACGTCGAAGTTCGGCAGTTTGTCATCCCAGCTCGAAAGAATATCATACAACTCTTCCAGAGACAATACGTCATAGATGTTGTAATCCTTCATTTCAGCCCATGCTTCTGGATTACCCTTCAGGCATTCAGCCCATAGCAAATGACCCGGAAACTGCTTGTGTGTCTGCTTCTTGTACACGGTGCAGAGTTTGTCTGTCATGTACTCCAGCTTGTTGGACGTGAATCCAAACTGACGCTTGGCAATCTCCATCGTGTCAATCTGACGGAAGTGAGAAGGCTTTGGCAGGCCATTCAGAATGAACCGTGCGAAGATTTTCTTCACGTCGAAACGACGAGAGTTCTGACCAATAACGATATCAGCTTCGTTCAGCAAACGCCACAGGCTATCTAGCAGCACCGCATCATCTTCGAAGTCTTCCTGACCTTCCAAGTCTTGGTAAATCACTTCCTCAGTTCCTTTCCATTTCGCACAGAAGCTCAGGATGCTCCAGTCTTCAACGATCTGGTTCAGGCCAACGTTCTGGTCCCACAGGCGCCACACATGACCAAGAATCGGCTTGGTTTCAATGTCGATGAACAGAATCTTTGGGCCAGCTACATCAGGAGCAGAGTCGTAAGGAACGCTACCAAGCTTGCGGATGTAGTCTCCCACGGTGGAGCGGGGAATGTCAAGATGCTTTGCGATCTGACGCTGACTCATACCATCTTCCCAATACTGACGTGCTTCTAGTTTCCAGTTACTCATTCTTTTTCTCCTTTCAAAATCCAATTGGCGAACTTGATCAGTTCTTCTTTAGTAGCGTCACGCTTCATCGAGTTAGCCTTGAAGCAGATCACTTGTACGTTACCTTTCACGTAGCCCAACTCTGGAACAATTTTGTCCAGTGACATCGATCCGGGTTGACTACCTTTTCCAGAGCCAACCCCACAAATAAGTTCAATCCCGAGGATTGGGCAAACTTCTGGAATTACCACATCAGACACTTCAATGTCAAACGGGATTCCAGATTTATTTGAGCGATCCTTTGCAGCCTTCCAAAGTCTCTTCTCTGGATTTGCCTTTTTGTGTGTCATCTGGTAGACCTTTTGAAACTCAGGGTCTTTCCAGTAATCCAGTTTGCACTGGGGTTGACAAAACACCTGTTTGTAGTGGTGTTTTTCAAACGCTGCGTTACAATGTTTACACTCCACGTTTTAGTACCTCCACTACTTGGTGTCTACGTTCTTTAGCTGTTCCTGCTGCCAACACGTTGTTCTCTAAGAGCCACGCTCTGACCTCTTTAACCGGGAGTTTGCAAATTACAATCGCTTGCTTTTCAATGATTGCATCAGCAACACTCATGCCTGTCCTTTCGGCATAGGTTTTCGATTTATGACAGGGTTTACAGATTAGACCAAGGTCTTTTGCAGACACGCACACAATACCCTCTACAAACGACTGGAGGTCTTCCAGCTTGCGTAGTGAGTATTCTCCTGTGAGGTGATCCACCTCAATATCTTTCAGTGCGAAGTCCTTTTTACATTGGTAACACGTTCCACCCCAAACTTCTGGGAACCTTACAGCATTCTTGGCAACTGGGTTCTTCACCCGTTTCCGATTGGCTTTTAAGAACTCCAACTTGATCGGGCTCTTATTCCAAAGGGCACGGCGAATGCCGCCCCTTACGAAACTCAGAAAAGCCGCTTCAGTCTTCCAGATATGAGGATATTCAACCCACGGTGGCTGCTTTACTTGAGCTTTAGATTCTCTCATAGAATGCCCAACTTAGTCAAGACATTCTTAACAATGATTCGATCATCTGCCCAACGCTTCATGAATGCACAGTCAACATACATCTGCATGATGCTCAAGGCATCTGCGTCGTAGTCAATATCATTGCAAGCTGTGTAACGAAGAGGTGCAGGATACCATGTTAGATACTGCTTGTAAATAGCCTCCCAACATTCTTTATCTGTCTTACAGTCTTTCAACACCTTCAGAGCAGAGACATCACCAAACTGTACTTTTCCACCGCCAGCTTTCTGTGTCTTGATGTCGAGGATGTCAACTGGGCGGTAGCCGTCAACCTTATCTCCTGCCAGAATTTGGTAGTATAGGAACATGCGACCAGAGCCACGTACTTTTCCTTTTTCATCTTGATAGATACTCCCAAGTCCTGTAATGAATCGTGGGGCAGTGTCTTTATCTGGATTGTGTAGCCAGCCGTGACATTGACCAGCGTCTTTGTCAGACGTGTATTGAATGATCTTCTGACCGGCCTTAGCGCCATCGTAAGCACGAATAGAGGACATGTCATCCACTTCCATACCATCGACCACGATAGCTCCCAGTTCGTCTATCATCCACTGCCGAAGGGCTCCTAGCAGTGCAGGGCGAGCCGTGCCGTCACGGTTACTCTTATAGCGTCCACCAATTGTACTCTGTGTTGCGTTATCTTGCACATACATCTGAGGGAGTAGGATGAAGTCTCTGAAATTATCCTTACCAGAGATATAGATTTCTAGAGCGTTGGCACGCATTTCGTTCTGTGCCTTTTGAATCATCGAAGTTACTGTACTCTTTGCATAGCTCAAATGCTTTGGTTCAGAGTGATCAGTGATCGTGTACATGTCAAGTGTGTGATCTGTCGTTGCGAGGAACTTCTTGAACTCAGTGCGATTCTTCCATTCTTCAATAACCACTTCACCCTCTTTGGTGAATGCAGTCTTGATACTCTTCACTTCGTTAGCAGCGGCAGCCTTATAGGCGATACTGTCAGCGTCCAAGATGCCAATCACTTCGTGATTAATTTCTTCTGTCATGTTAGCCTCCATAAACAAGAAAGGCGCCACGAGGGCGCCAGATGGTCTTTCAAATTATTAGTCGAACAACTCGTTGTACTTGGCTGTTACGGCAGCGTTCTTTTCTTTGAACTCGTCAAAGGCAAGGTTCGCTTCGATCTTCGCCGCACTCGCAATCAGGGCCACATCGGCTGCTGGAATACCAGTTGGGTTTTTGTCTTTGTGGAACTTCGCATCAGCTTTGATTTGCTTGATGTCAGCGGCAGTTTTAAGTGCGTCAGTCATCAGCTCTACCAAACGATCAGCTAGTTGTTGTTGCGTCAGTGTTACGCGTTGTACATCAGTCATTTCTTTCTCCTTTTAGAGTGGGTCGTAGTGTGCTGCTACAAAGAAGCCAATGATCCAATACCAAGCTGGCAGGTCATAAGCAATGCCGAGGATTAGGCCAAGAAGCCAGATCATACATTTTCTCCGTGGTACACTTCAAAGTCTTCGTACACAACCCAACCACCTTCAGTGATAGGGCCATCATTATCGATTACATAGGCACCAGCTTTGAAGTAGAATGGATACTCATTCCAAGCTTTATCGACTGGCATGCTGAATCGATTACCGCCGATGCTGATATTCAAAGCTCCATTGAAAACTTCCATAATGTAGGCGAATGACTCACCCAACTCACACGGAATGGATACCCGTTTAGTGGCTAATCCTGTAGGAGTAGCCCGTACATCAATCCGTGCAACACCATTCCACCATGTAACCATGACAAATGGGTTGGAGGCTTTGTGTGCATGAATCTGACCAATAATCACCTTACCTGAGCTGGGAGCCAGTTCTACACGAACCATACCCGCCATGAGGTGTACTTGGGCATCAGACACCCAGTTAAATGGCTCACCAGATTCAGGAAGCGTCTCGCGGCTCTCTGTGCGTGGGTTGGAGCTGCTACCAGATGTATCGCCTACTACTGAACACCAGTAGTTTGTGTGACCTTTAGGATCAATCCAGACCAGATCGGCTGGAGGCTTTTCAGGGAATTGATATACAACCCCATGTGCTGTGATATTCCCGAACATTAGTTGTACAACCATGCTGGAACTTGAATCTCTTCAGGACCAGAGTCCATCCCGCCGAAGCTTTCTGGGTCTTCATCGATTGTGTCGATTGCTTCCTGTTCATCAGTGGTATAGTGGACGTTAGTGTACCCGTCAGTACCACCAGCATAAACGTACAGAGTTTTGGTCTTGAACACTTTCTTCAGCTCTTTACGGAATTCTTCAGCCATTCCGTTCTCTTCCGAATTCAAGTGGGACATCAGATCATCGTAGTGCTTCAGGATTTGCTCTTTCATTTTGTTCCCCTGTGTTTGTTAAGGTGAGTCGCCAGAGCGGGAGTCGAACCCGCACGCTTTTCAGCCCCGGTATCAAGGATAATGGTTGCATTATCCCATCCTCCAGTCTGTCTACCAATTCCATCATCTGGCGATAGGGCACATCTTACAGACTGTGCCCACCCCTGTCAACAATTAAAACGGGATATCGTCATCGAACGCTACTGGGACCGGAGTCACTTCAGCGGCTTTGACTGCTTCCTTCACAGCGTCCTTTGCGGCATCAGCAGGCTTGTTGCCGTAAGATGCAGCCTCAGCTTCGAAGACTGGCTTCAGAGAGCTGGTATCGTAGTTCAGGGCACGCTTCATGGTGTTCTTGATAGCAACACGCATTTGCTTCACAGCTTCAGCGTCATTCTCACCGTGCAGGTTGACCATGTGCAGCAACCCTTCTGGAACTTCAGGAATCGCAACACCTTCTGGAACAATACCTACCAGAGAGATTTCTTCAGTGAAGAACTTCTTGTCACCAGTCTTGGCTGGCTTCATCCATACACGTACTTGGAACTGTACAACTTTACCAATCAACTCACCAACGCGTTCTTTGTTGAACAGGCCGTTTTCATCCAGCAGTTCAGCAGCAGCAGCGAACTTGTGCAGGCCGTTGTTCTTGGCGAATGCCCAAACGCTCTTGTTGTTACCCAGATCGTGCTTGGTGTCACGCAGGTTGAACGGACGACCAACGATCTTGGTCTTGTCACCCGGAGTAGTGAACTCACCGTTGTAAAGCAGACGTAGAGGCAGAGGCTTCGAGTTACCGAAGAACTGACCTTTGTCTACCAGAATCTGAGGGAAGTCCACAGACACTGCAACTTGTTGTACTGGGTTTTGCACATAACGCAGGCAAAGCTTGTTATCGACTTTCTCGAAACGAACGTTGGTGCGGTTAGCGTACTTGGCAATTACTGCATCTTGTTGTTCTTGCGAACCGTCAAACTCAGGGAAAGCCTGTTTGAACTTGTCGTCAGTCACTGGGATTGCAGCATCTTCAAGCTTCTGTTCACCGAGGTCATACACGCCAGAAATCACACCCGGAATAGAGCGGGTCTTGGTGGCAGTGCCAGCCGCTTCAACTACGTGTTCATTCATTGCGTTCCAATCAACAACCTTACGCTCTTTGGTTTCGGTCTGATTGGTAGTGGTGATGTTCAGTTGGAACTTGCTCATTGTATTTCTCCTGTCTAAGTTTTCATAAATGGAGGGGCACTCGCCCCTCGGGGATTGATCCGAATTAACGAATCTCTTTCACAGCAGCGTAAGCAGTGATGATCACGCCAGCTTTCTTGCCGCCGTAACTTGCCTTAATTTCACGGGCATGGTCACGGTCGAATGTCTTACCGTATACACCATCTTCGTCTTCAACAACGTACAGATAGGTGACACGTGGTGTTGCAGGTTTGGCTTCATCGATCAGATCGAATGGAAGCTCTAGTTGTTCGGTAATTGGCTCTACATACTTCCGAATGTTTGGGAGTTCGAAAGCAGTGACGCCACCATCCAAATCTACCAGAACATCAGTAACCATACCGGAATACGGATAAGTGACAATGTTTACGATTGTACCAACTTGACCAATGAAGCTCGGGTCTAGGTCGTAATACTGACCTTCAAGGCCCCCGTCGATAATTTGAACCTTGTCACCTTCTTGAAATTCGCTCACGATGTATCCTCCTGTTTTGTTTGGTATGTGTTCATTGTACCTTGATTTGGGGCTTTGTCAAGCCCCATTTGCGCCTTAGTGGCAACCAGCCCACGAACGTTCAACGATGTATCCAGCCGTCAAGTCAAGCAACACTGGAGCTACAGCAGCATCAATGCCTTCTGGAGCAGCGTAGAACTGTCCAGCTTCGCGCACAGCGTCTGTTGCAAGCACTCCCGCTCGGCAGTAGGCCACGTAGAACCCACGGTCATTGTGAGAGATATCAGACCAGACTTCGCCAGTTTCAGCCAGCATCTTATCCTTATACTCTTGGCAGAATGCTTTCAATTTCTTGTCAGCTCCCTTCTGAGCATCCTTGTCATCGCTGGCAGTGAAGCCAATCGATTCGTAGGTGAACGACTTGAATTTGAACAACGAAGCTGTTGCTTCCAGTTGTGCTTCGTCGTGATACGCAATCATTTGCTGACAGAATGTTTTGTTCTTCCAGTCATCCAAGAAAAAGTCAACAGATAAGCCTTCTGCTTTCAGCTTACGATCATGCAACACCATCGCCCGTTTTGCACAGATAACACCGCCAGATTGGAACAAGCTATTCAGGATTGCGTGGGCAGAACGAGTAGGAACCCGACGACCATCAATACCGTAAATGAACTTCTTGCCATTCGCTTCCCATTGCTTCTGAAGTGCATCTTTCAACATCTTCAGTGGGAATGCAGCATCCCAAAACGCCTCGAACACTTGAGTACCAACTTCAATCGAACTCCCGATTGTCTTGGCTACCTTAGCAGCTTGAGCGCCGTATGTACAGCCGTATTTCACGTTCTTCGCTGGACTCCGACCGAAGTCAGTACCAATGATCTTGCTGATAGCCTTCGCCATCATTGTGTGAACGTCAAATGGTTTCTCCAACATCAGAGACTTGCAATATGCCTTATCGTGTGCGTCATACATGTAGCAGTATGCGGACTCAACTCGTGCTTCCAAGCTATCAAAGTCATACCCAATCTGGAAGAAGCCCTTATCGACTCCAAACAGCTCTCTAAGCTCTTTCCCGAACAAAGAGGTAACTCGGGGTACGTTGGCCACCTTACGGTGCTTAAATCGACTTGTAGCGGCTCCACATGTGTCTGCTGGAGTTGCAATACGACCATCAGGACGAACACCAGCCATGTAACCTTTCTCTGGCTCTTCCTCTGGGTCTTCCCAATCTTGACCACCACCAAGAATACTGTTACGACGGTGCTTGAACGTTAGGTATTCAACGATGTCCTTTGTGAAAGGAAACTGCTCAGTGATACGTTCCAAGTCGGGACACATTTCTTTATCCGCTCCGACTGTAAAGCTCGGGTTGGACAAGACTTTCAGTCCTTGACGTTCAGCTCGTTTCAACATCTGCCGACGTACAAAGTCTTTACCACTCTTAGGCGTAACACCCAAGCCTTCAAGATGTTCCAATCGATGAGTCTTAAAAGCACTCTCGAATGTTTCATCAATGTAACGGTTGATCTTGATAAGAAGTTTCTCGCTGTCTAGCTTATTCTTCTTGTCATCAACTGTCAAGTCCTTTTCTTTGTATTCGTTTGGATGCCATCCCAAGCTAACCAGCCAGTTTTTGATGTGGGTTGTGTTCCCAATCTCAGCAGGCATGTGCGTCTTGAGCGGGACTTCTGCTGGCAGCGGTAGATCATACTCATTACCAAACATCATCAGCTTACGGCCATCTACAACACCGCCATGCTTCGCAATGAATTTCTCCATGTGAGCATTCAGTTCGCCATTCAGTTTGAACTGTTTGGCTGGTGGAGTGTAATCACCCATGAACTTCTTGGTTGCTGGACGTGGAGGCAACAACGGTTCAACTTTCACCCGTCGCTCTTCCATCATTGCATCCAACTTCGTCAGAGCAGCCTCGGCCTTCTTCATGTCAAACCAGAAGCCACGGTGTTCCTGTCGAGTGATCAGCTCAGCTACAGCGTGTTCCAGCTTCAATGCAGAAGCCCACTTCTGAAACTCTTGCATGCTGTCCAAGCCATACGTTTCAATCAGCATATTATAAACTTCTGTGTTCGCCTTTACGTCGAAGATACAGTAGTACAACATATCCGCTGCGAAGTGTTTGAATCGCTCGCTTACGTGAACCTCTTTACGGAACTTGAACTTCTCCGAAGTACCACCAGCAGCCAGCTTATCCAGTGAGTGACCGCCGTATCGATCTGGGTTTAGGCACTTGGATACAACCAGTGTGTCAAAGATTGACAGAGGCTTTCCAGCCCATTTGTCCTTTGTCCACGTGGTCAATCCACCGTCTTTGATTTCATCGCCAATGCTGTAATCAAAACCATACACGGCTTTCATTGCCAGCAAGTCATAACTGATTTGGTTGTGTGCTACCAGTCGATTGAACTTTGTATTCTGGATGAACCCTTTCAGTTCAGCCATTGGTCGGTGTGTGTACTCCACTGGCTCATAACCTTCAGCAAGTGTGTAGACGCAGCCTTCAATCGTTTCCGAATACTCGCGACCATCGAATACATATTTCTCTCCACCGTGGAATGCAACAATCTCACCACTCACGTGGTTCTGGAATACAACGCAGTGTGTACTATAAGACGGAAGCAGCTTGTACGGAGACGCTTGGTAATCAATCGTTTCTTCGTTCAAGAGGTTCGTTGCTTCAATGTCCCATGTCCAGTCGTCGGCCTTGGCCCACGGCTTCTTCATAAATGGAATCATACATCCTCCTTTGAGTTGATGGGAGAGATTGTAGTGTCTCTCCCATCACGTGTCAAGCCTATTCGTCTTCACCGGCTTGGAAAGCTTCATACTCAGCTTTGACGGCTGGGTTACGATCCAAGTAATCGTTCAAGTCGTACAGCTTGTGTTCACGGTTGACGTAGATATAACGTCCTGCGACTGGAGCTGTGTTACCAGTCCAACGGCATTTGGTCATCTTGAGCTTCGTAACGTTTCGTTCAATCTCGTTCTCAGCTTCTTTGTTACGTGTGAACAACAGGTTGCAAGCAGCCGATTTGAAGATGGCGCTAGAGCCTTGGAAGTCTTCTTCATGGATGTCAGCACCAGTGGAGTTGGCCTTCTGTCCACCGCTGCTCTTACGAACGTGGTTGACGTTGATGAAGGTTACACCGTGAGACTTCACAGTCCCTTTCATGAATCGCATGAAGACAGCCTGCTCATCGATGCTCATCCCGTCCAGAATATCCTGAAGTGGGTCAAGTACAATCACCTTACAATCGCATTGAATGATAAGGCTCATGATCATTTCTTTTAGCTCTTCAATCGAGCCATCACGATCATCAACCAAGTGCCATCTGTGCGAGCCATCTGTGTTGAAGAACAACTCATCACTGGCTTCCTGTGCTTCTGGGCTATTCAGGAACGCTACCTTGTCTTCTACGCTTGGAATCAAATCAATCTTGATACCCATGTGTCGAGACAGAATCTTCGTACCGTACTGGGCACAGTCGCTTTCAAGAGAAATCACACCAATCTTGTGTGGACTGTTGAAAATCCAGTGGTACACACATTCATCAATGATTGTCGATTTACCCGTACCCGATGCCGAGCCCAAGTTTACGATAACCCCAAGCGGAATACCACCACCCATTAGCACTTCTACTTCGTGCATGAAATCTGGCAATGGAATCTTAGGAACGATTGCCGCTTGACGGATTGCAGTCATCAGTGTGCCGCTACCTACAATACCTGTTGGCGTGTAAGGTTGTGCTTTGAAGAATGCACTAACAAATTCACGAGAACGGCTTACGGGCTTCTGTGCTTCATTGTCCCAGATGTAGCAGTTTGGGTCTTTCAGTCCCATATCCATCACATAAGCTTTACCCTTCGGTAGAGCCTTGGCAATCTTCAGTGCAGCTTCCATCCCAGCCTTATCGTTATCCATACAGATGATCACACGCTCGAAGCGGTTGAACCATGCATACTGAGCCGCTACCTGCTTGTGAGCGCCGCTTTCACCAATAGTAGAGCTGACTACTGGGATACGTTCGAACGCCTCTTCACCGGGCTTACGCTTGCCTTCCTGATAGTCAAACAACATCTGGCTTGCAGAGAGTTGATCCAGCTCACCACCAACGATCAAGCAATACTTGTCACGTCGTTCTTTGAATCGGAATTGACCAAACAGTTCGCACTCTTTACCAGTCTCGCCAACTGGGGATGGGAATGCCTTTGGAACCTTACGACCTTTGTAGCCTGTGAGCTGGTAATCAATCGTACAAGGATATAGTTGCTCGTTCACCAATCCAGTGTTCTGGTCGATCCCGTGCAAGATACCAAAATACTTGGCTGTATCAGTTCGGATGCCACGGAACCCGTAGGTTTCATGCGTGTATGCTTCTTTCATTCTTGCATGAATATCTGGATTAAACGGACTGCCCACGAAATCGTACTCCTTTTCTTCTTCAACACCATTTTCTTCGAACCATTCTTCGCTTGGGATTGTGAACCCGCAAGTCCCGCCCCAGCAGAATGCTCCCTTATGACGACCAACACTGTCAGTCCCGTAGACCATCAGGTTGTCGCCGTTATTATCTCCACCCTTCTCACGGCACTTTGGGCAGGCTGTCTTCCCGCCGTGAAAAAGGTCAATGTCATACTTCTCAGCGAGTTGCAGCGGATTCACAGAGACACCTTACCTTTCGGAGTGATGAAGTATTTCACACTGTACGTGCTATTATCATACAACTCACGCCGTAGCTGTTCTACTGCTGCTTCAGCAGCTTCGTAGCTGTTATATTCTATCACGACAGACGAAACAGCAACAGATGGTTTGTTGATGATCAGAAGTAGGTTATACACTGACCACCTCCAACTCTTGTTCATCGAACGGCCAGTTGTAATCACCGTCACTGTCGGCGTGTTCATCGCACATTACTACCTGAACCAGACTGTAATCCAAAGCTACGATACGCCCAGTCTTACCCGGTTGCAGCTCTTCTGCCACGTATGGGCTCGAAACGATTTTAACGCGATCACCAATTTTCATTCTTCAATCCTCCGTTTGTGTTTTGGTTTCCGACGATACTTTGTGCGATCAGGTTCTACCTTTGGCACGTTCACACGTCGGTTAGGGCCAGCTAAGGGATTCCGTACTGGCTTAGACATATCTTACCCACGTTTCTTGTTCCAAGTCGAGGTGATATTGGTCTTTCTGTGTGGCTGACTCAATGATCACCAACCATTCTGATGCAAATATAGGCGTGGCACGTACAGAGAAATCTGCTGGCACCTTTATAGAGAGTGCATCAAGGAAGCCTTGAAGCTTTCCTACGTTTGTCTGTCTCATATCGACTCTCCTTAATTCATTTCATTGTAAACGCCGCCAGCGGCAACACAGCCACCGACAAACCCCAACATCATGCAGACGAAGCGCCCGTCTTGTGTCCAGTCCCCGATATTGAAGCTGTTGCCGACGAAGGCACCCATCATGAAGAATAGAACCATTACGAGGACGAAAGCTAGGAGAGCTGCGAGAACCTTCATTTTTGTTTCTCCGTGTTTGGTTGATTCGGCAATTCTACACCGTTTCCAGTGCGTGTCAACTACTATTTCATTGAATTTCAGGCAGCAAAAAGCCCGCTCAAGGCGGGCTAAATGCTTCTGTAGACGACAGCTTGGGGCGTCATCAGGGTTGGTCGGCTAGGACCACTACAGTCAGGCAATGATAACCTGACAACCTATAATCCAAGATTTAGAAAATCTTTAGGCTTTTGTCGTTACGTGTTTAAAAGGTTCATTGTTGAGCCTTAAGCCTTAATCTCTGAGCTATAAACTTTGATCGTGATCAATGAGTTTATGCTGGGTTCGAACCAGCTATAGATTCTTAAAATAGAATTTAATCTCCGCGATTGGCTCCCCTGTTTAGGCCACAGGGGAAAAGGCCAGCCGAATTTAGACAACTCATCGCTACAGAATGAAGCAGCTTACGCTACTTCGATTTTGGTGGTGGCATTGACTTCAGACAGCGCGTAGTCAACTTCCAGAAGGAAGCCTTCAATGTTCGCTTGCATTTTGTCAATGACAACTTGTAGACCGTTTGCGTCCAGAAGCTTGGCTTCGTTGGACTTCAAGAATGGATTAGCAATTGCCGCTACTTCTGCTTCATCAACCTTGCGGTCTTTGCCGACAGTAGTTTGAATCAACTGATCCAGACGTTGGTTCACTTGAACGTTGGTACGCTCAACAGTCTGAGTTGCTTGAGCCAGTTGCTGTCGCAGGTTTTGGAGCAGCACTTGTTCCAACTGAATGGAACCCTTACGTTCGATGGCTTCAGCGACAGTCATGGTGACATCGTTGATTACGACAGTGGCAACAGAGTTGCTTTTGACGATAGCCGATTTCAGAGCTGTACGCTGAGCGATCAGACCTTGTACCGATTGCAAGTTGGCTTTCAGGGTTACGATAGCTTCCGCTTCGCTCACACCAGAACCATGCTTACCACCCACAAGAGTGGTGATGAAGTTTGCGTTGGAGCCGCGTTGGATACGGTCGTTCAACGATTTAACTTGAGCCAAGGCCCGAGTGATACTAATCTGAGTCATTTTGTTCTCTCCTTTGTTTGTTCCGATGTGGTCATTGTAACAGGGTTTCGCCTGCTGTCAACCAATAATTTTGTAAATCGTATTCCGTGTTTCAATGAAATTCGTACCAGCTTCGTCTCTGTAGACGTTCTTGATAGCACTGGTCCGTACAGGAGCGCCATCTGGGAAGATGCCACGGCTGTCGTTGTAGACATAACCAGTTGCTACGAACGTGTCAACGCCGATTGCATAGATGCTTTCGAACACCATATCAGCATTGAACTTGTCTTCTGGCTTGGCATCCAGAGGGAGGATTCGCCATTCCATGCCTTGTAGTTCTTTTTCAAGGCTCATACTCGTGCTACCTCCAGTTGAGCCACTGCTGCATCGAAATCATCTTTGTAATAGGTCTTGCCAAAGACAATCACTTTAGGACGGAGCGCTTGCAATTCAGCAATCACCAATTTGTTCTCAGTGATGACTCGAACCTCTTCGTTCTTGTGTTCATCAAAGTGATACGGAGTGTCGCCGTGAGTGATCAAGCCATCTTCGTAAGTGTAGATGTATGGATGGTTTTCATTCGCAATGTTGTTCCCATTGATACCCCAAGCATACCCTTGCTTGAACAGTTCTTCTTGCAAAAGACGGCTGACTGTTGCGTTAGCTACTTTAAATTTCTGATTCTTCATTGTGTTCTCCTTTTGAATTATTGGAAACTAAGCATTGCTGCTTCGAGTTCACGCACTTTACCATCATTACTGATTGCCTGCAAGACTCTTTTGGCAAAATCTGCATTTGATTCTGAGTGACCTTGTGCAAAGGTGATGTCAATTCGTTGCATCACTGCGGTTCGTTCTGAAACTCGCAGCTTGAAGAAAGCGTGTGCCAAATCTCGATTCATTATTCTATCCTCATTCTGGTGATGAATTGTGTCCAGCGAATGTACGCAGCTTCTGGACTCTTGTCAAACGAATTCAAGCCAATGCCTGAGCATTCCCAGAGCCCGTGCTTCCAATATTTGATACGAGGCTTATTCATCTGGGCCATGCTCTCCTTGATGTGTAGTCATGGAATCTCACTGACCACTTGCTGTAGTTTGACAGAGCCATCAAAGGATGTGCCACTGCATCGTGTAATACGGCCCATCGTAGCACCTCTTTTACATTCGTGCAAGCGCTATTTGGATCAGTCTTCATCTTGCCACCACAGTGTCTTTCCAGTTAACCTTTTGTACGCTTGCCAGTACGTTTTATTGGAGCTTTTGGACAGGTAAACAGGGTCTACCCCTTTCTCCATGCAGAAAGCTTTACAGTTGGCAGCCATGTCAAACCATTGAACAAGATTTCCGTAAAGGTCTTCAAGCATGTAGCCATGCTCAGTTTTGATAATCCAACGCATCAGCTTAACCACGCACCGAGTTTGTACATTCCTGTTGTCTCCTTCACGAGTTGTTCCAGTAGTTCTTCCCGCTCATCTTGGAACACTTCGAGTGCTAATGTCAAGAGAATATTGTTCCGTGTGAGAACATCATTTGCTAGCACGAAATCCAACCCGTTGTTGTGCATCGACTGAGCAGCCTTTGCCAGTTGTTCTGCTGGCTTTGCACCGTGAGTGGTCTTGAATCCAGCTACAACGATGTCTGGGCGTTCCTTTCGGATGGTTGCCAATATCTTACCCTGAATACCTTTCAACGTCACACCGTAATCCTGAGAGCTTGACAGACGACCTTCACCCGGATTCTCAATCTCGAAGTCACAGATGGCAGCGTTCATGATAACCACCTTCACCATCTTGTCTTTCAGCATGTGTTCCACATACAGAGCCACGTCTGCGTTGGTAACGAGGTTGCTTGCAGGATCAGCCATCTTGGTCAGAACCAGATGGGATTCAAGGACACCAGTGTCAGTGAACATCGAGTGAAGCTTCTTGGCTGTCCCGCCGAACGCAGGAGCTGCTAGAGACAGATGACACGAGATATGATTGAAAGTACCACCACCGATTACGATTACTTTATGCATTTTCTATCTCCTTCTTGGCCCATTCGATTGCTGCCACAAGAACATCCCCGTGGCAGGCTTGAGGGGCACAATAGCAAGCTAATCGTTTTCCGTCAAGCGCTATCAAGTCTTCTTTTGTAACAGCGCCCGTTTGGATCATGAACCACAATGATTTCTTATAGGCAGCTACAGCTTCGTCCCTTGTATCGACCTTGAAGACAGCTAACGTGCCTTCTTTGTGACTATGTGGATTACCCCAGCGACTACCACGGCCAATGTATACGATGTCTGGATCATCCATGTTCACTTTGTATTTGTTAACCACTGTACACATATACATATCCTCCTTCTGATTTGTGTAATACTTATATAGTAATAACTCTTAGAAGTCAATACCTTTAGAGTAATATTATTATTTCTTTTAAGATCAAGAGCTTTAAAAGCTTTTAGGGTACTCAGAAATTGGGATTTGTCAAGCCCTTGTGTAAAATAAATATTTCAGGCACAAAAATGCCCGCCACGTTACCGTGTGCGGGCTCTTACTCGTTCTCGAAGATCATCAATTTCTCGTTTCATCCTTTTCATATCATCATCCATTAGATCGTACCTCTTGTTGGTTACGAACTGCTGAGTGTTCAATTGCTCCTGCAAACTGTTAACCTTCGATTCATATTTGCGATCCATCGCTGCTATCTGGCGCGTATATTCTTGTTTTGCAACTTCTAGTTCTAGTTGGCCTGTTTTATTATTATAGGCAGGGAAAGCCAGTAGCAGAATGCAGACAAGGAGTGCGATTACCAGACCACCACCAGTAATGATTAATGGCCATTCGTGTTCCCTTGTCATAGTAGTTCCCCTTATTTCTTGGCAGTGTTATTAGACTCCAATCTGTCCATCAAACGTTCCAGCCATTTGTTGGTGACTTGTTGTTCATTCTTAATAGATGTAATCTTGGTATCCATAGAAGATTCAAGTCGGCTGATTGCAGTGTTAAGTTTGTCTTCTGTTACTGTTGTGGCTTGTAGTGTATAAATCCTGTCGTCCAGTTTGCCAATTTGTGTTTGTTGGTATCCTACAACACCGACACAAACCATCAGCAAAGCTCCAGCTACATAACTCAGAACACCTTTCACCATATCATTTGTTGCCGTTGCCATAGATTTTCTCCTGCTTTTCAAACCATTTCTTATGGTCTGAGATTCGGTTATTACACTTCCATACTTCGTATGTGTTGGCTGCGTATGCACGAGCCAAAGCACGAACAGTGTTGTCCTTTACACGTTCTGGGGTACAAGGAGTAAAGAACTCACTTGGAGGGCGTAGCACAACCGTTTTTGTCACCGTCACAGTATGCGTTGTCGAACAACTGCATAAGGCTAGGGCTAAGACGGTCATCATCAGAAAAGCCTTCAGGCTTCGTAGGAGCTGCATCAGATGGTTCCTTGAGGGTCAGGGTGGGTAGGGCATTGATCGCGTCTCCTACGGCCTCCTGAGAGGCGTTGAGGGCATTCTCTTTGCGGTAGTGTTCAGCCAAAGATTCAATAGAGATTAAACAGGAGGATTTCGCCTGCTCTGTCATCTTCTCACTAGCCTCTACTGCTGCCATATACACAGCCACTTCCCGTTCAAGCCTTTGAACGTCTCCATGTAGCTTGTACGAATACCCCATAATAGAGAGTGTCAAAATGACAAACCCAATCATCAAGTATGTTTTAAGAGTTGTTAGCATCTTCTTCTCCTTCCTCCGTCGTAGTGTAATAAACGAGTCCAGCTCGAACTATTGCTACGAATGTTGCAATCCCTGCATACGATCCTTGCGGGAGAAGAGGTTGCCACAACATCATCAATGGTTCTGCTGCAAGGAACACAGCGGCTAGAATACCTAGCCCCATTTTCATTTTCTTAGACATATGCAACCTCCATCATTTATTTGAAACTAGCGTAAGCCTCTACCAGTTTGGTGTCATAGTTATTCTTAGCGTAGGCTGGTCCATTGTAGAGCTTGGCAAACTTGGCCCAGTCTTTAGCTTTTAGTGCTGTTAGCATCGAAGGGTTGATCTTGATGAAGCGAACGAACGTATCAAGTTGACTTGCTTCGCTCTTGTATTGAGCATTAACGAAAGCCTGTATACTTGGATACCCAAGTGCCTTATAGTGGAATCCCATGATCTGGAACAACCCCCACGAGCAGGATTGTAATGCACATTCACGATCAATCACGACAGCCTTCTCAAGCCGTGTGTGTTCAGCAGTACCACCTTTGTAACCTCCCGCTTTAGGGTCTACAACGTCACTCAAGGCTGGCTCTGTTCCAGTCTTAGCCTTGAGTAGCTTGTACATCCAATGCCGCTCAAAGAGGATCACAGGAGCCCCGATGGGGAGGAAGCCGCTTCCACGGCTCTCCACTTTGGTGATTGCTTTAACGGAGGCAAGATCAACTCCGAGGGATTCAGCAGCAACTTTGTATTCAATATCAGTCAACATAATTAAAATCCAATCGCAAACCAGTGGGCTGTGCCAGCACGGTTGTCACCATTAAGCAGAGTCACACCACCAGTATTTAGGTTGTTGAATCCCATCATACCTGTAGAGTTTTGAACAGTTCCATCGTACCCGCCCGGAATCAGAAGACTCCAGCTTAGGTGGAAGGCAGCATTCGGGAATCCTCGTGGGAAGCCCACTCCAACCACAGAGTCAGCACCAATACCTACTTGACCCCATTGCAGAATCAATCCAGATGGTAGTTGTGTCCAACCATTGCTTCCGAACGATGTGGTGAAGTCCAAGTCACCCGGCACGCCATAGACATTTCGTGTAGACAAATTACCAAGTCCAAGGTTGTTACGTGCGGTTTGTACGTTGGTCAAATCTCCAAGGTTGTTGCCACGCCACAGGAATACTTCGTTGTTAGATTGAGCAGCAGTACCAAGTCCAAGGTTTGCACGGGCAGTAGGAACACTTGCAAGGCCAGACAAGTTGTCAGACTTGAACATAACAGTAGTCGGGTTTGTTGTAGCTAGTGCAGTTAGCCCTAGGTTGTTACGTGCGGTAGACACGTTAGACAAATCAGCTAGGTTCTGGGAAGTCCGTAGGAAGTACGTCTCAGGTTGAGTTGCTGTGGATGTCAGTCCAAGGTTGTTACGTGCAAGAGGTTTGTTAGGAACATCAGCAAGGTTGCTTGCAGTTTGCAGGAAGAACCCAGAAGCTTGGGTAGACGCATCACCAAGGCCCAAGTTAGTACGAGCCGTGGCCACGTTACCAAGACCGGCAAGGTTACCAGATTTCTTCAAGTAGATCGTCGCACCTTTCAGCGGAGTAACTGCCTTGTCGTCAACTGCACCAGTTTCTGTTTCAGAGATTGTAGCATAACGAGTTGTACCGTATGCAGACTCTGTAGCAGGGGTAAGCAAACTTGTAATCTGAGAGAGTGGAACAGCATGCTGCGGAGCAGATGCGTTACCAACCAAGAATGGAGTAGCGTTGTCTCCACCTTTGAAAGCATAACGTGTGTCTCCTTCGGCTTTACTATATACAGACAAGTTTGCACGAGCTAATACAATGTTGGAAATACCAGAGAGAGTTGCGTAGTTAGCGAGGTGGGCATTTAGAGAGGATTGAACAACTTGAACACTTCCGTACTCTTCAAAGGCTAGACGCCAGTAGAGATTGTTGTTTGTGTTGGTAGGATCAAGCCCTGTGTTTGTTTGAAGGCACTTGTAAATGAATCCGTTACTACCTTGAGTGTAAGACAAGTTCCCTTGGTACTCAGTGTTAACGTCCCATTCAGGGATACCGTGTTGGTTGAAGTGAGCAATGGCCGTGTCTTGACGGTTCATAGCCCAGTTCTGATATTCGTATGGAGGGAGTTGAACTACCCAGCCAATGTTCGTCTTTGTGATACCCGGATCAACTCTAGTACCTGTAGAGGCCCAAATCGTGTTCAGGGTTGTGGGCTTAGAAATGTTAGCCATGCGATTCTCCAATAGAAGAAGGGGCCTAAGCCCCTATGATTATTTAGCGTCTGGAGCTACTGGCATAACTTCTGGGAAGTTTTCAGTGCTAGGCCATTCGCGAAGGGCATTACGATATTCACGCCATGCCTTTTGTGTTCCAATTCCCGTCACTCCATCCTGAACTTTCAGTAGCTGGATATCAGCCCTTGCGAGTTCAGCATCACGGGATAGACGGGCTGTAACACTTAGGGTAAGGGCTAACTCTTCCAAGCTAAACTCTGGTTCTGGCGTATTGCCAGCGCTGATCCACGCTAAATAAGCCACGTAGTCAGAGTTACCTACGTCTTGTGGAATTGCTGCACCATCCGCTAGGCGGATAATGTATTCTTTGTTAAGTTTGTACATGATAACTCCTTACTTTAAAGTTCAGACTCAGAAGACCAATGCCAACCGTAAACGTTGTTAACTACAGC
>Ga0065714_10002260_pt1 | contig 39051 bp, 28 predicted proteins | sample MisRhiReplicate2_FD_59101 | JGI IMG/M metagenome (GOLD analysis project Ga0065714, IMG submission 59101) | Miscanthus rhizosphere microbial communities from Kellogg Biological Station, MSU, sample Rhizosphere Soil Replicate 2: eDNA_1 v2... | ecosystem: Host-associated > Plants > Roots >... | reverse complement strand
AACACAGCAGGTCAGGCCGCACTTGAGCGGCTACTTAAACATCAGGATTGAACTGCCCGATCACCGTTTGTCCGGACCCTACCTGCGGGCGGGTTTAACTATTGCTCCTTGTTGTATCCTTAAATCTTAAAAAAAAAGAATGAGGCGCCTTATCTGGCTTACAATTATTTGCCTAAAATGGTACCGGAAAGCTTTAGTTAACCCAGGTAAATCACTGAACAACAGTTATCTTTTATCTAAAATAATTTAATTACAAGAAACATTTCTCCCTGCTGGTGGTCACAAAAATACTACTGATGGTCAAAAGGCAGAAACATGAGGATTCAGCCGGCACCAACTGGTCTGATTTGCCACCAGCAGGGCCGTTTTTTTTTGTATTAAGAATAATCAGATTCAAAAAACAATTCCTGCTGGCCGTGTGTTAGCCATTCCAAAGAGTCATCCCTATGAATCTAATAAACGCGCCCCAAACCGAACAGCCATGTACTGATCAAGGACAGATACATGCCCTGGTCAGACTGATTATGCAGCAGAGATTTCAGACCAATGAGATTGGAGATTACGAGCTTGGAAATGTGTGGGTTGACAATCTCAAAGACCTCGCCGGTACCTGCATTAAGCGCTGCACAACTGAAGTTTTCCAACAGAATGATCCCCAGGCGGAGCAACTCTGGCTCGCTTATTTTGAATTCTTTTTCCCTCCCGAAGAAAACATTGTCATTAAACCGGAATTGTTCCATGCCATCAGCCAAAGGGATCATCGCAAAGTGCACTTCTTTTTTCAACGGATCAGACCCCAAAACAGAGCTGATTATAAATGGCATTTCTCTACTTCAAGACTTTCTTTGTCTGAAGCGGAAAATGTGCCTTCCATACTCTTCCGTTACGCATTTGAACTCAACCGGGCTGAATGCTGCATCAGAAGTACCGAACAGGAAGATTATACGGAAAAATATTGCCGGCGTGTGATGTTGCTGAGCAGCCGCGAAAAAGATATCCTGAAGTTGATTGTCGAAGGAAAAAGCAGCCACGACATTTCAGATCTGCTGTACATCTCCATACATACGGTGAACAATCACCGCAAAAACATCATCAGAAAATTAGAAATCAACAACTTATGTCAATTGACAAAATTTGCCATTTTGTTTAACATCATCTAAGTCAGTCAGGATCCGATCCGCTTTTTCCATTACAAATGACTAGTGCTAGCTATTGTGGTTATAGCTAAACATACAGAAATTTAAGGTAACGATACCAGGTTAGGGTATTGATGGTTTAACCTGCTGCTAATTGTTTCACAATGATTGACAAAGCTCTTATTCTGCTAAAAACAGAACTCGCTGCCTACCTGATTTCAAAGGGTGACAACGCTGCCAGCGTCATCATTGACAACATTGGACTGTCAGAAACCTCTGCTGGAAATTCGCTGCCGGACAGCATGGTGATCACCCTTGTCAACATAGAGGAGGAAAGTACACTCAAAAATCAGTCTCCACTGAAAAGATTCCCCCTGGCAGCTGCCCAGTATGAAAATCCTCCGGTCTATTTAAACCTCTTTGTTCTGATGACCTGCAATTATTCCGGAGAGGGTTATCTGCTTGCCCTGAAAAGGCTTTCCCTGGTCATCCAGTTCCTGCAAAGTAAGAATTCCTTTTCCTCTACAATTACCACAAGTGGCGGGTCGGCAGATCCCAATGATAAACAGGAGCTGAAATTCACCATGGAACTTTATACGCTGACTTTTGAACAGATCAATTACCTCTGGGGTTCCCTGGGTGGAAGACAGGTTCCTTTTGCCATGTACAAGCTGAGACTGATCGCCATTTCTGAACACGCAATGGTAAGGGAAGTACCGTTGATTGAAGAAATTGAAACCAATTTGTCAACCTTATCCGGGAACTGATGCATAGGATCTATAAAACGCTTTTCGAGGTAAAACTGCTGCATGAATTCTATCAGACCGATAGGGAAGGCAACAGCATTTTTGAACTGAACACTCAGGCGCAGCGGACCGGTTTCCTGAAAGAAAGGTTTGCCGCAAATGACGACAACATCAATGAGGACATCACTTTTGAAATACCACAGCAGGCAACCGAGCTCTACAGGAATTACGATTTAAAACTCCTGTCAACTTATGCAGGCTACAAGATACTGATCAGTGTAAAACCCAAAAAACTGGCAAACGGCACCACGACCTATGAACCGCTGAGTACTTTGCCTGCGGATTTAGCCATCCCTGTGCTGGTAGCTAAGAAAAACAGCCATTTCGATGGATTCACTGATGGTAAAATGGAAAGAGCATTACCCGGAGCCTATTTCTTTTCCAATGACAGCAGCTTTTCCGGAACACGTATTTTTCCTTTTTTATCTGCAGAAATCAGTGCTTTTGACCCCGCGCAATCCTATGAGCAGGGAGAGGCTGCAAAATTTGCCGCAAATGACTACCGCTCGTTTTACAGGGACGATGCAAATGCGGCCCAATGGGTTCCGCTTGCCGGTAAAGCTTTTGCCAATGAAAACGACCGTATCCTGTTACCGACTAACTTCTATTACACTTTTCCCACAGCCAGTTCCATTACAAAAGCAGATTTTGTTTTAAAAGACAAAAATGGAGCGATCCTGCAGGAGTTTCATTTCAAGAGTACTGGTGCGTATTCAAAAGTGCTTTTGTCTTTTGATCAGCGGCTGCTTTCGACATTACCTTCGGATCTGATCACCGGCCAGCTGGGCTATACCCTAAAGGTAAGTGGAAGCGGAGCTTACACTAAAACCCATCAGATCTTGTTTTATCAGCAGGAGAAAGCACTTAGAAATAGTATCGGATTAATCCTGATCAAGGTAAAAACCGCCAATAACAGCTATAATCTGCTGGACAATGCCGGGCGGCTGATCACCAGAAAAAAACCGGACAACAGCATGGATCCGCTGCCACCTTTGTTTGAAATCAACTTTAAAAGCAGGCCTTCTTTCTGGCGGTACATCAACAATAAACAAGGCGAGCTGAAAAGTGGTTTACACCCTGATTTTTTAATCGCCAAAGCTGGCACCCTGGTCTCCATAAAACCAAGGGCACTTACCGCTACCGGTACTTTATTTCGCAAACCTGATAATTCTTTATACTACCTGCCCAATCCCGCACCTTACCAAACGCTGATTTTTGAAGACAATAAACTCTATAGCGACATCATGGTACAGGAATCACCACTGTTTCCACTGGCACCTTAACTGTATTTAAAAGAATAATTAACTAAATATCTTTTGTTATGCAAGATTATAAAACCCCCGGAGTCTACATTGAAGAAATCCCACATCTTCCTCCCTCTATTGCTTCGGTAGAAACTGCTATCCCGGCATTTATCGGCTATACCGAAATGGCAAAATGGAAGGAAACTGATGATCTTAAAAACAAACCCTGGCGCATAGAATCCATGCTCCAGTACGAACAGTACTTTGGATATCCTGATCCGGAAAAGGAAAGCCTGACGGTAAGTTTCGGGGCCAATGGGGCACTCAATGGAAAGGTTGATGAAACCAAGAGGTCTAAATTTCTGATGCATTATACCATGCAGCTGTTCTTTGCAAATGGCGGAGGCCCTTGCTGGATCACCTCTGTAGGAAACTATGTCGGCAGTGCAGGGGTAATTGTTGCGGCGGATTTAATCGCAGGATTGGCCCAGGTTGCCAAAATCAATGAAGTGACACTCCTGGTTTTTCCGGATTCCACCAATCTGACCACAGCTNCGGATTATTACAATGTACATACCGAGGCGATTAAGCAGTGCGTGGATCTTCAGGACCGTTTTACCGTATTGGATGTNTATCATGATGCCGCGAACCTCGAGGTATGGAGTTTGGATATAGACGCCTTAAGAAACACCTTATCGGGGACAACTGATGTGCTGAAATATGCGGCAGTATATTTCCCTAAAATTTATACCGGGGTAGATTACAATTACAAGGTAGCCGGTGAGCCCAATAAGGACAACGATGACCTGGTTAAAATTACCGGGGTGGCAGGGGTAACCAAGCTTTCCGAATTGCTGGCCAACAACAATGCCCAGTATTTCCAGGCAAAAAACGAAGTATCGAACATACAGCTGCTGATGCCGGTTTCAGGTGCAATAGTAGGCGTTTATGCGCAGATTGACAATGCCAGAGGCGTCTGGAAAGCCCCGGCCAATGTAAACATTACCAATGCCATCCGGCCCGAATTCCTGATCAGCCACAATGAACAGATGGACCTGAACGTAGATGCCCAGGCTGGTAAATCCATCAATGTGATCCGTTCCTTTGCAGGGCGGGGACCGGCCATCATATGGGGTGCCCGTACACTGGCAGGAAATGACAATGAGTGGCGCTATGTACCGGTAAGGAGGTTTTTCAGTATGGTAGAGGAATCGGTAAAAAATGCAACCCAGCAGTTTGTATTTGAACCTAACGACCGCAATACCTGGGTCAGGGTGAAGTCAATGGTTGAAAATTACCTGACCCAGCAATGGAAATCCGGTGCACTCATGGGGGCATCGACCAAAGAAGCATTCTTTGTTCATGTGGGATTGGGAGAAACCATGACCGAGCAGGACATATGGGAGGGCAGGATGATTGTTGAGATCGGCATGGCCGCTGTTCGTCCTGCTGAGTTTATTATCCTGAGGTTCATGCACAAAATGCTTGCTGAATCCTAATCTGGAAATTGTTATTTGTTAAATTTTAAATCCATTGTTATGTCGATTGAAAGCTCAAATTTACCAGGCTCCCAAAATGGAAATTGTAAGGATACTGATGCCCAGACCGCAACCCAGAAAAGTCTGCATCAGCTTAAAGAAGATTACTGCAAAAGACTGAAGGCCAAATCAGGGGAGCTGAGTGAGAGCGAAGTTTCCGGCAATGGCACATTGATGATGTATGAGAAAAAGAAATGTGCTTTTGTCAATACAGAAAAAAACTACCTGCTAGTCAGGAACCTTGAACTCAAGGTGGGGATTGAATTGATGCAGGCCTCTGATGAAATCAAAAAGAATGTAGCGGCAAGCATCAGTCAGAATGAAGCGTTGGTACTGGCACTTAAAGCAGTGCTTAAAACAGCCAAAGAGGCCAAAGTAAAATTTGCTGAGCTCAGAGATTCGGCAAGTAAACTGGACGCCTGTATGAAGGACAGTTGCAGTGCCGGTCAGCTTAAGCTATTGGGCTGCGCAGGGGACGATTGCAATGATCAGCACAAACAGGCTGAAGCCAATAAATTACCCGGGGACTGTCAAAACGCCTGCCGGATTCTCGATGAGCTGGTTCATCAACCCCCTGACCTGAGTCAGGACATCGACATCATCGTCAATGCGGCGGCGGAAATCATCGGCATTCAATCCTTTTCCAACATCAAAACACTGGAGAAATTCCAACAGGATTTCGCGCTGAACGCTAAAAACTTTGATGACCTGATCCTGCTTCAGATGGCCGGTGGTGGTGCCGGTTTAAAAAAGGCCCAGGAAGAGTTGAGCCTTGCCATCAAAACACTGACCCAATCCGGTTATGCGCTGTACAACAAGCGTAATGAAGTAGAGACCCTGGTGGCGACCAAACACTACTTGTGTTGCCACAAGTGCAGTTGCATAGGGGACTGCGGATGCAATGACGAAAAGTCGGATGAAAACAACAGGTTTAAAAAATGCAAATGTGACATCTGTGACATCTGTAAAGAAGTAACCGATATCTATTGTCTGGAAAGTAGCTCAGGCAATGCAGGTTGCGACTGATTTAAAATATCCACACACCAAATGGTTAAATTATTAAACTGACAATTATGTTGAGCTATCATGAAATAAGTACGGACAGGGATATATTTGATTGTTGCGACCGTACGCCAACAACCAATGAGCCTGGAGGTGACTGTTGTTATGACGCCTGGTTAGGTGATCTGATACAGGTAACTGCGGACTGGAAGGCAGCCAATGCCGATGCCGCCAACAAGGAACTGGAATACAACCTCACAGTAGAAGAAAGAGACAGACTCAAAGCCTGGTTCAGTGACTGGGAGGCTACCGACGAAAAGGCGGATGCGCTTTGCCGTCAGCTGGAATTGTTTGTGCTCCATCTTCAGAAGATATGCGTGGTCACGGAAAAAACCGATAAGGCCATTGAAATTCTTTTTTGCATGATCGAAGACCTGTACATCAGGGTAGACCGGCTTAAGGCAGCGTACGATAAATTGCTGCAATGCATCAACTGCCTGAAAAGACCCGAACTGGCAGCCGGCGTGGGCATCATGAAATGCCTGGAAGATTACGGGCTGAAACTGGATGCGGTCCTGCAGACCCGGGATGTACTGATCCCCCAGGTTGTAACGGTAATTGAACTGGCTTATGGCATGCACATCACCATCTGTGAGCAATACGGACTGAAAGAAACGATTCTTTACTGGAAGAAAAAATTCAATTGCAATACCAGTGCCCCTGCAGAAAATACAGCTTATGGTCAGCAAACCAAGATTGAGCAGAGCGGCGATACCCATGACTGCTGCTGCATCGAACCACAGATAAGCTTACCAATTGATGGCGATGATTACTACAGGCAGCTGGAGACAGACTATAAAAAAGTAAAACAGGATGTTGATCTGCTCAAAAAGGATTTAGATACCGCCAAAGAAAAAAGAGATGCACTGTTGTCCTGCAAACAAAGTCTTGAAAATGCCATCAATGAAGTGAATCCTGCAAATAAATGTAAATAACCGGTACAAATAAAATTTAGTATTATGGCAAACGATCCTAAAAAAAACTACCCGCTTCCCAAATTTCATTTTCAATTGGATTGGGGTGGAACAAGAATAGGCTTTACAGAAGTAAGCGGACTTGATTTTGAAACTGAGGTAATTGAGTATCGGGAAGGCAGCAGCCCAACCTATAACAAAACCAAGCAGCCGGGTTTAACAAAATATCCAAATGTAACCCTCAAGCGCGGAACCTTTCTTGGCGATTTTGAATACTTCGAACAATGGAAAAAGACCATGATGTTCCAGGAAGGTAAAGAGAAATTCAGAAGAGATGTCACCATCCGTTTACTGGATGAAGAACATCAACCCATTATCTCCTGGACCTTGTCCAGGGCATGGCCGTCTAAAGTACAGTCTACCAATTTAAAGGCGGATGCAAATGAGGTGGCCATAGAATCCATGGAGCTGGTTCATGAGGGTTTGTCTATTGTTGAAGCGAAAAAATAAGACAGCAGGTTATGGCCGACAGCTTGTATCAAACGGTTAATTTCCACTTTTCAGTAAATTTTACGCTGAAGGGGAGTAAAACCGTGGACATCAAATTCCAGTCGGTGACCGGTCTGGATGCCAGCATTGATGTAGAAACCATAAAAGAGGGCGGAGAGAACCGTTTTGAACATGTGGTACCTTCAAGACATAAATACGGGCCATTGGTGCTCAAACGGGGCTTAATTGTACCGGGAGCATCAGGTGTAACCGATTGGCTCAAAAGAGCATTTGACGATCAGCATTATGAAACACTGGAAACTGTGGTGATTAACCTGCTGGATGAGCAGCATCAGTCCTTAATGCATTGGAAAATAAACAATGTATGGCCAAGGAGCTGGAAACTGGGGGAGCTGAACGCAGGCAGGGCTGAGGTGCTCATTGAGACACTGGAATTGAATTACAACCGCTTAATTTTTCAAAAATCATAATTATGCCTATTGAAATACGTGAACTGGTCATTAAAGCAACAATTGTACCCGAGGGACCATCCGCTGAGCACCCAGGGGCTGCTGCAGGGCAGAACAATGGGCTCAGCTCTGCTGAGGAATTGATAAATACCTGCGTGGAAAAAGTATTGGAAATCTTAAAAGAGAAAAATGAGCGCTAACTATAGTTCCGGAAAATTAGAAAAGCTGCTGATCTATTCTTTTACGGACCGGCAGTTCCAGGTTAAGGATGCAGAACAAAAAAACAAACCGGCTTTTGTCGCACCTATAAATCCGGAATCCTTTACCAAGAATTTTAAGATTGAGCATGATGTTCAGCGGCCTCATGGTACGGGTTCTGCAGAGGTTAAGTTCAAATCAACAGCCCCTGAGGAATTAAAACTGGAATTCATTCTGGACGGAACGGCCACAATGGAAGGGTATTGGAATGAGTACAAAGACAAACCGGTGTATGAGCAGCTGAAGATTTTTATGGATTGCGCCTACAATTACAAGGGTGACATTCACCGGCCTAATTTCCTGCTGATCATCTGGGGTTCTGAAATTAAGTTCAGGTGTGTACTCACTAACCTGGATGTGAATTATACCTTATTCAAACCTGACGGCACTCCTTTAAGGGCCAGACTGTCGGCCACCTTTCTGGATTATCAATCACGTGAGCAACGCATTGCAGAAGATAACCCTGCATCCCCGGACCTCACACATCACAGGATCATCAAACAGGGAGACCGGCTGGATCTGCTCACTTACTCGATTTACAATGACTCAAAATACTTTATGCAGGTAGCCAGGGCAAATGGCCTGGGCTCCATAAAAAAAATAAAACCCGGGAATGAACTTTATTTTCCCCCTTTTAATAAAAACGAAATCTGATGGAAGAACTGATCATACCCAATCCCTCTCAGCACGATGTAAGCAGCTTCGATATTTTATTGAACGGCAGCGCTATGGACGCTTCCTATGAGGTATTGAGCATCAGTATCGAAAAGGAGCTGAACCGGGTTCCTATGGCCAGGATCCTGATCAAGGATGGAGATGCCGCTGCCGGTGATTTTGAAATCAGCAACAAAGAGGATTTTATTCCGGGAAAACAGATCATCATTAAAATCGGTTTTGACGGTGACAACCAGCAGGCATTCAAAGGAATCATTACCAGGCACCACATCAAGGTAAAAGAGAATGGCAATACCCAATTGCTGATCGAATGCCGGGATCTTGCCATGCGAATGACCGTTGGCAGGCACAGCCGCTATTTCCTGAATGTGAAGGATAGTGAGGCCTTCGATACCCTTATCGGAAATTATGAAAACCTCCAGGGGGATACCACAGCGACAACACTACAGCATAAGGAGCTGATACAGCATCATTTAAGCGATTGGGATTTCATGCTCCTGAGGGCCGAAGCCAATGGGATGCTGGTCAATGTTGACGACGGTACCATTAAAATAAGTGCCCCTGATACCAGCCCTGATCCGGTTTTACAAGTAACCTATGGTTCTTCCATCCTTGAATTTGAAGCAGAAATGGACGCCCGCAATCAATGGTCGAATGTAGCGGCCAGTTCCTGGGATTATAAAAATCAGCAGCTGTTTAAAGCCGAGACTTCCGAGGCTGCTGGGTTTACCCAGCACGGGAATCTTTCAGGTACCGAGCTGTCGGCGGCCGTAAATCTGGATAAATTCCAACTGCAGCACAGCGGCCATTTGTTGGAGCAGGAACTGCAGACCTGGGTTGAGGGCACCATGTTGAGAAGCCGGCTGGCAAAAATCAGAGGAAGGGCCAGGTTTACGGGATTTGCAGGGATTAAACCGGGCAACATGGTTAAACTCTCTGGTGTGGGCGACCGCTTCAACGGCAATGCTTATGTAACTGCAGTGAAACAGGACATCGGAGATGGCACCTGGTACACGCACATTCAGTTTGGACTGGACCCCGAGCGGTATTCAGCCGCACACGCTCATGTAAATGATTTTTCCACTGCAGGCTTATTGGGTGACATCAAAGGATTACAGATCGCTAAAGTGCTGCAACTGGAAAACGATCCCGAAGGGGAGGATCGGATTCTTGTGAAAATACCGGTGATCGATAACAACTCAAACGGAACATGGGTAAGAATTGCCTGCCTGGATGCCGGCAACAGCAGGGGCTCTTTTTTCAGACCGGAAATTGACGATGAAATCATTGTTGGCTTCATCAATAACGACCCCCGTCACGCCATCATGCTGGGCATGCTCAACAGCAGTGCAAAACCCGCACCACTTCAGGCAGCTGATGCAAATGACGAAAAAGGCTTTTTTACCCGCAGTAACATGCGCATACATTTCAATGATTCTTCCAAAACGATCACCATTGATACCCCTGCAGGCAACAGCCTGATACTGGATGAGCAAGGGACAAAAATTGAATTAAAAGATCAGAACAACAATAAAATAACGATGGACAGCAGCGGTATTGTCCTGGAAAGTCCGATGAGCATTGACATAAAGGCCGGAACCAATCTTAGCCTTAGCGCCGGGGCGAGCTTATCTGTGGGAGGGGCATCAATGAGCGTTAAAGCTGATGCCAGCATGGGTATTGAAGCAGCCTCAACTAAAATTTCTTCCTCCGGTATTACAGAATTAAGTGGCTCATTGGTAAAGATAAATTAACCATTAAAAAAAAGATTATGCCTTCAGCAGCAAGAATAAGCGATATGCACATTTGTCCCATGGTAAATCCGGGTCCTGTACCTCATGTCGGAGGTCCGGTAACCGGACCAGGAGTGCCCACAGTGTTAATCGGAAATATGCCGGCAGCAGTGGTAGGTGATCTTCTGGTTTGCACAGGACCACCCGATACGATTGTACAAGGCTCGACCACGGTAATGATCGGAGGTAAACCGGCGGCAAGGCAGGGTGACCTTACGGCCCATGGCGGCACCATTGTAATGGGAATGGCAACAGTTCAGATTGGCGGTTAAAAAAATAAAGACGATGGATAATTCCTTTAACTCATTTCTTGGAACCGGCTGGTCATTTCCGCCGGAGTTCAATCCCGTATCCAATACTGTTGAAATGGTCAGCGGCACGCAGGATATCGACCAAAGCTTAAACATCCTGTTGTCTACCTGCCTGGGGGAACGGGTCATGCAGCCGCAGTATGGCTGTGACCTGACCGATTATGTATTCGAATCCTTAAACAGTTCGGTAATCGGTTATTTAAAAGACAGGGTCAGCAATTCGATTCTGTTTTATGAACCGAGAATAAAAGTAGAACACCTGGAAGTTACCGCCAGCGATTCCTTTGACCTTATTGAAGGGCGCTTTATCATCAGTGTGGAGTATTCAATACCGGGCACAAATTCCAGGTTCAACTACGTCTATGACTATTATAAGAATGAAGCATTAAAACCGATCTGATCTTATTGGACAATAAAGTAAAACAGCTATCATGCAATGTAAAGAACTTATACATCCTTTTCAAAATGATCCGGGCATAAGTCAGCGTCAACGGGTAATGGACGATTTGTTAGCCGGCCCTGCACAGATAGATGGCAGAAGCCTGGCAGACCTGCTCGATTATTTCCAGCAGCTCTCCAGACACATCAATTACTACGACGCCACACTTAAGGTTACCGACTGGCAGCCATTTTTTCAGCACAATTTACCCTTTACGGTTGCAGCAATTTTAAAATACGATGGTCCTAAAATAGCGGACAAGCTCGGGTTTTACCATCAGCTATTTGATAAAAAACCATCAAAGGCAAGTCTCCAGCTATTGTTCAGCTATACATACAATGCCATTATAAACCCCATAAACAACTGGAGTACAAAACTTAAAGACACAGAACTTCCAGTATCACTTTTACTGGAGAAACTGATAAAAGACAAGCTTTCAGACCCCTTAAAAATGTTCATTGTTCAGCTGAACACTGCGGTAAAGTGGTACCACATCAGACCGCTTAATTTTAATGCGCTGTTGGGTAATGAGGTCTGGAATCTGGACATTACTGATTTATACGCCATTAAAGACAACAGCGCTTTTAAGGCAAGTGGCAGCAATAAGGCCAAGAGATTGATTGCCCTTGCTGATCAGATGATCCAGCTTACCGCATCCTTTAGCTCAGCTGCTGAGTCTCTGGCTCCTGCAGCTGAGCTGAGTATGGAACCCAGCTTCCTTTCGCTGAAAGAAGAACTCCAGGAAAAGCACAGCCCTCATCTGGCGCTGCTTTTTTCCTTCCTGAAACTATTTAAACATGTACAAAGTGATTTAAATTCACTGACCAAAAAACACCTGGATTTCTTTTACAGGGAGGTATTGTTACTGAAGGCAAAACAGGCTACTCCGGATAAAACACACCTTGTGTTTGAAATTCAGAATCAATTACAAAAATACCTGCTGAAGAAAGGATTGCTGCTTAAGGATGGCAAGGACAGCAATAAAATGGAGATCCAGTTCTCCCTTGATGATGAACTGGTGGTCAACAAAACGCAGGTTGCGGCCAAACGCACGTTGTTTGTCAACAATCAGGTACATGGAGATCACAGCTATGTTGAAGGCGTATATATAGCCCCTGATGCGGGTATGGCAGATGGGGTTGAAAAAGCATTCTCAGACGACCAGCCTGCGAGCTGGCCGACATTAGGCGCCTGTAACAGCAAATACACAGATCCCCAGGCCGGGTTCATCAAACCTTATCCAAATGCACGTTTAGGCTTTTTGCTGGGCTCAGCAGTCCTATTGCTCGCAGAAGGGGAACGAAAGATAACCATCACGCTTTCCTGCAGCTTAAACAACAATGTATGCAGCGGCAGCAGCACGCCATCGGATTTTTATGCAAAGGTGCAAGCCATTTTAAATCAAACCTTTTACTGCATTAACCGCGATCTGATTGCCGCGGCAGTAAAAAAAGGAATCAGTAATACTTTGAAGGAAAAACTGATTGCCGTGCTGGTTAAAGAAAAAACAAATGCGGCAGAAAACTTTTGCTATCACCAGAGCGAAACCCTCTTATTTGAGAAAACAATCACTGAAACGGCCTATTTCAGCCTGATTCCATCGCTGGAGGACAGAAAAATCCTGTCCGATATCTTTAAACCGACAAAAGCCCTGAACATCGCTTTCAGCGGGAAGAAGAACTGGATCGTACCGCTCAATCCTCCTGTCATTACCATGTCGCCTCTTACAGCCTCCATGGCTTTTAGACTAATGATCACTGCAGAACTGCCTTCCCAGCAGGAGGGCATTACCTTTTACGATGAGGCAGCCTTAAAAGAAAGCTTTGAGACCGAGTTGCCGTTGCTGAAAATAGAAATAGACGATCGGATCAAACTTCAGCAGGATGTAGCTACAGCTTACCAGCAGGAGTGTTGTGAGAAAAAATCGAAAGAGCAGGTACAACCGGTTTCCCTGTATCATTTTTTCAGAAACGTAAAGATCTCAGCTGCCCAGGACACCAAAATTGAGGTGAGTGTTTGCGGTCTTAAAAATTTTGTCGTGCAGAACAATGAAAGTCTGCAGAACGTAAATGGTCCGATTTATCCCTTCGGAACCAGACCTGAGGTGATTGATTTTGACATCAAAAATCCACCACTGCCACAGAACCCGACCAATTTAAACCTGATCGGCCCTGATTTTTACATCGGGAGCAAGGAAGTATTCTGTAAAAAATGGAACGACATCTATATCAATCTGGACTGGAAAGACAAACCGACCAGCTTCAGGGATTATTATAAAGGTTACCTGAAGGAGGGTACGCAGTTCGGACTGGACCAGAACAAATTTCTGATTAATCTTGCTGTACTGGAACAAGGGAAATGGAAGCCTGAAAAGCAACACAATACGCCTGCTACAATTCAGGTCAGCATTCAGGGAAACAGTTACCACAACCGAAGATTATTTGATGACAATGGCAAATCTTCCTGCGTTCAGAAAAATCCCTTGCCTCAGACCATTCATTTAAGAAATACTTTTTTTGACTTGCAACAGGAATTCCTGCTGGACAACAAGGCGCTGGTAAAGTACGATGTCAATGCCTTTAACGGATTTCTGAAGATCAACCTTCAGCTTCAGGATTTCTGCCATAAGGTCTATTCTTATGTACTTGCCCGACAAATGATGGCCCTTGGCAAATTGCCCGACAGTAAGCTGGAGGACGCGATATACTATGATGCAAGTGGCAACCTGATCGTGTTCAGTACCAACACCATCAAGGATGACCTGGAAACGGCAAAAAACATTGCCATGCGGGTTGAAAGTGATGTCAATCACAATACCGATGGCATTAAAGCAAAAATCGGGGCACAGGGAGCCGGTGCGATCAATGATCCGCAGGCAGAAGCGATCCGCAAAACCGTGCTCGCACCAACGCTCCTGCACCTCAGCAATAAAAACCTGACCGGAGATGTGGTCACCTTAAGGGATCAGATCACACAGATCAGAGGGATCATTGACAACAACGATAAATTCCAGGCGGTGATCCCAAATGAACCCTGGACACCCATTATTAAAAACATCACGATTGATTATACGGCTACCGCTACGATCAAAGACATCGAACTGATTCACCTGTATCCTTATCCGGGTACTTTTAAAAAAGAACAACTGCAACAGCAGCCTGCACTTTTCCCGACTTTCTGTGAGGAAGGGACTTTATTCCTGGCACTGAAAGATCTGGAACCCGGCAGCAATGTAAGCCTGCTTTTTCAAATGGCCGAAGCAACCGCAGATTCTGAATCCCAGCGGGTAGCGCTGCAGTGGTGCTATCTTGAAAACAACACCTGGAAGCCCCTGAGAAAAGGTTTTGAAGTATTACAGGACGATACAGACGGCCTCACCACCTCCGGCATTCTTAAACTTGCTTTACCGGCAAACATGAGTAAAGCAAACTCAGTGCTCCCAAAGGATTTCCATTGGCTGAAGGCTGCTATTGCCGGCAACAGTAAGTCTGTCAGCGAGACCATCGGCATTCATACCCAGGCCATGCGGGCTACCTTTACAAATAGCCTGCAAAATGACAAACTCCGTCTTGCCCAGGCACTGCCAGCGGGCGCGATTGAAAAACTTAAAGATGCGGATGCAGCCGTAAAAAAAATCACCCAGCCTTACGATTCCTTTGGAGGCAGCATGCCCGAGGGGGAAGGACATTTCTATACCCGTGTCAGCGAATTGCTGAGGCATAAAGGCCGTGCCATACAAAAATTCGACTATGAGCGACTGGCATTAGAGGCTTTCCCTCAACTGTTTAAGGTAAAATGCATCAACCATAGCTTCGCCTTGGATGCACATCGTTATGTCAACGACATGCCAATGGCACCGGGCTACATCTTACTGGCAGTCATACCCGATCTGAACCAGTTAAAGGCTGCCCGGCAATTTGAACCAAGGGTACCGGTCAGCCTCCTGGAGCGCATTCAGGAGTACCTCAAAGAAAGAAGCTCTCCTTTTGTGAGGTTAAAAGTAATGAACCCAAGATATGAGCGGGTTAATTTTTGTTTAAAGGTGAAGCTTTATCAAGGTAGGGATGCGCAGTTTTATCAGGAAAAACTAAGCCAGGATTTACGGGAATTCCTGGCCCCATGGGCTGTTGGTGTATACGACAAACTGACTTTTGGTCAATGCATCAACCAGTCAGCTATTGTAGGTTTTCTTGAAACAAGAGATTATCTGGACTATGTCATTGAATTAAAAATGCAGCATGAAGATGACCAGCTGCTCATTCCATTGTCCAGTCAGCAGCAGATTTGTCCGATCACTCCGCGTTCCATCCTGTTGGCGGGGAATATCGAGGTATTTATAGCACAGCAGGATTGTGAAAGTTGGGCAAGCAGCAAGCAGTACCCGCCCTGTGCAAACAGTGCAGTACCGATAGCGAATTATTGTAAAGATTAACAGAGTTTAGGCAGAAGACATCATTATGGCAACCGCAGCGCAAAATAACAAGATGATCAACAAGAACAATTCCGACTTCCCCCAGTATCTTGACTTTGAGAGACTCAGGGCAGAGGGCATTGCTTATCTTGGAAAGCTTTCGGGTAAAATCTGGACCGATCATAATGTGCATGATCCTGGAATCACGATACTGGAAGTACTGTGCTATGCACTACTGGATTTAGGTTACCGGACCAATCTGCCTTCGATTGATCTTTTTACCAGTAATCCTGCAGATACCGCTGCTGATGATAATTTCTTCAGTCCCGCGCAGATCTTAAGCTGCAACCCCTTGAGCATCATCGACTATCGCAAATTCCTGATTGATATTGATGGGGTTAAAAATGCCTGGATCAGTGTAGCCACCGATCAAAAGAATTTTTGTCAAGCCGGATCCGGTCAATTTCTGGCCGGCACAGCGCAAAATGAATGTGAACAGTACCTGAATGGATTGTACCATGTTTACATTGAAACAGAAAAAAACATCGATACTGATTTTGCAGATCCCCAGGCCGCAAACGACTACCTGGATGGCTTACATAAAAAGATAAAACAGCGGCTGATGTCCCACCGTAATTTCTGCGAAGATTTTGTGGATGTAAAAATGCTTTGCAAATTAAAGATCGGTGTTTGTGCGGCCATAGCACTCAGCAGGGATGCCGACCCGGAAAGCACCTATACCAGTATCGTACAGAGACTAAGAGATTTTTTTTCACCTTCGCCGCAGTTTTATACCCTGCAGCAGCTTTTGGACAAAGGGAAGTCCATTGATGAGATCTTTGCCGGCAGACCCTACCACATCAGGGAAAGTCACGGCTTTATCGACACCACCGAATTACTTCAGATCAGACTGAAAAAGGAAATTCACCTCTCGGATGTCTATCAGGTTATCCTGGGCACAGCGGGTGTACAGAGCGTAACTGATCTGAGCTTAAAAAACTGCGGGCAGGCTCAACCAGTAACTGAGGCCGACTGGAAATTCAACATGCCTGAAAATCACGTCGCTGATTTCTCTATGGCCTGTTCAGGTTTTCAATTCAGTAAAAACGGGATACCCATTGTGTTTGACACCAGCAAATATGAAGGACTGTTTACCCTAAATTTTGCGCATAACGGAAAAGTACGATATCAAAGTCCATCCCCCTATCTGGACCAGGGGATTCCTAAAGGCGTTTATCATGAGGATCTGGATGAATATTTCCTGCTGCAAAATGATTTCCCGAGAGTTTATGGAATCACCGAGGGAGGATTAGCTGAAGATGCCCCGGATCATAGAAAGGCACAAGCTTTACAATTAAAAGCTTATTTGCTGTTTTTTGATCAGCTGCTGGCCGGATATCTCGCTCAGTTAAAAAATATCCGCGCTTTGTTTGCGATGTCAGCGCCACAGGATAAGGCCAGACAACGCACTTATTTCTTAAATAAGCTGGAGGATATGCCCGAACTGGGGAAATTGCTTCGTTTTGCTGTCGGTTCAGATCAAAGCAATAATCTGGGCACCCAGGGAAGTATTTTAGTGCGTGCGGTGGCGAAACTGGAACTCAATGAGCTGATTGTTTTAAACCAGAGCAGGGAAGTTGATCCCCTGGCGCTGGATGCCTATAAATTCAGTTCGCTGATCGATCAGCAGATTGCCATAAATGAATTGAAGGAGGATTTCTTGTTGAAAAACTTTGAATCCGGATTTTTAAATGAAGGCGGTAACAACATTTACTATTACCTGAGCACCTCATCCGATGATTTTTCCCTGCTCAGTAAAATCAGCTTTTCATCCATCCCGGCGGCAAACCTACACCTGAGTTCTGTGTCTTATGTCGGGGCTTTTGAAGAGAATTACAGAAGCTTCATCATTGATGAAAACCATGTTTCTTTCGATCTGGAACTGAATATCGCTTCTTTCAAATCTTATTTAGCGCTTATTCTTGAAGATCAACAGCAGTATGAAAAACGAAGGAATACCTTTCTGGATCATTTGCTGGCCCGGTTTGCGGAAAAATTCACTGACGACACCTTGTTCAGCTTTGCGAACCATTCCAGACAACAGGATTCCAGCGCCATCATCACTGCCAAAGAAAATTTCCTTTCCAATTATGATCAGCTCAGTGCAAACCGCGCAAAGGGGTATGATTATTCCCAGAACAACTGGAACAATGCCAACATTTCGGGTTTTGAAAACCAGGCAAAATATTTAGCTGGCATCGAAAATAAACAACTGCATAGCCTTTGCAATTTTGTTGTCGCAAAATATGATGAGCAGTACCTGGTAGAACTGAAAATTGCCGAAGATCCCTTTTTTACACTCAACGAGAAATTTGATTCCGCCGCGGAGGCTGAACAAGCAGCCCAGGCGGTTTTTAATGCACTATCAGACCCTGAGAAACTCAGCACCCGATACGTTTCACACAACAGAACGTATAGTATTGTACTGCAATACAATGATCGCCAGGGGGTTTCCTTTTTCAGGCAGTATGCCACTTCTCAGCAAGCTGATGTGGTAAGGAATAAGCTCAGCGGTATGTTTTCCAATGTTCCTGCAGAAGATATTTACATCAGCAGTTACACCTATAAAGTTCAGCTTTCAGACCAACAGGACCATGTCCTGTACAGTTCAACCCTGGCTTTCCCTACAGCAGCTGAAGCCCTGCAAACAGGCATGAAGCTGGCTGCTAAAATTAACGACACCAAACACTGGTTAAGGGAAGATCAACATACGGGCAAAATAGGAGAGCTGTATTTTAATCCTGGCAGCCAGGATCACCCGAGCTATATAGATGTCAAAGCCTTCAAGATCAACATCGGTAATACCATCGTAGGAAAACCCGATAAGTTCACGTATGATCTTTTAGACGTTGCCAATTCCTTTAAATGCCATGCAGTAAAAGAATTCAGTACCAGTAAAGCGGCCAGGCAACATGGGTATCTGGTATTGTCACTGGCCAGCAGCGCGCTCAACTATGGGGTAGAAAGGTCATCTGTGGACAGTAATTTCAAGCTGAACATTGTCCATGAAAACCAGGTTGAAGCCAGTTGCGATACTGAATTCCCCACAGCCGAGGATGCACTGGAGATGCGTGATCAAATCATCGCAATAGTCCGCAATGCTGAATTTACATTAACAACCGCAGCTATCCCCAGTGGCTGGAAGTTCAATTATAGCTTAGGTTATGATCCGGCAGCGGATTATAAGTTCAGCAGTACACAGGAATACCTGTTCCACGAAGATGCCCTGAAAGCGGCAAAAGCTTTTCATCAGGCCATCCCAACATTACAACTGGAAAGTGATAAAAAAGGGCTGGTACTGGCCCAGCTTAAGAAAAACAGTAAACTGCCCAGGCTGAATCTGATCGCTGATGCTACAGTTGAAAAAGCGGATGAGCAAATTGCCAAAGCCTTAGCTGAGCAAAAGCACATTGCGCAATATGCAAACAGCAATAAGGCCCAGGCCTTTAAAACTGCGGTGCGGGTAGAGGATCCGGGCGATCAGGGCAAATATGTGTATCGCCTGGTAGACAAAGACAGGGTGCTTGCTGTTTACCAGGACCAGTTCAGCACCCAGGCAGCGGCAAACCTGGGCAGAATGAAAGTCATCAAAGCGCTCAGACAAAGTGTAAGCTACCTGCAAATCTGTCTGGGTGGAGCGATCCTTCATGAACTGCCAGTGAAGGGCGGTAAAGCGAAAGCTTATCGTTATCAGTTAAAAGCGCACAATTATAGCTACAAAACCGGAGCGCAAGCCGGTAAGGAACTCGTTTTGTTTGAAAGCAGTGCCAGCTTTGCCTCAAAAGAACTTGCGCTAACAGCTTTTGAAGACCAGTACTTCGATATCCTGAAACTGGCCATGGATCTGGACAGCTATGGAAGCTATATCAGCATGGAAGATCCGGGTGTACAACATGAGCCTGCAGTTGTTTTTATACCAGCCGATACCCGGCAGGAACTGGAAACTTACCAGGCAGGTACTGCAGCGCAGGCCATGCAGGGCTTAATCGCAACTTATCCGATTCAGCGCATCGGCTATGGCACTGAGGAGTTCAACCGTTTATTCTGTGAAAGCTTGGATCCCATGGACAGCGATCCCTGTAAAACCGGAAAGCCCCTTAAACAGGTATACTACTTTGCCAGCTACCATACCCAGAAGGATCCACAGCGCTGGCAAAGTATAAAGTACTACGACAGTGCCCAGGCAGCGATGCAGGACTTTAACTTCTTTATGCTCCTGCTAAAGTATAGCGGAAACCTGTATGTGGATTGCGATACCTGTGAAAAAACCAAGGGAGCCTACCGGATATTCATCAGAGAGGTACTGGCAGAGAGTACCCAAAGGTTCCATAGTGAAGAAGCTGCATGGGGGAAAATGGGCCTGGAAAAATTCATCTGCGCGGTTCAGTCTGAGTCAGGTTTTCACAAATACCAACGTAAGGAAGATTGCTGCTACAGCTTTTACCTGAATTGCGGTCCGGATATTTTTGTTCACCCCTGTGTTTATGACACGGCAAAAAGAAGAAACGACGTGCTCCTCTCACTTTATGAACACTACAAGAGCTATACCCAAAAGGGTTCTTATTCCATGCAGGCCCAGAGCGGTGTGATGATATTGATGGATGAAGCAGGAAATCCTTTCGCTAAAAAGCAGCTGGACAAGGAGCATCAGGATTCCTGCGACGGGTTGTTGGCAATGATCGATGACATCGGCAACCAGGACAATAGTTATGTCCAGGAAAAGGATGCGATTTATCTTAAAAGCAGCACTGGCCGGATCATCCTTCAATCTTATGCCAAGGACCTGTCCATCGGGGCCTTCGGGGAAACTTTAGCGGCATTTGCCTGCTTTTTCCCGATTGTTAAAACTTTAGACCAGAAAACAGGTCAATACCACTATGGTATTGAATGGAAACTTCCGGGTTTCAATACCTGCAGCGATGAGCAATACGATCCTTGCGGCTGCGATGAAAAACCGGATCAGCCGGCAGCCGCATGTGCGCTCGCATGGAGATCCTCCTGTTCATTTTCCAGCTGTGAGGAAGCGATGCGCGTTCTGGCCTATTCCACTTTTTTGCTGGGTAAATATGAAAACTATCAGCCGGTCCTGGACTGCAGCTGCAATGCGTTCGGAATCGCCATAAATTTCAATCTGCAGGAGCAAAGCGTAGCAGCGCTGCTCAGTGGCAGTCAGATTGCCTTCAACCCGCAGTGCTATGAATCTGCTCAAATGGTCTGTGAGGCGGTAGAACGCACGATAAAACTGAGTAATGCGGAAGGATTGCACGTAGCAGAACACATCCTGCTCAGACCTCATTGTCCTGATGACTGCGGATGCAGGGCACATTTATATTGCGGCGAAGCCCAGCGGGGGTGTAACTATAGCTGGAATGCAGATCGCAGTGATCCCTGCAGGGAAGAAAAAGACATCTGCTTTATTCCCGGTAGTGATCCCTATTCTTTTATTGCCACCGTTGCCTTGCCAGCCTGGCCAAAACGCTTCAGATCGGCATCAGGACGTTTATTAATGGAAGATATGTTGTACCGGCTGGCTCCTGCACATGTATTGCTGCGCATCCTATGGCTGGCACCTCATGATTTCTGCTGTTTTGAAAGCAAATACAAAAACTGGCACAGGTGGCTTAGTGGAAAACAAACCTGTATGTCTGATTTTTCTGTCTGCGACTTTTTAGCCTTTCTAACCCAGAGAAATTATGAACAATTGCAGGACTGTGAAACCTGTCTGCCTTGTAAAACAGATCCTACACCGGTAATCCCTTGTTTTGCCCAGGATACCTCAGTTGTTAAAAAAGACCCCAACTGGTTCCTGAATCAGGTAAATGAGGCCTTTTGCTGGCGCGTAAGGGATCCATATAAATATGAGTTCACTAATTGTGAGCCGCTGTCTATCCTTGCTCAGGATTCTCTCATCAGGCCAGCTGAGTCTGCAAACAGCAAAGAAAAAAAGGCCCGGCAGTTAAAGCCAAAACCCGAGCAGCAGCCGGCGGCAGGATTAAGTACCAAAGCGGTAGCCCAGTTTATGGATCAGCGCATGGAAAGCTATAGAAACAACGTTGGACATGTCGCTGAAAAACTGAAGAAAAATGCAGTGGTGCTGAATGTCCAGCAATTTATCAGTGGCCAAAACACGACCATACCACAACTTGGGGACATCATAACAGCCATTATCGGGAACAGAAAAACATCGGGTAAAAACAACCAGGTATTGAATAAGCATCAGATGGAAAGTTTGCTGGAAGCTGTGGTAGGTTATGCCCTTGACCGCCTGGATTTAAAAAATCCGGATCCCGCTGAGCTCAGCAAGTTGTCTGGTGTATTTGAAAAACTGCGTAAGGCTAAAATTGACGTTACGGCCATTTACAACCATTGGCATGGGGCAGCATTAAAGAAGTATGTCCCTGAGCTCGATATAGAAGAAATTAAAACATTACTGACAGGTACCAGCAAGAAATAAGATGCAGCACATGATAAAGAAACAACGTATTGACATCAGGCTTAACCCCAGGATGGACAGTTTTCGCATTCAGCAAAAACTGAGTGATCAGTATTGGAAATTCTTAGTGCCCTTACTTGAGCAGGCTTTTGATCAGCTTGCAGCCGATCAGGAGGTCATTTGCCTGAAAAACCTGGAAATAGACATGGGCATCATCAAAGAAAGTGACATCGACCGGCTGAGCTCAGACCCCGAGCTGATCAGTTCGATAAAAAGGCAGATTCATGACCACATTGCCAGCGAGCTTTCCGCAGGAAAAACCGCTGTGACCAGGTCTGCGGTTGCCAATAGTTTCCATCAATGGCTTTTTTACATGCGCCATGGTTACCTGGACTGGAATGTTTCTTTCCTTAACGATCAGTGGTACAACCAGGTGCTGGAAGCGCTGGCTACAGAGGATCAGCATGTCTTTTTACTAAAACAGGCCATCAAAGAAAATGACAGCCTGCTTACGCGGCTGATCAGACAGCATCCGGAAGAATTCCTGCTTCATCTCATTGATATATTCGCTGCGCAGAAGCAAATCCAGTTGCGCAGTAAACTTACCGGGCTGCACCAACAGTTAAAGCAGCTGACTTTGGATGATGAAATGGCCGGCCCAGCAGGCTACGAAACTTTTTGGCGACAGGTTTTCAGGATCTGTGCATCAACCCAGGGGAAAAATATCAGCAGGGAACTGGCCGGTTTAACCGGCAGTCCGGACTCCCGAACACCAGCAGCTGAACCTACAAAGACCGCAATAAGCACCCAAGCGGAACTACCTGCTGAAGATGCCCAGGGGGCAGCAGCACACCTGTATCTTCAGGATGCAGGACTGGTATTGATTCATCCCTTTTTAAATTCCTTATTCAATCGGTTAGGATTGCTTGATGGAAAACACTTTATCAATACCCAAGCACGGGAAAAGGCCATTTATCTGTTGTTTTATGCGGCAAGGGGTAAAACCCTGGCTAAGGAATATGAACTGGTCATCCCCAAAATGCTGTGTGGCCATGCGCTGGCCTTACCGGTACCTGCAGACATCACTGTCTCGGATTTAGAAACAGCAGAGGTTGATGCCATGCTGCAGGCTGCAATTTCAAACTGGGACCTGTTGAAGAACACCTCTGCCGATGGACTCAGAGCAGGTTTCCTGCAACGGGCTGGCAGGGTATTGATTTCCAGTGAAAAGCTGAATTTTCAGGTTGAAAAAAGTGGGATCGACCTATTGCTGGATCATTTACCCTGGAGTCTGAGCATGATAAAACTGCCATGGCTGAATCAGATCATATATGTAGAGTGGAGATAAAGTACGATTTAATGATTAACTAAAAAGAATAAACTATGAAAACTGCTGAGGCTAAAGCAGTGGCAACACCAGCCAAATCGAGTACTCCTTTCTTTAATAAGGGGGCAGATACTGCTTTGCTAAAAGACAGCCCCGGCACAACACCTTTCTTTAACAAAAATAACGAGCAGTCTTTCTTTGTTCAGACCAAGCTGAACATTGGCAGCCCCAATGACAGGTATGAACAGGAAGCAGATCATATGGCTGACCGTCTGCTGAGTGGCCGGCAAAAAACCGATATCCATACCATAGCACCTGTACTGCAAAGAAAATGCAGCAGCTGCGAGGATGAAGAAAAAAAAATACACCGTAAAATAGCCTTCCCAGGGGCTACCACCCGCATAAATTCAATCGAAAGCAGGCTGATGCAGACCAAGGGCCGCGGCAACGCGTTGCCTTTAAGTACCCAACGGGAAATGGGTCGTTCTTTCGGCGCAGACTTTTCCGCAGTAAGGGTTCACGACAATAGCGATGCTGCACAGATGAACAGCGCCCTCAACGCACAGGCCTTTACCCATCGCAATGACATTTATTTTAACCAGGGAAAATATGATCCTGAAAGCAATACCGGAAAACACCTGCTTGCACACGAACTGACCCATACCATCCAGCAGGGTGGTATCAGCCAGCAGGGAGCTCCCCAGCCAGCGAGCACTACACCTGCGGTGGCCCCCTCTGGGCGGGATGGAGCTGCAGGGGAAGGCAATGCTGCTCAACCACAAGGCACTCAAAGCCCTTCAGTGGTAAGCCCTGGTAACGCGCCGCCGGAAAAAACCGATGTTTCGCCAGGACATGCAGCACCTGAGGTAGATCCGGCCATAGAAAATACGGCAGCCGGCAGCGAGCAAAGAGGTCAGGCTCAGCCGATGGCAGCAGGCCCCAATGGACAAGGTGCCCCGGGTACCCAGCGCCCTGGCGAAGAGATCAGAGCAGGAGCGGATGATAAAGGCCAGGCCCAGGACAGCGAAAACACCCTTGGCATGGAAGAAGCCTCAGCTGAAACCGGGCGCCCGACAACTGGAACTGTTGGGGCTGCACAAAGGCTTACCGATAGCCCTGAAGCCTTAACCCGGCGCATCCATCAATCAAGGGAAGGTGAGCTGAAACGGACCGCACTACTGCAAACTGCACATTTTAATCTGGATGCTTTAAAATCTCAGCTGAGGGTGGAACAGATCGCTGCTTTAAGAATTGCCGGGATTCACCGCTATGTGAACAACATCCGCAATAGCGTAAGGAATTTCTTTGTGCTAAGGGTAAGCAGCATTATGGCAAGAATCCTGGAAAAACAGGCCAGATTGATGTTGATCATTACCCAGTTTATCGGGAGGCTGACTACAACAGCCAACATGATCACCCAGCAGGGCATGGCCATGGCTGCCGGGATCCAGGCACGTATATCCTTGGCGATACTGGCGGCCAGCAACTTCATCTCTAACCTGTTACTGGGCATCCGGAATGAAATTCTCAACCTGGTTAATTCCATACCATTACCGGATTTGCCGGGAGTAGATTTTTTAAGGACCGGACTGCTTGCTGTGGTGAATCTGGCTTCAAATGCCATTATGGGTGCCATCAGTAGGGTAACAGGTCTGCTGCAAAATGCGCTCTCTGGCGCACTTAGTGCGGTAGGACTTATTTTAACAACGGTGAACAACTATGTCAGCAGAATCCTGAATCTGGTGTTGTCAGCGATCATGAGGATACAACAAAGCTTTATCGCTATCGTCAACAGACTTGGCAACAGGGTGATCAATATGATAAACGGGCTGCTCAATACCTATATTTTCCCAACCTTGCTCAGGGGAGAAAACTTCCTGATCAGGCAGGTAAACCTGATCAAGCGCAGCGCTCAACAAAAGATTCAGGCAAACCAGCGGCAGCATCTGAGTATCATAGCTCATGCGCTTGCTCCGGGGAAAGCTCAGCGTAGCAACAGAAAAACACCGCCGGTTAGCCCCTTGCAGAAAGCCTTGTATTTAAAAGAGGTTACCGACATTCTGATCAATCGGAACCATGAAATAGTGAACACTTTTGAGGAAAACACCAGTTCAATAGTGGCCATCCTGCTCAGCAGGGTTCAGCTGATCATTCAAAGGATACAAGCTGCCCTGCAGCGGGCAATAGATGAATTCATCACTTCGATTACCAACCTGGTCAATTCCATTATTGATGCCATTGTATCCTTTGTACAAAGTGCAATAGCTGCATTTACTGGCTTGCTTGCATCGATCGCTGCACATTTCATGCACCTGATGGAAAGCGTGATGACACTGCTTTCCAATACCAGAACGCGGATCTCCGGATTATTTGCTGACCTGACTGAGAACATTGGCAGGGCATTACATAACAGTGTCAGTAGTTTTGTGGGTAGCGGAAGTCCTGGACCGGTAGTTGGTTTTGCAGGACCTGCACTTGCTCCCCAACTAGCGGAATTGTTATTGGAAGTTGCCCCGATTGTCGAAGAAGTGATCATTATAGAGGTGGAAATTATTGAGATCACCATCATTGTTGAGGAAACCGCATTGGTCGCAGAAGAGGCTGCTGCAGTCACAGTAGCGGCCTGGGAGATTGTACTGATTGTGGTCATTGTGATCATCATTCTGATCATCATCGCCTTGTTGGTGTATTTACTTTACCTGATCATTGAAGAGCTGCTTAAACCCGAACCCGCGCCCCAGCCAGAGCCGATTCCAATACCTGATCCGGATCCTGAACCCGATCCTGAGCCTGAGGAACCGGAGTGTTCGGATGACCTGGAATTCTTTCCTGCAGCACCTACCGGTCTTAGCCTTGCTGATCCCATACCCATCACCTGGTATAAACCCATTGTATCCTATCCTGATCCCATTGATGTCGGAGGTTTTGATTACTTCATGGCAGAACAGACCACTTTACCATTTGGAGAACCGATCGGAGTGAACAGCACCTTCTTCCCGTATATAGGAAAAATCATGCAGTTGAGGTTTGAAGAGGACAGGGGCAATGAGGGCATTTTCAGGGATGTGCTGACACGCCACGGTTTTGATTGGGATGACTTTGAAGGGGAAGCCTATTCTCCGGATCATGTGCAGGATGTGATGTGGTCGGGAATTGATGATTTCAGCAACCTTTGGCCACTGGAGCGGGTATTTAACCGGGAAGCAGGAAGGGTGCAGAACCAACATCAGCGCATCACCTTCAGGCCGGATCCGCAAAGTCCCTGTGCAGCCATATTGATTACCATACAACGTGCCCGTCTTTTATACCATGCCGATGACAGATTTTACATCATTCGCGCCATAGAACCTGTTTTTTAGCTTATTGTCAATTTATAACCACTTGAATACCATGTCAGAAAAACCACTAGCCCTACAATGGAATCAGCTCACGCTTGAAGCCATCAGACTGACCAATACTTCGCCCTCACTTGCGGCCAGGGCTTTAGCAATGGTACATACCGCGATGTATGATGCCTGGAGTGTTTATGACAGCTGTGCCATCAGCACCACAACGGCAAGGTACATTAAGCTTCCCAAACAGCAATGCGCTAAAGAAAACATCAGGAAGTCCTTCAGCTTTGCAGCCTACCGGGTTCTGATGGATTTGTTCTGGTTAAAATTACCGGCTGAAGATAAGGGCATGTTCCGGGCGCTGATGTGCACTGCTGATTACGATCCTGATCAGCAGTGCCTGGACATCAGCAAACCCGAAGGTATTGGAAATCTGGTGGCACGCTTAATCATCGAGCGAGGATATGGAGATGGAAGTAATCAACTGGGCAGCTTACACATGCCGCATTGGTCGGACTATACCGGCTATAAGCCGGTGAATACGCCTGATCAAATCCATAACCTGAGTTTCTGGCAGCCATTGCGCAGGCAATTGACAACAGGTGACTTTAAAGTTCAGCATTTTTCTGTCCCACAATGGGGCCTGCTCAGGCCATTCGCTTTACAATTCAACTGGCAATTCAGACCGGATCCTCCCTTTATGAAGGAACAGCCTGAATTCAAACAGCAGGCTAAAGAAATACTGGATGTGAATGCGGCGCTGACAGATGAGCAAAAAGCCATAGCCAGTTATTGGGCCGATGGCCCCGGGACCTATACAACTGCGGGCCATTGGTGCGAAATCGCCCAGTTTGTGGCGCAAAGGGAATATTACAGAAATTCCCAATGCATCAAACTCTTTTTTGCCCTAAGCAATGCCTTGTCTGATGCCTCCATTGCGGCATGGGAATGCAAACACCATTACGATGCGGTACGTCCGGAAACTGCCCTGAGGGCATTGTTCAACGGATTGGGCGTGCATGCATGGGCTGGACCCTGCAAGGGTACTGAGACGATAAAAGGAGAACAATGGATGCCTTATCTGGATACGCCTCCATCACCCGAGTATGTATCAGCACACAGCAGCTCCAGCCGCGCCGCTGCCATGGTCATCAAACAATTCACAGGTAATGATATTTTTGGTGGACGCACGACCATTAAAATGGGCTCCTCGCTGATAGAGCAGGGGGTATCACCCTGCATGGACATCGTGCTGGAATGGCCAACCTTTTCTGCTGCTGCTGAACAGGCCGGTTTATCCTGTATTTATGGGGGCATACATTTCCCAAAAGGAAATACCGAAGGTCATAAATTAGGGCTTAATGTCGGAGTAACGGTATGGGAAAAGGTAAAATTTTATTTTAATGAAAAATAACATGGACACTGTTGATCAAAGCATGGCATTTAAAACATTTACGGATCTTCATGCTCCCGAAGAATTCAGATACCTGGAGCAATTGATCTTGTACCGGTTGAATGTCTGGTTTCCCTCCCAGGAAAGTATTCCCAGGCCCATTGCAGACGTCAATAAGTGGTCTGCCGCCTTATCAGATTTTGTAAAAAAGAACAAGCTCAATACCGATGAAGCTACCTTATTGTTAATTGGCATTACCCCCCATGTTCAATCGGATCTGTTTGATAGCGTAATTGGCTACAAACTGCAGCATTCGGGAGATTTTCAAAAAATAGGCGGTGTCAGGGGCAAAGATTTCAGAGGTTTTTTACCGACTGGTGAAACCGCTGTTTTCCTCCTTGGGGATGATGATTTCAACAGGCGTCTGGAGATTCAGAAACTATTTTGGGTAGATCATCTGTTTGAAAAAAAGAAAGTGCTCTGGCTGGCTGATCATACCTATGGAGAACCTGAAATGAGCGGCAAAATTATGATATCCCATGAGTATCTCGATACGTTTATTTACGGGAAAGCCATTCCGCCTAAATTCAGCATAAATTTCCCTGCTAAATTGATCCATACGGATTTGGGCTGGGAGGACCTGGTGATCAATGATGAGCTTAAACAGCAGATCGATGAACTGAAAAGCTGGTTGAAATACAATGACCGGCTGGTTGCGGACTGGGGTATGGGGGGTCGTTTAAGAAAAGGTTACCGTACTTTGCTCTATGGCCCCTCTGGCACCGGCAAAACTTTTACCGCGGGTCTGTTGGGCAAAGAAGTAGGGAAGGATGTTTATAAAATTGACCTTTCCATGGTGGTATCAAAATACATCGGGGAGACAGAAAAAAACCTGGAGCTGCTTTTTGCAAAAGCTGAGGATAAAGGATGGATCCTGTTTTTTGATGAAGCTGATGCGTTATTCGGTAAGCGTACCAGTGTCAGGGATGCCCACGACAAATATGCCAATCAGGAAGTATCCTACCTTTTGCAGCGTATAGAGGATTACAATGGAATGGTGATTCTGGCGACCAATATGAAGAACAATATTGATGATGCTTTTATCCGCAGGTTCAATTCCATTTTGAAATTCACGGTTCCCCAGGCCGATGAACGTGCAAAAATATGGAGCCTGGCTTTTCCTGAAGATGTGGTGTTCTGTAATGAACAACAGCAGGTTATTGACCTCCCCGAGATGGTAAAGAGCTATGCCATTTCAGGTGGTTGTATCGTTAATGTGGTGCACTATGCCAGTATTAAGGCAGTGGAAAGATTCCATAAGGACACTGGTCAGAAGACCATCTATTTAGCTGATGTTTTGTATGGCATCAAAAAAGAGCTGCTTAAGGAAGGAAAGCCATTCAGTTAGTACGATTTCAGGATCATTTGCAACAGTACACCGATCATTGCTGAGGATGCAAAACTTACCAATGTCCCTACAAGTACGTATTCAGTTTTAAGTTGTGTATTGTTCTCTTTTTCGCTGAACCTCAGGATTGATTTTGCGGTCATCAGAAAACCGATGGCAGTATATTGGGACATGAGCAGGAAAGTGAGGATCAATACTCTTTCGCAGATGCCGATCCATTTTCCGGCACTGGCCAGGCCGAGTTCCTGTTCTTCAGTCTTTATTAAGATCTGGGTTGTTACAGGGCTTTGCGCTTGTTCACTGGTGGTATCGGTCATTTCCTGCGGCAAGGGTGCCTGTTCTGCTGCTTTTACTTTTTCCCTTGTAATCTGATCCCGCCATTTCTGGGTTGCCTTGCCGATGATGATTCCTAAAGGCCAGCTGACAAATACATAACCGGTAAGTATAATCCAGAACCGGGAGCTGCCGGTGATCTGCCTGGTAAATGCCCCGATGGCCTCCCAATTGTTTTCCATGCAGAGCCACAATAGGAGTATCACCAGTAGGTGTGCAGCCTGGTCGGCGATGAAATAACTAAATTTATCCTTAGCGGTTTTGGACTTTATATAGTCAATTAAAAGGTGTGAGCTAAAGATGACCAGGGGAATAATCCAGTTGTCGTACCTACCGGAGAACAGGTAGGCAACAATGGTAGTTACCGTAACGTGCAGGTAAAGTTTGCCTGATTTGCCTTGTTTTTCTTCTCGGTCGGTTACCCAGCTTTTGGGTTGCAGTACAAAATCAGTCAGCAGGTGTGCGACAACTAATCTAAGCAGCAGGTTTATTTCCATTGTTCTATTGTGCTAAGGATGCAAGGTATGCTATGGTCGGTTCAAGTTCTTTCCAGCCTGCTGTTTTCAGCCTGCTGTTCACTGAGGGCTGGGAAATGGATAACATTCGGGCTACTTCCTGTTGGTTTTTACCTTCAAGTTGCCAGAATATTACTTCTGCCTGTCCTTTATTCCAGCTGCCTAAGTATTTATTAACGAAGTTAAGTATTATTTCAATCGCGGCATTCTTTTGTGGATCATTGGTATGAATAGAGAGGTACTGGTCTTCTTTCATGGTATCGAAATTTCTTCCGGAAAGATGAAAGGCTTCTCCGTCAGAATTCAGAACGTTTTTACCGTGGTAGGACACCTGGCCTATCCCTATGGAAATTCTTGTGTTTAAATGAATGCCCTGTGCTTGATCTGAATGCTTTTTAAACCAGCAAACCAGCTGAATGCTTCTGGTTATGGCTGATAAGGCATCTGCGAACAATACCTGATAGCTGTCACCTCTGAAGATTTCTGCATCTGCTTTTTTGCTNATCCAGTTCTTCAGCAGCGCTTCTGTGTCTTCAATGAGTNCTTTTCTACGCGCTGTGGGTAGCTTTGTGAAGTTGATGATATCTCCTGTTATTACAGCTGGTGTTTTCATGAAGTCTGCTTAAATGCTANACAATAATAGAACATTTACTCTATATATCCAAATTATAGANANTTAACTNTATAAATATCAATTATAGACTTTATACTCTATAATCATAGTTAATAATACTTTTCTTCTATAGCAGCTTTCAATCGTTGAATTGATCACCAAGCACCAAAACCGGACCGAATCTATTTCCCACTGGGGAAAGTAATTTATGTTTCCGATATTGACCTTGATTATGATCCGATGAAAAATGAAACTATTGCTTACAGACACCAATTCCGGCGGTCATCTATTGCTGGTGAATGAGGAACAGCATTTTGATCGTTTTTTTTATGGCAGGGATGGCTCCAACAAATATTTCACAATTGTATGGAATCGTGGGGAGCAGCAAAGGGTTACCATTGACGGGGAAGAATTTGATTTTCCGCAACAAACGATATTGCCACTCATGTTTAATCAGTCCTTTTGTTTTGAACGGAATCTGGATTTGACGGCCTGGCAGTTCAACCGGGAATTCTATTGTATTATTGATCATGATTCAGAAGTAAGCTGTGTTGGCTTTCTATTCGGGATCGGAACCAATTTGTTTATCCATCTCGATCAGGCTGCCCAGCAGAAGCTATTGTTGTTGCTCGATATGTTTGTTTCTGAACTCAGTACATCAGATCATATGCAAAACGATATGCTGGTGATGCTGCTGAAGCGGTTAATCATCACGGTGACCCAACTGGCCAAATCTGAATACATACCTGACAGGCGGCAGCAGAACGAAAGGTTCAATATCATCCGAAGATTTAATTTATTGGTAGAGGGAAATTTCTACAATGAGCATTCGGTGAATTTTTATGCACAGAAACTCAACAAGTCTCCAAAGACACTTTCCAATCTGTTTGCTTTATTTGACCAGAAAAGTCCGATCCAGCAGATTCAGGAACGCATTATTATTGAAGCGAAGCGACTATTGTATTATACAGATAAGTCTGCCAAGGAAATCACCTATGACCTGGGTTTTGAAGATCCGGCTTATTTCTGCAATTTCTTCAAAAAACACACTTCCTATTCGCCTATTGGTTATAGAAATAAGAAGGAACTTGAAGAAAGGGAAAAAATTACAATCTCTGGGGAATAATCTCTATGATTCGGGGCTTGGATTGAGCCCATCTTTGTATCGTTGACTCAAACAAAACATCAACAGCAAAGAAAATGAAAACTCTAAATCTAAAAAACAAAATCAAAGGCGGCCTTGTAACTGCGACACTGGTATTGACTACAGTTGCAGCTCAGGTAAATGACGCAAATGCACAATCGGTTAAAAATGTAGTATTGGTTCATGGCGCTTTTGCTGACGGTTCAGGATACAAGGCCTTATATGCGGTGCTTACAAAAAAAGGATATCAAGTAACTGTCGTTCAAAATCCACTGACTTCTCTACAGGATGACGTAAAGGCAACCCAGCTGGCATTGGACAAACAGGATGGACCTGCAATACTGGTCGGGCATTCCTGGGGTGGGGCAGTGATTACAGAAGCTGGAAATCACCCTAAAGTAGCCGCCCTTGTTTACATCGCGGCATTCCAGCCCGACAATGGTGAATCTGCTTTGCAATGGCTTCAGACAGCTCCTCCAGCACCGGAAAACGGGGTTCTGCCTCCTGATGACAAAGGGATAGTTTACTATGACAAGGCTAAATATCATGCAGGGTTCTGCGGGGACATCAGTAAGGAAGAAGCGGATTTCATGTATGCTTCCCAGGGTGCCTTTTATGCCAAAGGTTTTACTACCCCCATCACTCATGCCGCCTGGAGAGATAAACCGGCTTACGCCCTGGTTGCCACTGAAGATAAAAGTATCGCCCCGGAAATTCAGCGTGCGATGTACAAACGTTCCAATACCAAAGTTACCGATGTAAAAGGGAGCCACGTGATCTTCATGTCCCAGCCGGAAAAAGTAGCAGATGTTGTGATCCAGGCTGCTCAGGGAAAATAATTGCAGCGGATCTTATCATTTTTAAAAGGTGTTTACCAGGCTGGGTGAACACCTTTTTTACGCGGGATGACTTCTTTTAGGATGCTGGCGGAGTCTGTAACAATTGCAACTCCCATCTTAGGCTGGTACCTACATTGCCCATATAGTCAAAACTCATTTCAAAGACTGCCGGTACCGTTTCTGTACGTACCTAATCAGGTTTGTAATTCTGATCCCAATACGGAGTTACAGTCAATGCCAATTTATTACCGCCGGTAATAAATTGGCCTGGATAATTGCTCCTTTCCTTTTGTTGTTGTTTCACTACGATTGACATTTTAAAAGAAAAGTATTATTCTGATTTGTCATACGAGAACTGGATACCGGCTGTACCACCGGTTTCGATGAACAATTTCATAAATCCGGGCACAGTTTCTGATCTTGCCCAATCTCTTTGCAGTTCGCAGAACAATTGAGCAACACTTACCGGTTGTGCTCCGGCCTGTTCCATCCTTCTTAATGCAGCATCATGGGCAGCCAGGGAAGTTCCGCCCACCGCATCAACCACGGGGTAAACCTCATAACCTTCTTTCAAAGCATCCAGGGTCGGAAAAGAAAGACAAGCTTCGGTCCATAGCGCAGTCATGATTAATTTCTTTCTTCCTGTTGCTTTTACCGCTTCCAGGAATTCAGCATCTTCCCAGGCATTGATGGTTGTGCGGTCATAGGAAGGCAGTCCTGTCATTTCTTTGCGCAATTGTGGAATCGTTTCAAAGTTCAGACCCGTTTTCACATTAACAGTGGAAAGAACAATGGGTACCTTATAAAGCTTCGCCATTTTTGTTACACCTACTATGTTGTTAACTAACAATTGCCTATCCATTGAAGCGATGGAATTGACTTGAACCGGCTGAAAATCAATAATGATTAACGCAGCATTTTCTGGTGTGATGAGGTGATCACTTTTTTGATTCCTGATTGGCAAGCTACTCATGATTTCAATTTTTAAAGATTAGAACGAATGGTTTTCTGTAAGTATTAAAACAGCTGGCAGGATATTTTGTTAGTGTTAAACTCATTTTTTTGTGCTTAGCACTTGGCGCTCTGGCAGGGCATGGAAAGGCCGAAAGCAGCACATGCCCGGTTTTGGCAAATACTCTTTATTATGCAATTCAACGCATTCCTGTTAGGCCATGCCATTTTTTTGCGCTTTTTTTCAGCCGGGACTAAATTGATTATCAACCAGGTAAACTGGATTTTCCATTGACAGCTGACAGAAATGACTGATTTTATCAATGAACAAAATGAATAAGTAATTAAACTTTAGTAGATTTAGTACCGTGCCGGTGATAACTGCACGATTAATAAATCGACCCTGGATCTTATGATACCTAAATTAGATGATCAATATGGATTTTCTGAGGAGCGCTTCGACAGCGAGCCTTTTTTCGAAGTTTCCCAGGACCTGATGTGTATAGCCGGATTTGACGGCTATTTTAAAAGGATCAATCCTGCGGTTTCCAGACTGTTGGGATACACCAATGAAGAGTTGTTTTCAAGACCCATTAATGATTTTGTTTATGAAGAAGACAAGAACCTTACCGAGGAACATCGAAGTAACCTCAGAAAAGACATTCCGCTGTTAAATTTTGAAAACCGCTACCAGACCAAAAAAGGTGAAATCGTATGGCTACTATGGACTTCCATTCCAGTTCCTGAATCGAAACTGGTTTATGCCATTGCCAAGAATGTAACCCACAAAAGGAAGCTGGAAGAAGAAAGGAATAAACTCTTGGTCAGCCTCTCAAAGATAAATGAGGAACTGGAGCATCTAACGCACATGGCCTCTCATGACCTGAGGGCACCGGTGAATAATTTACTCGCGATATTCGGCCTTTTGGATGTGGACACCATTGAGGATCAACAGACCAAAGCACTGATCAATGTATTACAATCCACAACAGAAGACTTAAAGGTTACTTTAAATTATTACCTGGAGGCCGCCAAGCAGAAAAAAAGTGTGCATGTACCTACAGAAAACCTCTGCCTTCACCTGTCTCTGAATGGCGTATTCCATTCCATCAATTCATTGATACTGGATTCCCGAGCGGTCATCAATGTTGATTTTTCCGATTTTGATACGGTCACCTTCAATAAGGTTTACCTGGACAGCATATTTCTTAATTTAATTACCAATTCCATTAAGTATGCAAAACCGGATTCCCATCCTGACATTTCCATTGCTACCAAAAAGATAAATGGTACCCGTCAGCTGATTTTTTCGGACAAAGGTTTAGGCTTTGACATGGAAAAATGTAAACACAGGGTATTTGGATTACATCAGACATTCCACGATCACCAGGACAGCAAAGGCGTAGGTCTTTACCTGATCTATAACCACATCAATAGCCTGGGGGGACATATCGAAGTTGAAAGCAAGGTCAACCAGGGGGTAAGATTTGTGCTGACCTTTAAGGATTAATGGATACCAGCCAGGAAATGACAGGATATGGTCTTTTCTTTGGGATATCATCAGAAAAGAATAAGATTAACCCCTTTGGATGTTGAAGCGCGTGATCTTTCCATTTTTCAGCCTGGTAAGACAACTCAACTTGCTTTACTAATCATCCTATGCACTGGTGCCTGTGACGCTGTTGAGCGGTTTTAAAACACCAATATGATGGTAATTTCTTAAACATTTGCCTTAGCCAGATGTTCTTTATATACAGCAGATAAGAACTTGTGGGGACAAACCAGGAGATTATCTTTTGCCACCCTAAAGGGCTTCCTTGCGCGTAAGGATCAAGATTGGCGTTCTGCCTTGAACCAAAGGTCAGTTGCATGACTGGCGGTTCATGTAAAAAAACAACAAAATGAAAAAGCGGATATTAATGGTACTCAGCTCTCATTCGAAGATGGAGCATACCAAGCATAAAACCGGTGTCTGGTTAAGTGAATTTACCGAGCCGTATTATGAATTTACAGGTGCTGATTTCCAGGTTACATTAGCCAGCCCTGCTGGTGGTCGACCGCCAATTGATCCTTTGAGTGAACTCAAAGAAAACTCCGGCAGTGCCAACAGCAGATTTGAGCATGATGAAATTGCGAAAAAAGCGTTTGAGCATACCCAGATGTTGCACCTGGTTAGTCCGCAGGACTACGATGCGGTATTTTATCCCGGTGGTCATGGCCCGATATGGGATCTGGCAACCGATGAGGTCAGCGGCCGATTGATACTGGATTTTTACAATTCCGGTAAACCTGTGGGAGCAGTCTGCCATGGTCCGGCAGCACTGATTAAGGCCGCTGAATTGCAGCCGGGCTTTCTGGTGGGGAAAAATATAGCTGCCTTTACCAATATGGAAGAAATGATGCTGCACAGAGCAAACCATATTCCTTATCAGCTGCAATCAAGGCTGGAAGAACTGGGTGCCAGAGTGCGTTCTGCTTTGATTCCTTTTATGAGTCATGTGGTGACAGACGGGCTTTTGATAACCGGGCAGAATCCTGCTTCAGCCGGCCCCACAGCAAAAGCATTGATCAGAATGCTTGAGCAGGAGGATTCCTAGCGGGGGGACATCACCTTAGGCTGTTAGCTATTGTCCGGACATTTTATTTTGTTATTTTTGATTAGACATTAGCTCCTAAGATCAATGAAGAAAATCGTTCTTTTTACAATTTGCGTCAGCGCTTTATTTTCCTGTAAACAAAAAAAAACAGCTGAGCATGGAAAAAACAATGCACAATTCACAGAAATGTGCGAGCAATACTATCAGGATGGACTAAAATTAGCGCCGATTAACGCCACCTATATCGGAGATGAACGCTATAATGATCTTTTACCAAACGATGGTTCTCAAGCTTATATTAAGGAATATCGTGACTTTAATCAACGTTATCTGGACAGTCTGGCTACGTTCAACAGGGAAGTGCTCAACGAAGATGAGCAGCTGTCGTTTGATTATTTAAAAGACCAGCTGGATATGAATCTGGAAGGCTTGCAATACCATTCAGAATACCTTCCCTTCAACCAGATGTTTGCTTTGCCGCTAACCATGGGTCAGTTGGGATCAGGCACTGGTGCGCAGCCATTCAAAACGGTAAAAAATTATGAAGACTGGCTAAAGCGTGTCTGGGCATTTTCTGTCTGGGCAGACACCGCCATTGCCAATTTCAAAAAGGGTACCCAGGCAGGTATTGTTCTTCCAAAAGCTCTGGTCATCAAAATGATTCCTCAAATGCAGAGCATGGTGGTTGCAGATCCTGAAAAGAGTTTGTTTTATGGTCCGATAAATCTACTTCCAGCCAGTTTTTCAGCAAATGACAAACAGAAATTAACTAATGCGTACCGCGAGGCCATAACAAGGGTAATCATTCCGACCTACAGAAGACTGGGAGACTTTCTTCAAAATGAGTACCTGCCAAAAGCCAGAACAACTTCCGGTTTCTCCGCCATACCGGGAGGTTTAAAATGGTATACTTATCTGGTAAGACAACAAACCACAACCAATAAAACTCCTGAAGAAATTTATCAGACCGGTTTAAAGGAGGTGAGCAGGATTAACAGTCAGATGGATAGCATAAAAAATCTGGTTGGTTTCAAAGGGGAGCTAAAGGCCTTTTTCGAGTATATGAAAACCGACAAGAAATTTATGCCCTACAAAACACCTGCTGAAGTTTTGGCCGCTTTTGAAAATATCCATCAACGGATGAAACCCAATTTAAAAAAAATGTTTGCTATGGAACCTAAAACCCCGTTTGAGATCCGTCAGACCGAGGCTTTCAGAGCAGCATCTGCCAGTGCAGAATACAACCAGGGTTCTGCTGATGGAAAACGCCCGGGCATCTTTTATGTACCGATTGTGGATGCAAAAACATTTAATGCCACATCAGGCATGGAATCACTCTTCTTGCATGAAGCCATTCCCGGACATCACTATCAGATTTCTTTAACGCAGGAAAATACATCGCTCCCCAGCTTTCGCCGTTTTGGCGGGCATAATGCCTATGTGGAAGGCTGGGCACTGTATTGCGAATCACTGGGAAAAGAACTGGGTTTATACCAGGATCCTTACCAGCACATGGGGGCCCTTGGCGATGAAATGCACCGGGCTATCCGTCTGGTGGTTGATGTTGCCATTCACACCAAAAACATGAGCAGGGAAGAGGCCATAAAATACATGACTGACCATGAAGCCATCAGTACAGCAGGTGCAACAGCTGAAATTGAACGTTATATGGGCATCCCGGCACAGGCACTCGGGTATAAAATCGGAGCGATGAAAATAAGAGAATTAAGAACAAAATATGAAAAGGAGCTAGGGGCGAAGTTTAAACTATCGGCATTTCACACTGCTGTTTTAAAAGATGGATCTTTTCCTTTATCGGTTTTCGAATCCAAAATGGACAACTGGGCAGCGCGCCAAAAGTAACATTACAGCATCCCTAGGGGGCTTGTAACAGGGCAATAGCTGCGTTTATACGTTAATTTTAATCAATCCGAAAATGAGCGGAATGGTGCGGAATCTCTACTCCGCACCCAGAATATTCCTTGCTGATTGCTCAGCGTTTTCTTTCTGAAAGAAAAAACTGGGCTCCGCCCCGCTATGATCAGCGCTAAGTGGTCAACCACATCGCAAAACCAAACAAGCAATACCAAGAACGCGCTCATTGGAAAGATCAATGGCAAATTTTCCCGAGTTGCAACAGCAGTCAGCTGATTTAATCCATCTTTTAGCGCAGCAGGAGAGGGCTGTTCGTGCAGATTCTTTTCCCTACAGAGCCATCGACACCTATTGATTACGAAAAACACAGTAAAAAAACCTAATACCTATTATTCTACCTGACATTTCACACATATTAACCAAAAATATCACCACACATATGATATTAACCCGATAAATACATACAAAAAACAAGTAATAGACAGTAATTAATCAGATTTATTTATTTTTTATCAACAAAAACACAAAATAAATACCTGTTTATTCATATTTATATTAATTTAGCCCCATAAAATCATTAAAGTAGTAGAATAAACACCATGAATCACCTGATTCCGACCTCTATCACTTAATAATCAAAATAATTTTATTCGTTTTTACATAAAAATCGAGTAAAATCAGCTCT
>Ga0065714_10064543_pt1 | contig 39067 bp, 39 predicted proteins | sample MisRhiReplicate2_FD_59101 | JGI IMG/M metagenome (GOLD analysis project Ga0065714, IMG submission 59101) | Miscanthus rhizosphere microbial communities from Kellogg Biological Station, MSU, sample Rhizosphere Soil Replicate 2: eDNA_1 v2... | ecosystem: Host-associated > Plants > Roots >... | reverse complement strand
ATTTTTTTAGTAGAGGGCAAAAATAACAAAATTGTATAACTTATAACATCATTAAATTTTTCTATACAGTTTAAATGCGGTATTTTAGTGTTTTAAGCATAACGATTTGATAAAGAAATATTATATCCTGCTCATATGCCTGCTTTGCTCTCTTGGGCTTAGGGCTTCTTCTTTGTTAATTTATATGGATGAAGACCAGAAGAATCATCTTAAAGCATATGGTATTGCTTATTGGACCATCAGCAAACAATTGGAGGTTGACTGGCTTTTAAACTATCGTGGCGGAAGCTTTTTAATTAAATACAATAAAACAGTTGAAGATGAACTTAAAATCCGCGGTGTATCATATGAAGTAATGGCTGATGGAAAAGTAACCAGTCTTTTAAACGAAATCAGCGATCCTGCCGTGAATATGGAAATGGTTAAGCTGGAGAAAACACCAAAAATTGCCGTTTACTCTCCAAAAAGCAAATTACCATGGGATGATGCCGTTACACTCGTTTTAACCTACGCAGAAATTCCATACGATGTAATTTACGATGACGATATCCTTCAGGATAAATTGAGCAAATACGATTGGCTGCACCTGCACCACGAAGATTTTACCGGGCAGTATGGCCGTTTCTGGGCCAATTTCAGGTATGCAACCTGGTACCAGGAAGATGTTAAAAACCAGGAAACTTTAGCTAAACGTATGGGTTATAAAAAGGTTTCTGAAATGAAATTAGCCGTTGCTAAACATATTAAGGAATACTGTGCTGGTGGAGGTTTCTTGTTCGCCATGTGCTCCGGTACAGATAGTTTCGACATTGCCCTTGCTGCCGATGGAGTAGATATTTGTGCCCAGATGTTTGATGGTGATGCCGCAGATCCAAACGCACAAAGTAAACTGGATTTTAATAAAACCTTGGCCTTCCAGAATTTCAAGTTAGACAATAACCCGATGAACTATGAATTTTCGGATATAGATGTTACTCAAACCCGTACACTGAACCAGACCAACGATTATTTTACGCTATTCGATTTTTCGGCTAAATGGGACCTCGTTCCAACCATGCTTACCCAAGATCATGATAAGGTGATTAAAGGTTTTATGGGACAAACCACGGCATTTAAAAAGAGCCTGGTGAAAACAAGTGTAACCGTTTTAGGTGAAAATAAAGGCGCGGCAGAGGTTAGATACTTACATGGTGAAATTGGCAAAGGCCAGTTTACTTTTTATGGCGGACACGATCCGGAAGATTATCAGCACGCAGTAGGCGATCCACCAACAGATTTAAGTCTGCATCCTAATTCTCCGGGTTACCGTTTAATTTTAAACAATGTACTTTTTCCGGCGGCAAAAAAGAAACCTCAAAAAACATAAACCAGTCAGAATTTAACTCCTGGCATTATTTCTTTTGAGTTTAAAAAATTGTTAATTCTCCGCTATATTCCTGTTATGTATACACTAAATGGCTCCGCATACCATTTCTGAGCTGGATCATAACCACACTTAATCTTTACAAGAATCATACTGGTAACCAATATTTTAGCTAACAAACTGTAACACGTTTGATACTTTGGCACAGCTTTTGGATGAGCAGTGGCAATTAACAAACAGGGTAATACCTGAGATTTAAACAAGATTTTTATAAAAGAAAAATATCATGAAAAAGTTATTATTAAGTGCATCAATCATTTTATTAGCAACAGGTGCTTTCGCTCAAACAACCATGACAGGTGAGACTTCACGTTTTGGAATTAAAGCAGGTGTTAACCTTTCAAAATTTCACGCAGGTGGTGACGATAATGCAGCCAATAATTTTAACGACAATGCAAAAAACAATGTTGGATTTAATGTTACAGCCTTTGGTGATTTTGGTGTAGGAAACAATTTCTTTATTCAACCAGGAGTATCATTACAGAGCAAGGGTAATAAATTTGAATCTACTGGTTCTGCAACAGTTGGTAATAATACCATTACTACCACATCATCTGTTAAAACAAATTTAATGGCCATTGAGGTTCCAGTTAATGCAGTATTCAGAATCCCTACAGGTGATGCAGGTGCAGTACAAATTAGTGCGGGTCCTTATATCGGTTTTAACATTTCAGGTAAAGATAAAGGACAAACGACTACTACAACAGTTAACAACAGCAATAATACCAGTGCAACGGTAACTACTTCTAATGATAGAGATCTTTCTTTCGGTAGTGCAAGCGACAAAAATTATGGTAGCACAGACTTTGGTGCAAACTTTGGTTTAGCTTACCGTACAAACTCTGGATTTTTAGTAGGTGCTAACTATGGTTTAGGTCTATCTGATTTAACTCCAAAAGATAGACAAGCTAACTCAAATAAACTAACTAACCGTGTGTTAGGATTTACAGTAGGTTATTCATTCTAGTCTAGAAAAAATACAGTAAAAAAACCTTCCCGGTGTATAAACTGGGAAGGTTTTTTTTATGCTATTAATTTGCTGCCTAATCGTAAAAATTCCAGCTTACCCCAAATTTTAATAAGGCATCTTGCATCGGGTACCTGTTTACCGTATAATAACCTGGTTGGAATAGACCCTGATTTACAAAATCATATTTAACAAAAATATTGGCTCTTTTTAAATTTGCCTTAAAAAAGACATCAATTACTGGTCTTGAGATCAGATTTGTTGGATTGCGCTCATCAATATAAAATTGGGCCGTAGCTGGTGAATATAAGTAATTTGCATATTCTGAATTATACCTGACATCAAATCCCACATTAGCTTTTAATACTTTGAAAAACGTATTATCAAAATAAATACTGTTATAGGTGTAAAGTTCAGGTGTTCTTAATACTGCATTTTTATCTGTTTTTTGATAAGCAATATAGTTTTCCATCACAAACCTACCAAACCTGGTTTTCTTTGATACATCCAACCTGATTAAGCTAATATCTCCAGTAGCTTGTTTCGGTAAAATAGCATTTGTATTATTGGTTTGATCAGCAGCAAAATAAATATAGTTACTGGTTAAGTAATAGTTGGCTCCCGCAGTAAAACCATACTTATCATTGATATAGTTGAATGATAAATTGGCAACCTTAGTATTCTTAAAATCAGTGTTTGTCCATTGGTAATGATTACCATGATAGTAATTAAAAATAGCCGCTGGGGTTTGGTTTTGCGCATAGGCACCCAATTCAATCCTTCCGATGGTTTTACCTAAAAGAATTTTACTTTTTGCCTCGTATAAATAATCGCCAGCATTTTCACCTTGCAAAATTTGCTGTACATCTAAATTGAAGTCGATATTGTTAGAGAACCGATAACCCGCTGCACCTAAAATGGTAATGTTCTGATAAGCAAATCTACTGTGTTCGTAATTGGTTCCATCTTGTTTTATACCGAGATATTCATGTTTGTAATAATCATGCCTTATGCCGGCATCAACCTTCAATTCATTTTTAATAACCGAACTGTTTTTGGGTCTTAAAAAGAAACTATAAATAAATTCATTTTTGATATGTTTTACGTGGGTCGAATCATTGGTAAATACTGTACTCGCAATTCCGGGAGGCAGCACATTATTAACATCAGTTCCATTTTTGTAAAAATCATAACTGTCGTTATTATACTCAAATGTATACGAAACCTTATTGGTTGGTAAAACCGCATTGTTAACATTCGCAGAGGTATCTATCCTGCCAACATAATAGGTTTGCTTTAAGAAAATAGTGTTTTTACGGTACAAATTTCTTGAATCTGATAAATTTATGGGCTCCGCCTCTCTGTCAATTTTAGAATAGCCTGGATCGAATAAACCTGTAGCTACCGTAGAGCCATTCTCGTAGGCACGCATGGTGTTAAAAATTGCCGATGCCCACATATTATAACGTTTGCTAGGCGATTGGTACCAAGAAAATACGGCGACATTCAGATTATCGCCCCGCTGCCTGGCATAAAAACCCTTAGAATCGGCACGGTTAAAATTAACACCAACATTCCAGTTTTTTTTGATATTCTGCGTATGGATAGCCCTAAAAAGCTGCTCTTTTTGTCCTGCACTCACAAAATATAAGCTGGTAAAGGGGGTTCTGGCCTGATAGTAAATAATATCTTCGGGTGTTAAAGCATAATAATCTAGCGAATGAAATCCAGCATCGAAGCCAATCCTTTTACTCGGCTCGTACAATAGAGGCCTAGCTGCCAAACCCATATTACCGTTGCTAATGGTGGGGTGTAGCGGTTGTAAAAGCGGACTGTAATTTTGAATATTTGTAGTAGAGGTATCTAAGGGTAGCAACACAATACTATCTTTAGCTAAGGCTAACTTAGTAAAACGGATATATTTAGCGGTAAAAACAACTGAGTCCTTTCCCGAATCTAATTTTTTCCGAACAGAGTCGAGTTCCTTATTGGTACCAACACTCGTTTTTAAATCTTGTGCAAATACTTTGTTAATACCAAGCACCAGGAACAGAAAAAAACAGATTTTAACGGCTTTATGCATCTTATAGTTCAGAAATTAAGCGGGTTAAAATCTCAGTCATTTTAGGTTCGGCATTGGCTGCAGCAGCTAAAATTTCATCTAAATTAAAGGGTTGCAGATCTTCCGGAAAACCTTCATCCGTTAATACGGAGATAGCAAAAACAGGCAAACCGGCGTGGTTGGCCACAATAACCTCAGGCACGGTACTCATGCCAACGGCGTCAGCGCCAATTAAACGCAGGTATTTATATTCGGCTTTGGTTTCTAAATTCGGACCAGAAACCGCAACGTATACTCCTTTATGGCACTTAATATCAACACCTTTGGCTATCTCCAGCGCTTTGGTTATAATATCGCGTTTATAAGGCTGACTCATATCCGGAAAACGCGGTCCTAATTCACTTTCAATTAAACCGCGCAGCGGGTTATCTGGCTGCAGATTTATATGATCTTCGATAATCATTAAATCACCTTTTTTAAACTCAGGATTTAATGAGCCCGCAGCATTAGATACAATTAAGTTTTCGATACCCAAACCTTTCATCACCCTAACCGGAAAGGTGATCTGTTGCATGCTATAACCTTCGTAATAATGTAAGCGTCCCTGCATGGCAATAATCTTTTTCCCGTTCAATGTTCCAAAAATTAGTTTCCCACTGTGGAACTCTAAAGTAGAAATTGGAAAATTTGGAATATTAGAATACATCAGTTGATGCTCTATTTCGATTTCTTTTACCAAACCACCCAAGCCAGTACCTAAAATTATGCCTATTTCTGGCTTAAAGTTCTCTGTTTTACGTTTTATATATTCAACGGTTTCTTCTATTGCTCTTAACATAGTTTAAAATGAGTTCATCAAAGGTAATCTTATCTTCTTCAAATAATTCAACCTCAATGGGTAAATAATATACAGGTAAATCTTTAAATCCGGTAGCTCTTAAACGTTTGCTATCCTTTTCTGTTGTGATGATGATTTTATCTTTTTTAATACTGGCCTTAAAAACCGATATAAATTGTTCAATATCGTCATTTTTAAAAGCGTAATGATCAGGAAATTCCTTGTGTTTAAGGATTTCGGCATATTTTTTAAGTTCTTCGATTAATGGATTTGGATTTGCAATTCCAGTGAGCAGGAAAATTTCGAAACCTTTAATAGACTCTAACGTTTGGCATTTTTGGTGGTATAAATGGATGAGGTCGCCATATTTTAAGTAAGAATGTAATACAGGTTGATTTGAATTTGGCTGTAACTCATTTATTGAGGCTTGCTGAGCAACATTCAATAACGGAACAGGCGATTTTGTGACCAATAATACATCTGCTCTTTTACGCGAAGAGAAAACATCTCTTAAATTACCAGCAGGTAATAAAAACTGTAAAGTACCTAACTTTCTAAATTCGAAAAGCAAAATATTAAATCCTGCATTTACTGCGCGGTGCTGAAAGGCATCATCAAGAATAATTAAATCATGATTATCCTTCAAATTCTTAATTCCTTTCACACGGTCTTCGCAAACGGCAACGGTAACAGCTGCAAATTTTTGGTAATATTGTAAGGGCTCATCGCCTATTGTTTCTGCAGTTGAAGCGCTATCGGCAATTCTAAAACCTTTCGTTTTACGCCCATATCCTCTGCTTAGTATGGCTATTTTATAATCGGCCAGCAACCTCACTAAATATTCTGTTGTTGGTGTTTTGCCCGATCCGCCAACAGCTAAATTGCCAACACAGATTACTGGCAGATCAAACTTTGTGGCACGCATTAATCCCCAGTCGTAAAATTTTTTACGGAGAATAATGGCCATTCCGTAAATGATTGAAAAAGGAAGCAATAAAAGGCGTAGATAATTAAGTAGCATATTCGTGGTTTCAAAAATACTGATTATTTGAAAAAGAAAGGCATAACTGGTTTAATGCCGAATAAGGCAACCACTAAGCGAGGGGAATGGTTTGCAGGAAGATGATTTAGTCCGAATTCGGTAGTCAGGAATCCGAAATCAATTAACCCAATGAACTAAGCTAAGTTTGGAGCTGCGCGTTTGGCATACAATTAACCGATTTAAACAATTAACCGGTTAACCCGATGAATTTAAAATTGCTCCAAAATATCTTTATCTGATTTATAGGTTTCGATAATTACCTTCGGAATCGTTAAGTTATGCTTTTGATAGATTCCTGCCCAAAACTCAGCATTATTCTTTTTAGGATATTGATAAAAATCCTGTCTAAGTTTTAAGGTAGAATAGTTGTTGCTGTTTTTTAGTTCCGGATCAATATTTTCCAGAAAAATCAGTTCCATCTCTGCCGAAGGTTCTCCTTCCGAAAATAACCCGGCCACTACATTACACTTTAAATACGTAGAAGATAACTTCGACAAACCACTATCGATGATATAGTTTTGCCTGTTAATCCAGATCATGCTTTTATTTACTGTGGCAATATTGCTTTCCATTCCTTTAATCAAGTGTTTATCTACCGTGATGTAAACCCAGCCATTCTTGCGTTTGTACAATACATTCTTTGCCCTATTGAAAGCGATCTTATAACATTTGGTCCCTTCATATTCAACCTGCCCTTCAATCTCATAATCATTATCTTCACTGAGCATATTATCATTGAGATTACTTACGAAATAAGATTTGAGCTCAATTCTTAAATCAACAGCGTAATTAATCTTCACATTACCCGCTTTTTTGAGCTCTTTCAGCCTTCTTAGTCCCTCAAGCTGTAACCTGATATCGTTTTTATATTCATCGGTATGAAGGTTAAATAACCCCTCGGCATAACTATAATATTTTCCATCTTTTACCATATACTGCCTGCACAACAATTTTTCGCTCACCACGCCAGTATCTGCAAGGTGCGCGACCGCATTTTTCATTAAGGTAGCAGCAAAATTAGCGGCATAAATATGAACATCGTCCAGTTTAATATATTTGTCTTTTAGTTTAATTATGAGCTCGCTGGTGATGCTGCGCTCATCAACTCCAACTGAGCGGCTTTCGTACCCCACCGAACTGAAGAAAAGTGATTGACCTTTATTCAAGGAATCCATTTTAAAGCTAAAATTTCCTTCAGGATCGCTCAGGGCAATTAATTTCTGCTTATTGTAAATCGATACGGATGCGATACCTTTATTAGCTTCGTTAACCACTTGTCCTTTAATAAGCTGTTGTGCCCAGGTTTGCGAGAAAATGAAAAAGCAGCCTGTTATGATTAATAATATGATTTTTGAGCGATATAACATGGGAAGTATAGAGGCGTGATTTAGTAATATGTGATTATTTAATTGTAATATAATTATTCTCTTTAAATAACAAAAATATACTGGATCAAGTTAGACGATTGGAGTCAGTTAACCTATTTAAACCGGTTAATAGTTATTTTACTTTTTATTATTATCATTTATCAAAAACATGCCTTAATGTCTACAACATTAAAGATTAATAGTGGGCCAGGGCCAGATTAGTGGATATTTCTATTTTTTTAGCAGTACTGGCACTTTAGGCATCCTGTGTTTCATTATCCGGAAAAGCTGACCACGCCAGAATTTCTGCGTTCGCTTGGAAACGAGCGCAAACAAAAAATGAAACTGTCAGATGGTCAAATTGACAGCAAAATAATATTGCACGCCCAACTCGTGCCCTTAGTATTTTCTCTCGTCTTCTCTGTGGTTAAAAACACATAAATGGAACAAACGCTTTATTAAAACGTTATATTAGCGTTCCATCTTATTTTATGCATACCGAAACAAAAATTTTAATTATTGGTGGTGGATTGGCGGGCTTAACAGCTGCACTTCACTTAAATAAGATGGGTTTAATAGTTACTTTGATCGAGAAAGATACTTATCCCCAACATAAAGTTTGCGGCGAATATATTTCGAATGAAGTAATCCCCTATTTTAAATGGCTCGGTCTGGATATTGAAAGTCTTGCACCTACATTCATCAGCGATCTGCTTTTCACCTCAAATCTTGGCAAAAGTATACAGACCAAGTTGCCGCTGGGTGGTTTTGGTTTAAGCAGGTATACTATCGATCATTATTTGTATACCGAACTGATCAGGAGAAAGGTAAGCATCGTTCATGACCGCGTTGTAGAAATAAATTTTACCAATAATCAATTTACAGCAGTAACTCCGAACAACACTTTTGTTGCAACTTACATTATTGGGGCATATGGAAAAAGATCAGCCGTTGATATTAAGCTAAACCGGAGTTTCATTAATAAACAATCACCCTATCTGGCAGTTAAGGCACATTATAAGGCCGATTTTCCGAATAATCTGGTTAGCCTGCATAATTTTGAAGGTGGCTATTGCGGCGTTTCAAAGGTTGAAAATGATCGTGTTAATATCTGCTATCTGGCGAGTTATGAGCGTTTCAAGAAACATAAAAACCTACTTGCCTTCCAGGAAAACATACTGTATAAAAACAAGTATCTGAAGAATATTTTCGAAAATGCAACCAGTTTATTCGATGCTCCGTTAACCATCAGTCAGATCTCTTTTGAGCGTAAAGAACCCGTACATAACCATATTTTAATGATTGGCGATACTGCAGGTTTAATCCATCCGCTTTGCGGAAACGGTATGGCCATGGCTATTCACGCTGCCAAAATTGCTTCAGAACTTTTGCATCAAAGAATCGAAGGTCACATCAGTTCGCGTGAAGCACTGGAAAAAAGTTACATCGCTCATTGGAACAGGGAATTTAAAAGCCGCTTAAAAATGGGCAGAATCTTATCTTCTTTACTGAGAAATACTAAATCTGAAAGTTTAGCAATAAATGTCATGATTAAAATTCCCTTTCTGCTCAACATAATAATTAAACAGACACATGGCAAACCCATCACAATTTCATCATAAATGCCCGTAGATACCACATTTCGAAGCACAGCGCCAGAGATTATGGATGATTTCGCAATGGAAGGCGAAATATTGCGCGATGCACTTGACAAAATAGCCAGTATTAACCAACTTCTTGGTGGTAATAAGGTTACGCTTGCCGGGGTTAAAACTTTAATTGCCAGCAAACCATCTGATCAGGTTATACGTATTACCGATATTGGTTGTGGAAATGGTGATATGTTACGCACTTTGGCCGATTATGCGAAAAAGCAAGGCTTAAATTTTATTTTAAAGGGAATAGATGCCAATAAATTTACAATACGTCATGCGCAAAGTTTATCTACCAACTACCCTAGTATCACCTATGCCTGTAGCGACATTTTTGATGATTTAAGTAAAACAGAACCCTGCGACATTATGCTTTGTACTTTAACGCTCCATCATTTTAAAGATGAAGAAATTATTGATCTGCTAAACAATTTCAAAAGATCGGCAACAATGGGGATTGTGATAAATGACCTCCAAAGAAGTGCGACAGCTTATTACCTTTTCAAAGCTTTGTGTTACGTTTTTTGTTTAAATGATATGTCGAGAGAAGATGGATTAATATCCATTTTACGCGGATTTAAAAAAGCAGATTTGCTTAAATACACCAAACAATTAAAGGTAAAATCGAGTTCAATAAAATGGAGATGGGCTTTCCGCTACCAATGGATAATTAAAACAACATGAGCGTAACCATAAAAGCGGTAAGTAAAGCCTTGCCAGAGTTTTGGCGGACAACTGCCGATATTTTACCACTTTTAGATATTTGGCTAAAAGATCAGGATGATCGCTTCATCAGAAAGGTAAAAAAGATTTTTGAAAGCGCCGCAGTAGATAAAAGGTACTCCATCATGTCGCACGAAGATGTTTTTAGTGATTTAAGCTTTGAGGAGCGAAACAATATTTATGTGCGAGAAGGCATAAAACTGGGTGCCAACTGTTTGGAAAGTGCTCTTAAAAAAGCCAACTGGCAAGCTTATGATTTAGATTACATTATTACGGTAAGCTGCACCGGAATCATGATCCCTTCTTTGGACGCCTATCTGATTAATCTGCTCAAACTCCGCCAGGATATTGTTCGTTTACCTGTAACTGAAATGGGTTGCGCGGCTGGTGTATCAGGTATAATTTACGCCAAGAATTTTCTGAAAGCTAATCCAGGCAAACGCGCAGCAGTTGTTGCTGTAGAATCGCCAACGGCAACCTTTCAATTAAACGATTTTTCGATGGCCAACATTGTAAGTGCAGCAATATTTGGCGATGGGGCTGCCTGTGTACTGTTAAGTTCAAATGAAGATGATAGCGGACCAGAGATTTTGGCTGAAGAAATGTATCATTTTTACGATGCTGAAGAGATGATGGGATTTAAGCTTACCAATACCGGACTGCAAATGGTACTGGATGTGGCCGTTCCAGAAACCATTGCCAATCATTTCCCTAATATCATCCATCCATTTTTGATGAAAAACGGGTTCGAAATTAATGATATAGACCATTTGATCTTTCATCCTGGCGGAAAAAAAATTATCCAGATTGTTGAAGAATTATTCGGACAGCTAGGCAAAAATATAAACGAAACAAAAGAGGTATTAAGGCTTTACGGAAACATGAGCAGCGCGACAGTGCTGTATGTTTTGGAACAGATTATGGACAAAAAGCCAATGCCCAGAGAAAAAGGGCTGATGTTAAGTTTTGGACCAGGATTTTCAGCACAACGCATACTTTTACAATGGTAACTTATCCATTTAATAATTTAATCATGACTACACAAGAAATATTAGATAAACTGCCCTACGGTAAATCTTTTCTTTTTGTTGAGGAGTTATTGCACGTTGATGAAAATGGAGCAAAAGGCACATATACCTATGCTAAAGATCTACCTTTTTACGAAAGTCATTTTAAAAACTATCCCCTTACTCCGGCAGTAATACTCACCGAAACTATGGCGCAGATTGGATTAGTTTGCCTGGGCATTTACTTATTAAAAAACATCGAAACTGATCAAAATATATCCATTGCCATGACCTCAAACGCAATCGATTTTTTAAAACCAGTTGCGCCGGGAGAAAAAGTAACGGTAACAAGCGAGAAAGTATATTTCAGATTTAATAAACTGAATTGCAAGGTAAAAATGGAAAATGCAGCAGGCGAGATGGTTTGCAAAGGAAATATTTCTGGCATGTTAATTCCGAAAGAAAATGGATAACAGAGTGGTCATTACCGGCTTAGGCGTTTGTGCACCCAATGGCACAACTATTAATGAGTTTTCGGATGCCATAAAAAATGGCATTTCGGGCATCCGCCATCAGCCTGATTTGGAAGCCTTAAACTTCTCTTGCCAGATAGCAGGCAAACCATCACTTAGCGAAGAGCGGATCAGTCGATATTTTACACCACTCGAATTACGAAACCTAAGCAGCACAGGAATTATATATGGTGTTATTGCGGGTTTAGATGCCTGGAAAGATGCAGGCCTAACAATAGAAAATAATGACGAACCCGACTGGGATAGTGGCACCATTTTCGGAACCGGCACTTCTGGTATAGATAAATTTAGATGGGCGATTAATAAAATAGATCTGCTTGAAATTAAAAAATTGGGCAGTTCTGTCGTGATACAAACCATGGCCAGTGGCGTAAGCGCTTTTATCAGCGGGAAACTTGGCTTAGGAAACCAGGTAAGCACCAATTCATCTGCCTGCGCAACAGGAGTCGAAAGTATATTGCTGGCATACGAAAGAATTAAAACCGGGCAGGCTAAAAGAATGTTAGCAGGAAGTACCAGCGACAGCGGGCCTTATATTTGGGGTGGTTTTGACGCCATGAAGGTTTGTACTTTTAAGCACAATGACGATCCTGAAAAAGGTAGCCGCCCAATGAGTACAACGGCAAGTGGCTTTGTACCGGGAAGCGGCGCCGGTGCTTTAGTATTAGAATCACTTGAAAGCGCATTGGCAAGAAAAGCTAAAATTTATGCCGAAGTGTGCGGCGGTAATGTCAATTCTGGTGGTCAACGGGGCTTAGGCTCTATGACAGCACCAAATCCTAGCGCCGTACAGCGATGTATTCAGGCAGCATTAAAAAATGCGGGTATTGAAGCACATGAAATCGACTTGATTAACGGTCACCTAACTGCGACAACTAAAGATGCGCTCGAAATAGAAAACTGGAAAGTAGCCCTACAATTACCGGATGATGATTTTCCATACATCAATTCTTTAAAAGGCATGATTGGTCATTGTATTGCAGCTTCTGGGAGTATAGAATGTGTCGCTTCGATACTTGAACTTTCGGAAGGTTTTATATTTCCCAACATTAATTGCGAAGACTTAAGCCCTGAGATTACGGCTTTAATTGATGCGAAATCCATTCCGCAAACTTTAGTTCATCAACCATTTAACATCTTAGCTAAAGCCAGTTTTGGTTTTGGTGATATTAACTCCTGTATTATTTTTAAAAAGTATCCCCATGAATAAAGAAGAGATCATCGAAGCCTTAAAAACAATTATCGAACCTTACAGTGAAGAGTTAACTGCCCTGGCTCATATAGACGAGAATACCGATTTTATAAATGATTTAAAAATAAATTCGGCCAACCTGGTTGATATTGTCTTGGATATTGAAGAAAAATTCAACATCGAAATAGACAATGATTCGATGGCTAAAATGCTTACGATAAAAGCTACGACCGAAATTATAGCTCAAAAACTGGAAGCACATGCTAGGTAATGATATTGTTGATCTAAATCTGGCAAAAACCCAAAGTAATTGGAGGCGTAAAAATTACCTCGGTAAGATTTTTACTGTTGAAGAACAATTGCTTATTACCTCAGCAGAAAAACCTGATGAAATGGTCTGGCTATTATGGAGCATGAAAGAATCTGCCTATAAAATACATAATCGTAAAACTGGCATCAGGAATTTTGCACCTAAAAGCTTAAACTGTACGATTTATCCAAATACCGATCAGGTAAAAGGCACAGTAAGCATTGATAAAGACACTTACTTTACTAAAAGTAAAATACAATCAAAATATATACACACCATTGCTACGCCTATTTATAGCAAATTGAAAGAAATTAAGGTTTCAATTTATGAGGTCCCAAATCATCCATGTGATTATAAACGCACTAAACCGGGCAGTGTGAGTCACCATGGGCAGTATTTGGCTTTAGTGTATTAATTTCAGAGTTGACAACTTTTCTGATCAACTTGTTAGTAAAGTTGTCAACTCTTATAGAAATGAAAGCATTATTAAGCTCTTCAAACGACCAAATTTTAACTAAAATAAACCTATAATTAACTTGTATAATTACTCAATTACACTGTCAAACGTTTGCTCTATTTTCTTTACAGAATAATAGAATTGCCTACCCCAAAAAGCATTATCTTTGTCCAAATCATAAAAAATAAAATATGCTTAAAGGATTTTTTAACGTACCTACCCCGGTTAACGAGCCCATTAATAGCTATGCACCAGGCACAAAAGAACGTTCGCTTTTAAAAGAAGCTATTGCCGAGGCGCGTGCTAAACAATTGGATATTCCGATGTTTATTGGCGGACAAGAGGTACATACTCAAAATAAAAAGAAAGTAGTAGCTCCACACGATCATCAACATGTACTGGCTACATTTAGTTATGGCGATAAAGACCATGTAAAACAAGCCATAGATGCAGCTTTGGCTGCCAAGGCAGCTTGGGAAGCTTTAGCCTGGGAACATAGAGCTGCTATTTTTATGAAAGCTGCTGATTTGTTTGCTACAAAATACCGTTACCAAATTAATGCGGCAACCATGCTTGGGCAAAGTAAAAATGCCTATCAGGCTGAAATTGATGCTGCTTGCGAACTGGTAGATTTCTTGCGTTTTAACGTAAGTTATATGCAGGATATTTATGGCCAACAGCCACCGGTATCGCCAAATGGCATGTGGAACAGAACAGAACAACGCCCTTTAGAGGGATTTATATTTGCTTTAACACCTTTCAACTTTACTGCAATTGCTGGTAATTTACCTGCTTGTGTAGCCATGATGGGTAATGTGGTGGTGTGGAAACCTGCAGATACGCAAGTTTATGCAGCCAATGTAATTATGCAGGTTTTCCGCGAAGCAGGCTTACCTGACGGCGTAATTAATCTTATTTTTGCAGATGGCCCTGAAGTTGGCGATGTGGTTTTTAATCATGCTGATTTTGCAGGCATTCACTTTACAGGCTCAACAAAAGTTTTTCAGGAAATTTGGAAAACAATTGGAACAAACATCCATAAATACAAATCATATCCACGCATAGTTGGAGAAACCGGTGGTAAAGATTTTATCCTGGTTCATCCAAGTGCAGATATTGCTGCTTCAGTTACTGCAATTGTTAGGGGCGCCTTCGAATATCAGGGACAAAAATGTTCTGCAGCCAGCCGTACTTATATCCCACAAAGCCTGTGGCCTGAGATTAAGAAATTAATGATCAGAGATTTAGCTTCATTTAAAATGGGCGGAACAGAGGATTTCGGCAACTTTATTAATGCCGTTATTGATGAGCGTTCTTTTGATAAACTGGCTAAATATATCGATCAGGCTAAAAAAGATAAAGGTGTAGAAGTTATTGCCGGTGGCAACTATGATAAGAGCAAAGGTTATTTCATCGAACCTACTGTTTTAGTGGTTGACGATCCGAAATACACCACTATGTGTGAGGAACTTTTTGGTCCGGTATTATCTGTTTACGTATACGAAGATCAGAAATTTGACCAGATTTTAGAAATAATCGACACCACTTCACCGTATGCCTTAACGGGAGCTATTTTATCTCAAGATAGATATGCTATAGAAAAAGCCAGTTATGCCTTACGCAACTCAGCTGGTAATTTTTACATCAACGATAAATGTACGGGTGCCGTAGTTGGGCAACAACCATTTGGTGGAGCAAGAGGATCAGGTACAAATGATAAAGCCGGGGCAATGATTAATTTATTGCGTTGGGTTTCTCCACGTACCATTAAAGAAACTTTTAATCCTCCAACCGATTACCGTTATCCATTCTTAGCAGAAGATTAATTTTAAATACTAAATACAAGGCTAGACATCATTGTCTGGCCTTTTTTATGTGTATGATCCTCGTTTGCAATGAAGACGAGGAGAAAAAGCGATTGCACCCACATAAATTTATCAAACACGATCCACCAATTTAAATATAAAACCAATCTTCTTTTTTGCTGTTTTATATAATAGCTTAATAAGACCATGGAAAACAAAAAAGAAAACAACGAAAATCTCGGAAATAAAGACATCGAAAACACTGCCGATAAAAGCAATATGCCCGATCAATTGGTGCCCCGTCACCGAAGTAACGATAAAGAAAAGACAAACACGGTAGAAACCGATGCTGGACATCTTGGCCGTGATTTTGGAGGAGGCGATTTTGGATCCGAAGAAGCCAGAGAAGATGCCGAAAAAGGCAATAAAGGCCATGCCGGCAATATGCCAAACAGTACAGAAAAATGAAAGCTCCCGATGTAAACCGGAAGCTTTCCCTAACAACTAAAAAATAACACTTATGGTGTTTTATCCTACCTTAAATGCAGGGGCAACATCATCAAGACAAGTACAAGTTACTTTCAGGTCTTTGATGATTCCTGTTTTTAGGCTGTAAACCCAGGCATGTACAGCTAATTCCTGACCATTTGCCCAGGCACTTTGTACAATTGAGGTATTGGTTACATTTGCAGCACCCTCAATAGCATTTAACTCCACTAAACGGTCAAAACGTTGCTCAGGATCCTTAATGGTAGCCATTTCGCGTTCGTGGGTACGGTACACATCGCGGATATTTCTCAACCAATTATCAATAATCCCTACTTGTTTATTGCCCAAAGCGGCTTTAACACCACCGCAACCATAATGGCCACAAACAATAACGTGTTTAACCTTTAATACATTAATAGAATAATCCAGTACTGAAAGCAGGTTCATATCAGTATGTACAACCACATTGGCTATGTTTCTATGTACGAAAATGTCACCTGGTCTGGTATTCGTAATCTGGTTGGCCGGTACACGGCTATCTGAACAGCCGATCCATAAAACCGGTGGGCTCTGGCCTTCTGATAATTTATCAAAAAAGGCAGGATCGTTATCTATTGTATCTTTAACCCAGTCTTTATTACCCTGTAATAAGTTCTCGTAAGTGATATCTTTTGTATCTATTGTTTTTGCGCACATAACTATAATTTATTAATGTCTTCTTCTACTTTTATATTTAATTTTGGCACTGTATAATGTTTTTGGATGTTCTCCAAGGTTACGATAATACCTTTTGTATAAGCATTGTGTTTATAATTGTAAATGGTTTCCAATACATCAGGATCAATATACCTGGCATTCGAACCATCAATAACTACATTTGTTTCTTTAGGGATATTCGTTAAAACTACCTGTATCGCTGCTTTATTTAAAAAAGAAACTTCTTCTGCTAGTTTAATCCTGATATTCTTTTTGTCGCCTTCGTTCGTAATTCTGTAAAAAAAGGGGTTGCGCATATTGGTACGTAATAAATAAAAAATTGAAACCAACATACCCACAGCCACACCTTTTAACAGATCGGTAAATAATACCGCCAATACGGTAACCACAAATGGTACAAACTGATCCCAGCCTTTGTGGTACATGTGTTTAAATAAACTGATCCTGGTTAACTTGTATCCCGTTACCAAAAGAATTGCGGCTAAACACGATAATGGAATCATGTTAATTAATCCAGGTATAAACAAAAGAGAAAGTAATAACCAAATGCCATGAAAAATAGCCGACATCTTGGTTCTGCCACCAGCACTTACATTTGCCGAACTCCGCACTATTACCGATGTCATAGGCAAACCGCCCACCATGCCGCTGGTAATATTTCCTATGCCCTGCGCAATCAGCTCCTTGTTTGTTGGTGTTATACGTTTAATAGGATCGATTTTATCCACAGCCTCAATACTGAGTAAAGTTTCTAAACTCGCTACAACAGCAATGGTTATAGCCACTATATACACATTTTTATTGGCAAGCTGTGAAAAATCAGGAGTCGTAAATAGACCCAAAAATTCGCCGAAACCATTTACTACGGGGATTTTCACCATTTGATCAGCACGTAAAGGATGATCAATCCCGGCAAAAAATATAGTTCCAAGAACGCCTAAGGTTACCACTAATAATGGAGCAGGTACAACCGCCAATTTTGGAAACTTAGGCCACAAAATCAGAATAGCTATCGATAATAGACTGATAACTACCGCGGCCAAACTAAAATGACTTATTGCTGCACTAATCGCAGAAAAAGTGTTTTCGTGATCTTGTTGAAAGAAACCTTCGTCGCCAGTAAAATCGGTATCAACGCCTAATGCATGCGGTAATTGTTTTAAGATTAAAATCAGTCCGATGGCAGCAAGCATTCCCTCAATTACACTCGAAGGAAAATAATTACCAATGGTTCCGGCTTTAACTAGGCCTAAAATCATCTGGAATACCCCTGCCAATACAACAGCAAGTAAAAATGTAGGATAGCTTCCTAATGAGGTTATTGCACCTAAAACAATAACCGTTAAACCTGCTGCCGGGCCACTAACACTTAATTGCGAGCCACTAAAAGAGGCAACCACAATCCCCCCTATAATCCCGGTAATTAAACCAGCAAATAAAGGTGCACCAGAAGCTAAGGCAATACCCAAACATAGTGGTAAGGCCACTAAAAACACAACTATACTTGAAGGTAAATCTTTCTTTAAATTCTTTTTAAGAAAATATTTTTTCACATCCGAACCTGAAAAGGCCGGGTTAAACTTTTGCATAACGATATAATTATCTAGTAAATTTTAACGAATAAAATCGCAGGGGATAAAAAAACAAGCTACAAAAAGAATTTACGTACTACATAAATTTAAACATAGCAATAACGCTCAAAACCATTGAGCAGGCAATTTATACCCCAAATAATAAAAACTAGATAAAGTTAGGCGGAGGTGTTGGGACAGTAGGGTGATATGGGTCTACATATCTTTTAAAATGTTCTATAAAACTACTCTTCAAAAAGAAATGGCTTGAAGAGAACTCGTAAGAAAAGATAGGATGATTAAGTTCAATGAGTTTGAAATCGGTAAACTTTGCAGTGTCTTTGGCGGCATCCTTTCCGCCTTCATGCTCTAACTCAATTTGCATGATTACAGCATTCATAATTTCCTTGTCAATACTCGTAAAAAATACCGGCGCACCAGATATACCCATCTTCGCCATGAAGATAACCATAAAAGTTGCAACGATTAAATACTTGTATTTCCTTAAAAACATTTAATTTCTAATGCTATTTTAATTCTTATGATTACAAAAGTAAACGGATTATTGGTTTTTCAATACTTTAAGCTGTAAAAAAAATGTAATTTAAGTAAAATGCAGGGCATCCTCCTGGCTAAAATAGGTTCCCTGATGAGTTTTGAAAACAGTTGGTTCTATTATTATCGGTCAGTTCAGTCCTGCCCATTGCTAAATCTTTTTGGGTTTCAAACATTTGACCTAAGTTAAATAAACCCGATTGTTGGGAAAAGCTTCCGATCCTTCATCGGAACTCGTACCAAAAGCGGGACTGAAATTGCCAAAAGCAAAGGATCAACCGTTTCCTAATTATTAATGTTTTTTCTTTTTAGGAAATGAGACGTCAGTATTTCATAGGTACTGTAGCCCCGCCATCCGCTTTACTTCGTTGCAATCGTGTCCGCTTCTGTTTAGCTAACAAAAGATTGTTTTAAACAGCTCCATTTTATTTATCGGATGAAAGATTTGAGTATCGTGTACCAAACCCGGGTTAAATAAACCCGATTGTCGGGAAGAGCTTCCGATCCTTCATCGGAACTCGTACCAAAAGCGGGACTGAAATTGCCAAAAGCAAAGGACCAATCGTTTCCTATTAACATATAATTACTATACTTGGAAATTAAAGGTCAGTTCATAGTAGCCTGCCATCTGCTTATTCAACATCGCGTGTGGTGCATTGAATAAAATATTACCTTGCATTACCACTAGTAATTTTTAATTTTAAAATCTCATCGCATTGCAATGGATAAAAAAATAGCATTACTTAAAGATAAAACAAACCAGGCCAATCTTGGCGGCGGACAGGCCCGTATCGATAGTCAGCATAAAAAAGGTAAACTTACCGCCCGCGAGCGTATTCATTTTTTACTGGATGAGGGAAGTTTCGAAGAAATTGGCATGATGGTTACCCACCGAAGCACCGACTTTGGCATGGAACGCGAAAAGTATCTGGGCGATGGTGTGGTAACGGGTTATGGGACAATTAATGGCAGGTTAACCTATGTATTCTCTCAGGATTTTACCGTTTTTGGCGGCTCACTTTCCGAAACCCATGCCGAGAAAATCTGCAAGCTTATGGATATGGCAATGAAAAACGGAGCTCCATTGATAGGCCTAAATGATAGCGGTGGTGCGCGCATACAGGAAGGTGTTGTTTCTTTGGGCGGCTATGCCGATATCTTTTATAAAAACGTCCAGGCTTCGGGGCTAATTCCCCAGCTATCAGCCATAATGGGCCCATGCGCAGGTGGAGCTGTTTATTCGCCTGCCATTACCGATTTTATTTTGATGGTAGAAAATACTTCTTATATGTTTGTTACAGGCCCAAATGTGGTTAAAACAGTAACACACGAAGAAGTAACATCAGAAGAATTAGGGGGTGCCAGCACACATGCTACAAAATCAGGCGTTACCCATTTTGCCTGTGCCAATGAAATTGAGGCGATTCAACAGGTGAAAAAACTTTTGAGCTACATGCCGCAAAATTGCGAAGAGATAGCCGATCATTTACCTTACGAAGCAGCTGATGAAAGCCGACCTGAACTAAACACTTTTATGCCAGAAAATGCTTCGCAGCCTTACGATATACGTGAAGTGATTGTTGCCGTGGCTGATACTGATAGCTTTTTAGAAGTACATGCGGCTTATGCGGAAAATATTGTGGTGGGTTTTGCCCGCCTTGCGGGGAGAAGTATTGGTATCGTGGCCAATCAGCCTGCTTATCTGGCAGGTGTTTTAGATAGCAATTCTTCAACCAAGGCCGCACGTTTTGTCCGCTTTTGCGATTGCTTTAATGTTCCATTGTTGGTATTTGAAGATGTTCCCGGTTTTTTACCAGGTACAGATCAGGAGTGGAATGGTATTATTACCAATGGGGCAAAATTATTATACGCTTTTAGTGAAGCAACTGTACCTCGCATTACTGTAATTACCAGAAAAGCATATGGCGGTGCTTATGATGTGATGAATAGCAAACATATTGGTGCAGATATGAACTACGCCTGGCCAAGCGCTGAAATTGCCGTGATGGGTGCCAAAGGTGCCGCAGAAATCATTTTTAAACGAGAAATTACTTCAGCAGAAAACCCGGAAGAAAAATGGCTGGAGAAAGAAAAATTATATTCAGATATCTTTGCCAACCCTTATCGCGCTGCTGAACGCGGCTTCGTTGATGAAGTAATTGAGCCAGCCCAAACCCGTTTAAAGTTGATAAAAGCATTTAAAATGTTGGAAAATAAGGTGGTGAATAACCCCAGAAAGAAACATGGAAATATACCTTTGTAGAAAACAGTCCATAGTCATTAGTCCATAGTCCGGTAGTAATCAACTCTCCGCTCAAGACTCATGACTGTGGAATTCCGACTCAAGACTCACATGCAGATTACTCAGAAACTGTCCCGGACGGACATCTTGCTCATGGCTTTTTGCACAGGCCTAATTGTTGCAAATATTTATTACTGCCAACCTTTGGTAATCCTGATTGCTAAAGATTTTAATCTTACCGAACCAGATGCAGGAAAAATTACCTACCTCACACAAATTGGTTATGCGCTGGGGCTTTTCCTTTTGGTTCCGTTGGGCGATATGTTCGAACGTAAAAAGCAGATCCTCATCATTACCGGACTTGCAATTTTTGCCTTGCTGGTTGCCGCAGTTTCACATACCTTTTTCATATTGGAAGTGGCTTCTATCCTAATCGGATCCTGCTCTATTGTGCCTCAACTGATTTTGCCCTTAGCGGCTAATTTAAGTACCGATGAGAACCGCGGAGCTAACATTGGGAGGATTATGAGCGGTTTGCTGGTTGGGATTTTAGCTTCACGCGCGGTAAGTGGCAGTATTGGCTTTTGGCTAGGCTGGCGAGCTGTGTATTATATGGCCGCAGGAATTTGTGGCCTGCTTATTCTTTTAATGGCCAAACGCTTTCCACAAAGCTACCCTAATTTTAAAGGCTCCTATAAAGAACTTATGCGTTCGATGTTCAGTTACATCAAAACCCAACCTACCTTAAGGGAAACTTCGATTATAAATTTCCTGGCATTCGCTATTATTAGTGCATTCTGGACAACCATGGTATTGTTTCTGGCTAACCCACCCTTTAATTTCCAGACCTTACAGATTGGGTTATTTGGAATTGCCGGGGCAGCAGGTGCATTGGCTGCACCATTAGTTGGAAAATTAAGCGATGGCAACAATCCGCGCAAAAATTTATTGATTGGTTTTATACTACAAATCGTTAGTATCGCCTTGTTTTATTTTACCGGCAGCCATTTATATCTGTTTGTAATTGGTATTGTATTGATCGATATCGGTCAGCAAGCCATACATGTAACCAACCAGACCCGAATTTACACCTTAATACCGGAAGCCAGAAACCGACTGAATACCATTTTTATGTCAGTTAGTTTTATTGGTGCCAGCTGTGGCTCGGCGCTGGGTTTATGGCTTTGGGACCAAGGCGGATGGGCATTATTCTGTTATGGAATGACGGGTATAATCGTCCTTAATATTTTAATTTATCAGTTTTACGGAAAGAAAAAATCACAATTTAAATAACCCTTATAAATTTTATGAAATCTAAAAACGCAATCAAAACGCTTTCAGTATTATTAATCTTTCTCGCCATTTTTGGTAAAACAAAAGCCCAAGACAGTACAAAAGTAGAACAGCCAGCAGAAGTAAAGTCACTCCACAAAATAAGGCTTAACCTTTTGGGTGTAGGTTATGAAAGGGAACAAAAAGTAGGTAAAACAACTTCTGTTTATTTTGGTGCAGGAGCCGAAGGCGCATTCATTTATCAAACCGAGCTTACAATGGATAACAATTATAATCTTAGTGCCCGTACAGAAACGAATTTCAAGGTTTATCCTTCTTTGAATGCGGGATTTAGACACTATTACAATTTTAACCGAAGGATTAAAAAGGGTAAAAGAACCATAAATAATAGTGCTGGTTATGTTGGTCTTGATGTATTAGCGATCATCCCGACCCAAAGTAACACATTGTATGGCTCCCAGATCAATATTATGCCGCAATGGGGATTTCAAACCTACGTCGGCAGAAAGGTTAACTTCGAGTTATCTCTAGGCCCACTTGCCGCCATTAATAAAACCGATACTTATTATGGAATTGGTGGTAGAATAGGTTTTAGTTTTTTATTATAACTATGGTTCAGATTGAGCAAATATTCCCATCGCTAACCTGGCGGATCAGGCATGAGGCAATGTATCCGGAATTACCTTTCGATCATGTAAAGCTGCCTGATGATTTTGATGGTATCCATTTTGGATTATATCTTGATCATAAGTTAACAGGGGTAGTATCTTTATTTCATGATGGAGATGTTTATCAGTTCAGAAAGCTGGCTGTTCTCCCTTCGGCACAAAAAGCAGGTTTGGGTTCACAGCTGATGGAGTATATACTCGATTTTTGTAAAATTCAGAAAGCGACAAAACTATGGTGTAATGCCCGTGTAAATGCTAAGGAATTTTATTTTAAATTTGGCTTCCACGAAACAGATAAAACCTTTTTTAAAGATGGTTACGATTTTGTGGTAATGGAAAAAGAACTTTAAATTACCAACCGTCATGCTGAATTTAGTTCAGCATCTCACTAATCCGATCCTGAATCAAGTTCAGGATGACGAATAATTATAGAATAACATTATGGCTAAGAAAAAAGACGACGAAAAGAAAAAACATGTTGCTGTGGTTACTAAAAAATCGCTGCAATTTCTTGAAGAATACATCAATAACCCTGCTCCTACCGGTTATGAATGGGAAGGACAAAAACTTTGGTTAAATTATTTAAAACCATATATCGATGAACATTTTATCGATAATTACGGTACCGCTGTAGGCGTTATTAACCCTAAAGCTGATTTTAAAGTAGTTATAGAAGCCCACGCTGATGAAATTTCATGGTATGTAAACTACATCACTAACGATGGTTTAATTTATGTGATCCGCAATGGCGGTTCTGATCATCAGATTGCCCCATCAAAACGTGTAAACATCCATACCGAGAACGGCTTGGTTAAAGCAGTATTCGGCTGGCCAGCTATCCATACGCGCCATGGCGAGAAAGAACAGGCTCCTGAGTTAAAAAACATCTTTTTAGATTGCGGTTGCACATCAAAAGAAGAAGTAGAAAAATTAGGCATCCATGTAGGCTGTGTAATTACTTACGAAGATGAGTTTATGGTTCTGAACGACCGCTACTATGTTGGTCGTGCTTTAGATAACCGTGTGGGTGGTTTTATGATTGCCGAAGTTGCGCGTTTACTAAAAGAGAACAAGAAAAAACTTCCTTTCGGCTTATACATTGTAAACTCTGTACAAGAAGAAATTGGTTTACGCGGTGCCGAGATGATTGCCCAGCGCATTAAACCAAATGTGGCTATCATTACCGATGTAACACACGATACCACTACACCAATGATTAATAAAAACATTCAGGGCGATTTATCGGCAGGTAAAGGTCCTGTTGTTTCGTATGCTCCAGCTGTTCAAACCAATTTAAACAAGCTATTAATTAAAACCGCTGAGAAAAACCATATTCCATTCCAACGCCAGGCATCTTCACGTTCTACCGGAACCGATACCGATGCTTTTGCCTACTCGAATGGCGGCGTACCATCTGCATTAATTTCGCTGCCGTTACGTTATATGCATACCACTGTAGAAATGGTACACAAAGAGGATGTTGACAATGTAATCAGCCTGATTTATGAAAGCTTGTTGAACATTACTGATGGGCAGGATTTCAGGGAATTTAAATAATGGAAAAAGTAAACCACCAGAAAATTATCATCAGGACTTTGCTGAAGTTTTTACTTATGGTTTTTATCATTTTTACGATAAATTCTTGGCCCAGTATCAAGCAAAGTTTTAGTGGCAATACACCGCCTTTTGATTATTGGCTCAATCATAGTTTTAAGTTTAGCAACATCATCCTCATTTTGGGGTTTACGGCTTATTTCTATTATAAAGATTTAACGGATCAAAAACAACTGATTGAAGTGTCAAAAAACATCAATCAGCATTAAGTTTAGTATATAATAAACACTAAGAGGGCGTATCATAAATATAAATTGTCATCCTGAGCTTGTCGAAGGACTTAGTTAAATACATTTTATGTGTTTCGACAGGCTCAACATGACAAATCTGCCGAGAAATTGTCTTTACGATACAGCCTCTCTTCCCCCAAATACCTGCAATCATGTTAGCTTAAGCTAATTTTGTTCAAAATTGAGGTAACCTCCTGATTTTTAAGTTTATTTTTATTAAAATTCAAAATATATTTACATTGTTTATGTAATTTATCTAAATAATTTATCCTTATTATTTATGAACAAAAAAAATATTGATCTATCCATTATTTGTGATGGTCATTGGGATGTGGTATTCGACCACCTTAGCCTTGGTTTTTGGGAACTGAGTATAGCAACAGGCATACTTCGTTCAACCCGGTCATTTAAACAGAACTTTGGTTATCCGCCAGATGGTGTTTTAAGCTATGAAACCGTTCTAGGCTTAATCCTAGCGGAAGATCTTGATCATGTTCAAGATGAAATAGAGCTTACCGTTACCAAAGAAAAAAACAGTTATGATGTTGTGTACCGTATCCGCCGTCCAGATGGAAAAATCCGATGGATTAAAGCCAATGGAATATTATCACAACAGGACGGCGAAACGTTAAAATTAATTGGAACAACTTTAGATGTTACTGATTTAAAAGAATCTTAATCTTAGTTACAGATCATTTAGTTCAATCCAAACGGGTCCGTGGTCGCTTGTTTTTTCCCATCCCCTAACACCCCGATCCACTCCTACTGATTTTAAGCGATCGCTCACCTGAGGACTTATTAAAAAATGATCAATTCTTAATCCGGCATTTCTGCCATAAGCATTACGGAAGTAATCCCAAAAAGTATAGATGGTTTCGGTAGGATATAATTTCCTGATAGCATCTGTCCAGCCCTGGGCAAGTAAATTTTTAAATGCCAAACGCGTTTCCGGACGGAACAAAGCATCTTCAACCCATCTTTCAGGTTTATAAGCATCCTGTTCAGTCGGAATCACATTATAATCGCCTGCTAAAACCACAGGCATATTTCGTGCCAGCAACGTTGCAGTATGTGTGGCAAAACGTTCAAACCATTGTAGCTTATAATCAAACTTAGGCCCAGGTGCAGGATTACCGTTTGGCAGGTATAAACAGCCAATTACCACACCATTCACCATTGCCTCTATATATCTGCTCTGCAGATCTTCTGGATCTCCATCCAAACCACGCCTTAATTCTGTTATTTCTAAGTTTCTGGCAAGTATAGCTACTCCATTCCAACTTTTCTGTCCATGCCAGATCGCGTTATAACCTGCATCTTTAATCGCCTGTTCAGGGAATTTTTCCTGAGGGGCCTTCAATTCCTGAAGGCATACTACATCTGGCTGGGTTTCTTCCAGCCAACGTAACAGTACAGGCAAGCGGCCATTTACACCGTTTACATTATAAGTAGCTATTTTCATTTTATAAATCTCAACATTAAAACCCGAAAACAGAAGATTGTTGATTTTTTTGATCTGAAATATCAGGCCACTTTTGGTCAAATAATTCACATAATTTAAAATTTGGCCTTATCTTACACCTCATTTAGCGTAAAACGTTCAAACAGCCTATGTTCAAAGCAGTTTCAACCCATCCTTCTGCCGAACCAAAAGACATCCGTTGGTTTTATGATCAGTATGCACCCATGCTGCTTGGCTATATCAACGGCATCTTGCAAGATCATCAAAAATCAGAAGACCATCTGGTTGTTATTCTTACTTCATTTATTAAGGACGTTGTTATTTTGCAAGAAAAAAGCAAGTTAAATATCTGGCTGGAATTGCGTCAATATGCACAAAGTAAATTAACTTTGTTTACGGCGAAAGATCATCAGTTAAAACCCAACCCATCATTAAACAAGGGAAGGCTGGATTTGCTAGATGATTTACAGAAACGGATATTCTGTGCAATATATTACCATGGAAAATCAATTTCATACCTGGCAGCAACAATTGGCTGTGATGAAAGCGAAATCCGCAATCAGTTAAAATTATCAATCGATAAAATGAGGAGGAAAAGTGGAAATTAATAAAATTATTGAAAGCGGTTTAATGGAGACCTACGTAATGGGGATTGCCACCGAAGAGGAGGTGAAGCAAGTTTTATCGCTGAAAAAAGAATACCCTGCATTCAAGGAAGCTTTGGAACAGCTCGAATATGATATGGAAGTACTGGCACAAAGCATGAGTATTGAGCCGCCTGCTGACACTTTGTCTAAAATTGAGCACGAGATCAATGAAATTCAACGCCGTAACCAAGCTATACAACCCACTTTTGAACCTGGATACAGGCATGAAAAATCTGAACAGGAAAGCAAACACGAAAAGTATATACAGGTAGAATCAGAATCTAACCAAATGCGCGTAAATAAGGCCTGGAAATGGGTATTTATTGCAGTTTTTGTATTAGGAAAGGTATTTTTAGCGAGTGCCATTTATTTTTATCTGGAGAACAGACAGGCACAGGAACAAATCAAAGAATTGAAAATGGAAATAAAACAAAAGATCAGGTAAAAATTATGCTAAATGTGACGGATAAACCTGTTTCTTAAAACTAATACTAAACTGAAATGTTTAGTTGTTAAGATTCATTCATGTTTGAGCGCATGTTTGAGTTTAGATATGGGATAGGCTGTTAGTCTATCCCTTTTTATGTTCAAATAAGTTCTAAGGTCTATCCAGCAATGCCTTCACCTTCTGTTGGAGATTCATAATATCAAAAGGTTTTTCAATGGTATCATTGGGCGAACAATTTAGATTATCCATATTTAAAACTGAAAACAATATAACTGGCAAGTATGCTGTTTTAGGATTATGCTTTAATTTATTGCAAATATCCCGACCGTCATCCTTACCAATAAGTATATCCAATAAAACAATATCCGGTAAAAAATTAGCGATTGTTTCTTCTAAATTAACAGCATTTAAAATACCTTTTATATGATAGTGGTCTTCCTCGAAAATTAATTTTATAATATCGTGAATGTTCTCGTCATCATCAACTATAAGAATTTTCTTAACTACCACGTTGCTCATGTGCAACAAATCTAGTTTAAGTAGGCTAGTTCATATAACGTATTTATACCCGAATTTCCCGAACAAATAAAAGCTATTAGGCAGCTAAACCTGATTTATAATTTTTAAGCATCTTTTTCAGTAAGCCTCTGGCTACATGTATTTTGGTTTTTACGGTACCCAGGGGAATGTCAAGCTCTGCAGCAATTTCATGGTATTTATATCCTTCGAAGTAACGACAAAAGCAAAAACGACAATCTTCCGGCAAGGCATTTAGCGACTTCTGGATATCCTCCATCATAAACTTTGCGGCACCAGCATTCGAAGATGCGCTTGGAACCAGTTGAATGGAAGTTAAATCTTCTTCCTGCTGGATCATTTCATTTTTACGTTTTACCTTATAATAATGATTTAAAAAGGTATTTTTTAAGATGGTAAAAAGCCAGGCCCGCACATTACTTCCCATTTCAAATTTAGCCGAAAACCTAAATGCTTTCATAAAGGTATCCTGCACTAAATCAGCAGCATCATCTTCATCATGCGTATAGGCTAATGCACGATCGAAAAGTGGTTGTCGATATTGGTATATGTCACAATTGAAATTTAATGTATCCATGATTGATTCGTTTTAGGTCTGATGTAAATACTCAACAAACAGCAGTATATAATGTTATTTGTAGAAATACCCGATTTTTTACGGTTTATTTAAAACACTAGAAAAAATGCGTTAAAACGATAAAAAAACTAGGCTACATAACCATTTCGCATGGCAAAACGAATTAAAGAAGCGGAGTTTTTCGCCCCCGTTTTACTGATTAAGGCTTCCCTTTGGCTCTCTACTGTCCGCCTGCTTAAGTACAATTTATCAGCTATTTCTTGATTCGTTAACCCATCGGCGATGAGTTTTAATACGTTAATTTCGCGTTCAGAAAAGTTGATTTCAGTATTCATTTTTTGCGAAAGTATATTTAACTGGGTATTAAAACGCTCTAAAATGGAGATACATAAATTAGAAGAAAGATAGCGTTTTCCCTTCATTACATGCTTTAGACAAAACAGCAATTCGTCTTCTTCAATATCTTTTGACAGGTAAGCAGAAGCCCCTGATGTAAAGGCATTTGACGCGTACTTTTCATCATCTAAAATGGATAAAACAACTACCCTTGTTACATATCCCTGCTCTTTAATAGTATGGGCTAAAGCTATTCCATCAAGCCTTGGCATTACAATATCTGATAAAATGATATCAGCTTTTATTCCTTTTTCAAGAAGCTCTAAAACTGCTAACCCATCTGATACTTCTGCAACAACATTGATGCCTTCGTGTTTTTCTATAAGTGCTTTTAGTGAGGCCCGGATAATATGGTGATCGTCCGCAAGAATAATGTTAATCATAATTCAAATATAACTTACGCCATTTTAAAATTAAAAACTGCTACTTAGGTAGTTCAATATAGAAGGTGGTTCCGACACCAATTTTGCTTTTAAACCAGATTTTCCCCTGATGCAACTCAACAATTGCCTTGATTATTCCCATACCAAAGCCTCCGGATTCTTCCCCCTTAAGGCCTGGTCTTAAGGTTTCGGGTAATTGATCAAAAAGGCCGGACTGCAGCTCTTCTGGAATACCGATCCCATCATCAGCTACCGTAATTAAAACGGAACTTTCATATTCTTCGGCATGTAAAATAATATTTCCATCATCAGGAGTAAATTTTATGGAATTTGAGATTAGGTTATTGATGACCTGCAAAAATTTCATACTATCCAGGTTCAGATAAATTTGCTCTGCCGAACTGGTGAACTTAATATTTTTCACTTTACCTAGTTTTGATCGTTTATAAAAACGAACTACATCTCTAAGTTCCCAAACCAAATCTGCCCGCTCCTTTCCAATTTCAATTACTGATGATTTTAAAAATTCACGATTAATCATGCTGCGTACCAAAAGCAGGTTCCGTTCACACATTTCCTGAATAAAAGCTAGCGAGTTTATCATCTGCTCATTGCCTGTTTTTGAAATGTCCTCTTTCATGGATGAAGCAGTTAATTTCATCATGCCCAGCGGTTCTTTTAAATCGTGCGCCAATACTTCTAATGTTATATTCTTTCGGGCATTTATTTGTTCGATGTGAATTTTATTATGGCGCATCACTGTGGTATCTTCTACCGTACCCACTAAATACTTAACTTCTCCCTCAGTAACACAAAATACAATTACCCGTACATATTTTTCCCTATTGGCAAACAGCAAACGAAATTCATATTTTTTCTCTATATGCTCTTCAAGGCATTCTTTGCAACATGATATCACATGCGTTAAATCCTCAGGGTGTAAACGCTCCAAAAGAAGCTGAGGATGAGTTATAATTTCATCAGAATTGAGTTCCCAAATAGTACCTATTGATTTATTTAGATATGAAAAATTTTGCGCTGTGTAGTTGAAAATAAAATAACCATCAAGAGAACGGTCACCAATATTACAAAAAAGTTCTTTATTTAATTCGACCATGATTTAATTTGATAATTTGCCACTAAACGATAAAATAATGAATCAGCAGTCACACTTCAAACAGTACAGGAGTAAAAATGTTTTATACAAAAAGAATGGATTTAACAACTTAACATAAGAACATCTAGGTAACTGTTGATTCAACTTCAGAGATATTAACATTTTCCACACGATGTGCAAAATTATTTGATGCATTAAAACCAACTATTGCCTAAATTGTTAAGCATAAAGAAAAGACAAAAAAGTCCTGTGAGCGGGAGATCCGCGGAGGGCAGGCACACCATAAAGAAGCTACAATTCTTCCTACCAATAGCCATCGCACAGGTGGCTATTTTATTTTACATCAAGCGAATTAAAAAAACATTTACCTGTTGAGCTGATTTCTTCACATTCTTTAAAATTCACGACAAATAAATTGATTATATACTAAATCAATCTGCTACACACGATAAATAAGAAATGGCTGATTATTAAATACAATCATCGCGAAATTGAAATTATTTGGTTAAACTTCTAAATTCATCATATGGCACAGAATAAAACGACAGAAAATGATTTAAGCGTTCCTGACTTTTTAAATACCGTTACCGACGAAAATAAAAGAGCTGACTGTTTTAACTTATTGGATATTATTGTTGAAACCACAGGTTTTAAAGCTAAAATGTGGGGAACGTCCATTGTTGGTTTTGGCAGCTACCATTACAAATACGAAAGCGGCAGAGCAGGCGACGCACCCCTTTTTGGGTTTTCGCCACGAAAAGATGCGATAGCCTTATATTTATCATCCGAGTTCAAAAACCGTGAAGAACTGCTGGCTAAATTCGGAAAACACAAAACCGCAAAGGCTTGTGTGTACATTAAAAAAATGAGCGATATCCATGTGGAGGTATTAAAAGAAATGGTTACGAATTCTGTTGCGAGAATCAGTAGTTTGTATCCCTGAAGATGGATAATTTAAGGTGGATAATGGAATTAATAACTGTATTTAAACTTAACCAAAGCTGGTAACAGTACATCATTCGAACTACGCTATTTAGTCTTAATTTTCCCGCTATCCCTTAAGCTCTCTGCCTTTCGCGCTATACCCATTTCACTTTAAAACCTTACATTTATACAATAAAATTGAACATTCCCTTTATTAATTTGTTAAGCCATTATGGACTACATAGACTATTATAAAATCCTCGATTTAAAAAAAGATGCAACTACTGAGGATATTAAAAAAGCTTATAGAAAATTAGCCCGAAAACATCATCCGGATCTCAATCCCAACAATGAAGAAGCCAATAAAAAATTTCAGCAAATTAACGAGGCTAACGAAGTTTTAAGCGATCCCGAAAAAAGAAAGAAATACGATAAATACGGCAAAGATTGGCAGCATGCGGATCAGCTAGATGCCCAGCAACAGCAGCAAAGGCAATACCAGTCGCAAGGCCAGGGTTATGGTGGCAATAGCTATTCTGGTGGTTTTGGCGGCGAAGATTTTTCTGATTTCTTTTCTTCCATGTTTGGTGGCGGCGGTGGTAGAAGCAGCAGAAACTCACCTTTTAAAGGCCAGGATTACAATGCCGATTTACAGTTAAACCTACTCGATGCCTATACCACGCACAAACAAACCTTAACTGTTAATGGCAAGCAGGTACGCATTACCATTCCGGCAGGTGTAGAAAACGGACAAAAGATCAAACTTCCTGGTTATGGTGCGCCGGGCGTTAATAATGGCCCTCCTGGTGACCTATTTATAAAATTCAATATCACTGATGATCCTAAATTCAAAAGGAAAGGGAACGATATTTATATCCAGGAGGAAATAGATCTGTATACCGCCATTTTAGGCGGCGAAAAAATTGTAGAAACCTTAAATGGCAAAGTCAAACTTAAAGTGCCAGAGGGAACACAGCCCGATGCCACTTTAAGACTAAAAGGCAAAGGCTTTCCGGTTTACAAAAAAGATAATCAGTTTGGCGATCTATATATTAAATGGCAGGTTAAAATACCTACTCATCTAAATGCTGAACAAAAAGAACTATTCGAAAAACTTTCCAAATTCTAACCATTATGGAAACCTATCTAATACCTGTAGAAGAAATTTGCGCTTATCACCATGTAGAGATCAACTTTATCCATTCTCTCGAAGATTTTGGCCTTATCCGTACCACCATTAAAAAGCAATCTGTCTTTTTGCCTCTTGATGAATTATCTAAGCTGGAGCAGTACCTGCGTTTGGCAAACGATCTGCAGATTAACTTGGAAGGTATTCATGCCGTTTCTCATTTGCTTAATCAATTGCAAAGTATGCAACAGGAAATAACGATACTTAAGAACGAATTAAATTATTATAAGCAACTTAACCAGCAATACTAGACAACCGTTTGTGCAGTATTTCAGATTAAAAGTGCCAGCAAAAACACAACCTTTCTAAGATATGTTTCTTAAATTGGCCATCTAATTTTAAAAAATGAGCGATCTTTCTTCAAAATTCATCGAAAAAATAAAATCATCCTATGCTCCTTCGGGTTCGTATATTTATTTAGGCGCCGGAATTTTAGACGGACAGGTTTACAGTGAAGCCGAAGTTAATTTATCATTAAAAATGATGAACAGACATGGTTTAATTGCCGGCGCAACCGGAACAGGTAAAACGCGTACATTACAATTGTTAGCAGAACAACTGTCGGATGCCGGAGTTCCCGTTTTTATGCTGGATGTTAAAGGCGATTTATCAGGTTTGAACCAGCCCGGCTCAGTTAACCCTAAAATTGAGGAAAGGGCGAAACAGCTCAATAAAGCTTTCTCGCCAACCGGTTTCCCTGTTGAGATTTATTCACTTTCGGGTAAAACGGGTTCGCAGATGCGCGCAACAGTCCTTGAGTTTGGCCCTACTCTTTTATCAAAAATCTTAGATTTAAACGATACACAGGCTGGTGTAATGGCTGTTATTTTTAAATATGCCGACGATAACAAAATGCCGATCATTGATTTAAATGATTTAAAGAAACTGGTTTCTTATCTCTCGGAAGGTGCTGGTGCTGCCGAAATTAAAAGCAGTTATGGCAGTATTTCAACAGCCACATCGGGTACCATGCTCAGGAAAATTGTTGCTATCGAACAGCAGGGATTAGGCGGTATGTTTGGCGAAAAATCATTTGATATTGAAGATCTTTTCGAGCGGGTTGATGGCAAAGGAACCATCGGCTTACTAAACATTGCCGATGTTCAGAACCAGCCTGTATTATATTCAACTTTTTTACTCAGCCTATTGGCCGAGTTATTTAATACCATGCCCGAGGTTGGCGACTTAGATAAGCCAAAACTTGTATTCTTTTTTGATGAAGCACATTTATTGTTCAAAAACTCATCAAAAGCATTTCTAGAACAGATAGAAACCATTATCAGGTTAATCCGCTCAAAAGGAATTGGCGTTTTCTTTTGTACTCAGGCGCCGGGCGATGTTCCCGAAAGTGTTTTGGGCCAGTTGGGTAACCGTGTGCAACATGCATTAAGAGCATTTACCCCTAATGATGTAGATGCATTAAAAAAGACGGTGAATACTTATCCAAAATCGGATTTTTATGAGATCGATAAAATATTAACCTCATTGGGAACCGGGCAGGCATTAGTTACTGTTTTAAATGAAAAAGGTATTCCAACTGAAGTTTCGGCAACCATGCTTACTCCACCAAGGGCCGTTATGGGACCGTTAACTGCTACAGATTTTGATCAAGTAGTGCATGCCAGTCCGATGTATACCAAATATAAAGATGCAATTGATCCAGAAAGTGCCTACGAAATTTTAACCAAGCGCATTAACGACCAAACTGCAGCTGTAGAACAACAAAAACAAGCAGCCGAGGCCCAAAAACAAGCCGAACAGGAAAGCAAACCTAAACCTGGCGAAAAAAGTCTGGTTGAACAGGTAATGGGTGCGACAATAACCCGCCAAATTGGTAAAGAAATTGTTCGCGGTATTTTTGGCATGCTTACCGGTAAGAAAACACGGTCAAAAACCGGTGGTGGACTTTTTGGATTTTAAACAAATTATTAACCTTTAAAACGCTCAAATTATTAATTTCGCGATACGAACCAGAGAGGGTTACTCTTATTAATCATCAAAATTTCGGCACTAACAAAAATTAACAAGTAATAAATGAAACCCACCCTATTAATATTGGCAGCCGGTATGGCAAGCCGTTATGGAAGTATGAAACAGATTGATGGTTTTGGCCCAAATGGCGAAACGATTATCGATTATTCAATATATGATGCAATAAGTGCCGGTTTCGGTAAAGTTGTATTTATCATTAAAGAAGAGTTTGTGGATAACTTTAAAGCGATTTTTGAACCTAAACTTGCAGGAAAAATAGAAACAGATTATGTTTTTCAAAATTTCGATTTAAAACAGTTCGGAATTGAAGAAGAAATTTATAGAGAAAAACCTTGGGGTACTGCACACGCAATCCTATCGGGCAGAAAGGTAGTTAAAGAACCATTTTGCGTAATTAATGCTGATGATTATTATGGTTACGATGCCTTTAAAAAAATGGTTGATTTTCTGACTACAGAAGTGACGGATAGCAATTATTCGATTATCGGTTACGAAATCGGTAAAACCTTATCAGAGTTCGGTGCAGTTTCGCGTGGTGTTTGTAAAGTAGATGCATCAGGGAACTTAGAAGAAATTGTAGAACGTACCAAAGTTTATCCTAAAGATGGCAATATTTTTTACGAAGAAAATGGAGAGGAATTTCCTTTAGCTTACGAAACACCCGTTTCAATGAATTTCTGGGGTTTTACACCGGCCGTTTTTAAAATTACCGAAGAAATGTTCAGGGAATTTGCAGAAGCAAATAAAGATAAACCTAAAGCAGAATTTTTTATCCCATTAATTGGCGAAAACCTGGTAAAAAACAATATTGCAACCTTTAAAGTAGTGCCAACACCTAATAAATGGTTCGGTGTAACTTATAAAGAAGATAAACCTTATGTTCAGGACAGTATTGACCAATTGGTTAAAAACGGAACATATCCGGAAAAACTATGGAATTAAATTTAGATTCCGAAGTTTTAGAAGCCTACGGATATACTAAAGAAAATACAAAAATTACACAAATAGGTACGGGTTTAATTAACCGTACTTATTTGCTTTCTCCCTTAGCCGAAGAGCAGAAATACATCCTTCAAAATATCAATATTTCGGTTTTTAAATCACCACAAGCCATTGCCGACAACCTTCGGGCAATTGCCGATTATCTTAGCCTTACTTCTCCGGATTATCTTTTTATAAAACCAGTTTCTACTGCCAACAGTGAGGAAATGGCTCATATCCACAATGAATATTGGCGGATGTTGCCATTTGTGCCGAATACCATCTCTTTAGATGTTTTGGCAGATCCTAAACAGGCTTACGAGGCTGCCAGGCAATTTGGTAAACTGAGCAGGTTGTTAGATAAATTTGATGCCAAAACCCTCCAGCCAACTATACCGGGTTTCCATGATTTAGGTTTAAGATATGAGCAGTTTATGCTTGCATTGAATCAGGCTGATGAAACATTAAAACAGGATGCAAAGCAACAGCTTTCAGATGCTCTAACACATAAGTATATCTTAGACTATTATAATTCATACGCTTATAGAAAGGATTTTCCAGACCGTGTAATGCATCACGACACCAAAATCAGTAATGTGTTGTTGGATAGCGAAACAAATGAAGGGGTTTGCGTAATTGACCTGGATACCATTATGCCCGGCAAGTTTATCTCCGATCTGGGTGATATGATGCGTACGTATCTGTGTGCTTTTTCTGAAAATGAAACCGACCTGGATAAAATCAAAATACGTTTGCCCTATTTCGAAGCAATGATAAAAGGCTATTTATCGGAAATGAAAAGCATTTTAACGGAAACTGAAAAAGAGCTTATTTTATTTTCTGGTAAGTACATGATCTACATGCAGGCCTTGCGCTTTTTAACCGACTTTTTAAGCGGGAACAAGTACTACCCTACAAGTTATCCCACACAAAACTTAGACCGTGTTAAAAACCAGTTTAAACTGCTTTATGAATTATCGGTAAACGAAAAAGAATTGCAGGATATTATTGAAGAAAATTTGGTTTAGATCTTCACAAAAAAACCGGTTGTGCCGTTCTTCGCAATACACCAAACATGAAAAGGAACAACATGAAAATAAATAATTTTAAGGGTAGGTTTTTTATTTCTGCGTCACTACTTTTTGCCCTTTTTACTTTTATAACATTTATTGCATTTGGAGCGGTTGACGAAGGTACCGATGGAGATAATTCAACTATACAAGCAATAGCCAAACTATACTATATTTTCCGTTTCCCTACACATACTTTGTTCTTTCAATTTATGAATGGGTCTATTTTCTTTATTGGATTATTGCTCAACTGTTTATTTTATGGTTTTTTAATTGAGCGAATTGTTTCTTTATTGATTAACAGAAAATTAACTTAACAGGTTGTGACCATATAAGACATTTAAGGTTATATAAGTGATTTCCAAACCTCGCAGATTTAAAAACCTGCGAGGTTTAAAACACAAGCCCTCCTCCATAAACCCGACAGCAGCGAAAATACTTTTTGTTCGCAGCAACCCTGAATACCCTGTCATGCTGAGGTACGAAGCAACTGTAAACGATGGAAAAGATGCTTTGTTCTTCAGCATGACAGAAGTTAAAAAAGATTGCAGCGAATGGCGGGACTGCAGTTCCCGAAAAGTACTGAACATTCATTTCCAAAATCTTATAAGATATTTAAGAACATACAAGCTAAACAACCCCTATTAACGTACAAACCTCGCAGGTTTTAAAAACCGGCGAGGTTTAACGCAAAAAAAAGCGCTCCGATTTTATACCGGAACGCTTTTTTATATACTCCCAAGACTAACGACTCAGGACTTCAGACTCAAGACTATTTCTTATCGTCTTCTTTTACTTCTTCAAAATCAACGTCGGTAACGTTATCACCACCACCTTGAGGTTGACCATCAGCTTGTGGTTGTTCACCACCTTGAGGCTGACCGCCATCTTTGTACATTTCCTCGGAAGCAACATTCCATGCCGACTGCAATTCTGCAGATGCAGCATCGATGTCTGCGAAGTTACGTGATAAATGCGCTGCTTTCAATTTCTCTAAACCAGCTTCGATTGGCGCTTTTTTATCCGCAGATAATTTATCACCAAACTCTTTTAATTGTTTCTCAGTTGAGAAAATCAAAGCATCAGCTCCGTTGATTTTATCAGCTTCTTCTTTTTGCTTAGCATCATCTGCTGCATTAGCTTCAGCTTCTTCTTTCATTTTTTTGATCTCAGCATCAGTTAAACCTGAAGATGCTTCGATACGGATTTTTTGCTCTTTACCAGTCGCTTTATCTTTTGCACTAACGTGTAAAATACCATTTGCATCAATATCGAACGATACTTCAACCTGAGGCACACCACGAGGTGCTGGTGGAATACCATCTAAAATAAAGCGGCCAATTGTACGGTTCTGGCCAGCCATTGGGCGCTCACCTTGTAAAATATGGATTTCTACTGAAGGCTGGTTATCAGCTGCAGTTGAGAAAGTTTCCGATTTTTTTGTTGGGATAGTTGTGTTAGACTCGATTAATTTAGTCATTACACCACCCATAGTTTCAATACCTAGTGATAGAGGAGTAACGTCTAATAACAATACATCTTTCACATCACCAGTTAACACACCACCTTGAATAGCAGCACCGATCGCTACAACTTCATCAGGGTTAACACCTTTACTTGGCTCTTTACCAAAGAAAGCTTTAACGGCTTCCTGAATAGCAGGAATACGTGTAGAACCACCTACCAAAATAATTTCGTCGATATCGCTTGTGCTTAAACCAGCATTTTTCAAAGCAGATTTACAAGGATCGATAGTACGTTTAATTAAGCTATCAGCCAATTGCTCAAATTTAGCACGTGATAATGTACGCACCAAGTGTTTAGGGCCGCTGGCATCAGCAGTAATGTATGGTAAGTTGATTTCAGTAGAGGTTGTGCTTGATAACTCAATTTTAGCCTTCTCAGCAGCTTCTTTTAAACGTTGTAACGCCATTGGATCTTTAGAAAGGTCCATGCTGTTTTCTGATTTAAACTCTTCAGTTAACCAATCAATAATGATGTGGTCAAAGTCATCACCACCTAAGTGGGTATCACCATCTGTAGATTTTACTTCGAAAACACCATCACCCAATTCCAATACAGAAACGTCATGTGTACCACCACCACAGTCAAACACAACAATTTTCATGTCTTTGTGTGCTTTATCTAAGCCATAAGCTAAAGCAGCAGCAGTTGGCTCATTAATGATACGCTTAACAGTTAGACCTGCAATTTCACCAGCTTCTTTAGTGGCCTGACGTTGTGCATCGTTAAAGTAAGCTGGTACAGTAATCACCGCTTCAGTAACTTCCTGACCCAAGAAATCTTCAGCAGTTTTTTTCATTTTCTGCAAAATCATTGCAGAAATCTCTTGTGGAGTATATTTTCTATCGTCGATTTCAACACGTGGTGTGTTGTTATCACCTTTTACTACTTTATAAGGTACGCGGCCAGCTTCTTTCGCACTTTCGTCATAACTGCTACCCATAAAGCGTTTAATCGAATATATCGTTTTTGTTGGGTTGGTTATAGCCTGACGTTTAGCAGGCTCGCCAACTTTACGCTCACCGTTTTCTGCAAAAGCAACAATAGACGGTGTAGTACGTTT